>Ga0247609_10003747_pt1 | contig 15326 bp, 9 predicted proteins | sample 172DNAGHGlowgp2_FD_193487 | JGI IMG/M metagenome (GOLD analysis project Ga0247609, IMG submission 193487) | Sheep rumen microbial communities from Palmerston North, Manawatu-Wanganui, New Zealand - 1728 DNA GHGlow gp2 | ecosystem: Host-associated > Mammals > Digestive system > Stomach > Rumen ...
CGGAGGATACTCACAAGACGGTTTGGGTGATTCATATCCCAAAGCATCAGCCGAAGTTACCTGTCTATGCTCATAACAAAGCATGGCAACGGATAGAGGACTCTTTGGTGGAACTGACACAGGAACGCCTGAATGCTATATTGGAGGAAACAAGTCCAACATACGACTGGTCTGCAGAAATCGTCGCAGAGGCTACACTTGATGATTTGGAGCCAATGGCATTGCAGAAAGCTCGTGAAGAATATAAGTCTGTTCATCCGAAGTTAGCGGCCGAGGTTGATACTTGGGATGATATGGAACTGCTTGGCAGGGCAGGTGTTGCGGTTAAGGGCAAACTGACGAGGGCTGCCATCTTGCTTCTTGGTAAGCCTACAGCCGTCCATTATCTGACCCCATCCGTTGCCACTATTACATGGGTACTGATTGATGGGCAGGATGAGAAGAGGGATTATGAGCATTTCACCATTCCGTTCCTTTTGACAGTAGATGAAGCCCTTGCCAAAATCCGAAATCTTAATCAGCGGATATTGCCTGGTGGAACACTATTCCCAGACATTGTAAAACAATATGACGAGTATAGCATCCGTGAGATCTTACATAATGCTATCGCTCATCAGGACTATACCATGCAGGAAAGGGTGACGATGGTTGAGACTCCTGACTCTGTGACATTCTCTAATGGCGGCTACTTTTTGCCCGGTTCTGTACGCAACGCCATTGAGCAGACTGGCCCACAAAAGTATTACCGCAACTATGCACTTTGCCAAGGAATGGTGAACTTCAATATGATCGACACTATCGGTCGTGGAATACGGAAAGTGTTCACTGAACAGCAGAAACGTTTCTTCCCCATGCCTGACTATCAGATAGACCAAGCCAAGAAGGAGGTAACGGTTAAGATATACGGCAAACTTATCAATGAGCAGTATTACCGCTTGTTGAAAGCCAATCCAGATCTGTCGCTGTACGACTGTATTGCACTTGACATGGTGCAAAAGCATGAAAAGATTGACAAGGATATTGCTTCACGTTTGCGCAAACTACATCTTGTAGAAGGGCGATATCCAAAGCTGTTCCTATCTGCTTATACCGCCAAAACTGTCGATGACAAGGAATTAAAGACAGAGTATATTCGGAACAAGAGTTTCAATGACCTCCACTTCAAAGACATGATAATTCAGTATCTGCGCTCATTTGGCGGAGCCACAAGAGCAGAACTTAATACGCTGTTGCAATCCAAGTTGTCTGATGTGCTCACCGAGGAACAAAAGATAAGGAAGATTGGTAATATGCTGTCTGCACTGAAGAAACAGGGAGTCATTAAACTTGTAGAAAAGAAGAAGTGGGTTTTAGTCGAAGTTTAGTCGAACTTTTAGTCGGAGTTTAGTCGAACTAACAGCTTCAACATGGCTGAAATGCTGAAAACAAAGGAAAATCGACGCATCACTATATGCCCCCATTTAGTCGAACTTATGACTTGGATTTAAGTCGAAGTTATGTGGTGTTTATGTACAAAAGATCGCTAAAAGTAGTCGAAACCTTTTGGCTATTTGGGAAATGTTTTGTACCTTTGCAACCAAGATGAGTGTTCTTTGGATTTGTGTAAAACGTGTAGGAATATGTAAGTCCTCTCGTTTCTAAAGTGTTACCTGTCTCTTTTTTGCTCAAAGGTAACTCTCTGATATTCAAATCGAAAATAGAAGTTCTACTATTTTGCAACCGTTCTGTTCCGGTTAACTCCAATAGTGGCGTATTGCCGATTAATTCAATCAGGCTATGTGCTATCTGTGCCATATTATTCTTGGTTATTTATCGATTATTATTTTCTTAAGATGATATTTTTTTGGGGTTGGGTGTTCTATAGCCCGCTCAACGCCTGCTTGATGTCTTCAAGGATATCTTCTGAATCCTCCAAACCAATAGAGAAGCGGATAGTGGTTTGGCGAACATCCATCAGTTCTAGTTGACGCTCTGGAAAGAGTCCGAAAATAGTGCTGGCCGGGTGAATGGCAAGTGTGCGGCTGTCAAAAAGATTGGTGGCACGGTGAACGAGTTTCAGATGGTTGAGGAAATCAAAGCATGCTTCTTTTGACTTCAGGTCGATGGTGATGATGGCACCTGCTGTTGGACCGAACTGTTGCTGCGCCAGTGTGTAATAAGGGTTGTCTTTGAGCCCTACATAGTTCACGTGTCCTATTTCCGGCAGTTGGCTCAAATCTTGAGCCAATCTAAGCGCATTGGCGGCTTGGCGTTGATAACGCACGTCGAGCGTTTCCAAACCCAAGGTTTGCTGATAGGCCACTTGAGGTGTCATATAAGCGCCTAAATTCACCAACAACTCGTATTTTACCCGTTGGTTGATTTGAGGGAATGTGCCGTAGTCGATAATCAAACCACCCAATGATGTTCCGCCACCAGAGATATATTTCGTACTCGAGACGACCTCTATGTCAACATTCAAGTCCTTCAGCGATGTTTCAGTAAATGGAATGACTGTGGAATCGGCAATAACAGGTACATTCTTCCTATGGGCTATCTCTGCGATGCTCTTCAAGTCGGCTACTTCCAACTGTGGATTGGTCACTATCTCAAGAAACACGCAACAGGTTTGTTCATCAATCGCAGCATCGACAGCCTCCAAATTGGTCAAATCGCGCAATCGGGGTTTCACGCCAAAACGCAACAGTGTATTGCTAATGAGCGCCAAGGTGTTGCCGAACAGGTGACGTGAAGTGACGATATTCTTGCCTTGGGCACTGACTGCTAACAGTGCATTACTGATGGCTGCCATACCTGAGTTAAATGCAGTCACATGGGTTGCGCCTGTCAATGATTTCACCCGCTGTTCGAAGTTGGTCACAGTGGGGTTCTCCATCCGTGCATAGTCGGGTGCTTTTATTCGGTTGCAGAATGCATCGCTCATTGTCTGGGCATCTGGAAATTCGAATGCCACATTGTTGTAAATGGGAACAGCCAATGCACCGTATGCATCTGGACGAACGTATGGAGTATGTATTGCTATAGTCTGCTTCTTCATTTTGTTTGATTTTTTCAGTGCAAAATTATAATGTTTGGATATATCTTCCAAATAGTAATTAAAATTCAGAATATTCCACTAAATCTTATAAAAATTGTTTTCAATTATTCTAAACCGAAGGAATATAATCTAATGGTTTAGAATAAAATTCTTTACACCTGCCGAAAACACCCATTTACACTGTCGTTGACTAGAATAATGACCCTTGTTGAATGGGTGTGTGGGGCATAAAAATAGCCCAGAGCGTCAACGCTCTGGGCTATGAAAATGTTAGGATTAAACTAGTCTAACTAGTTAATATATTGGATTTTGTAGACATTGAAAACGATAAACCTTAGTCTGTTATCTCCGTTTTAGGTTCCACTTGCTGTTGTCGCTGTTGAAATCGTATTCAGCGAGGGTGGGGGTGCTGTCACCTGCGGAATAAATCACATATTTGGTGTTGATATCCTTCTGCCCGGGGATACGTTTGGGCATCAGACGGTAGGTGCCGTCAGTGAGTTGCTCGATACGCCACAACTGCTCGTCACTGCCATTAAACTGAGGTACGGAGGTGAGTTCAAGGTCTTGGGTGGCGGCAAGGGCTCGTTCTGTCCCTGCAATGGTGATTTTGAAGTAAGGACCACCTAAGTATCCTCCGACCTCTGGCACAGCTGTGATTGTCCAATGTTGGTGAGGACGGAACATGTAGTCGCTGCATCGAATGGCAATCTCACCTGTAGGCCATGTGCTGACCACGTCAGCGAGTTGCTGGTCAGGAACTGGTTTGACGGGTTCGTTAGGATCCACACGCCTGAAGTTCTGACGCTCCTGCGCGATGCGCACGAAGTCAACGCCAAGTTCAAGGCTATAGCCACGGCGCTCAGACTCTATCTCAAACGTTCCGTCATGGAAGCGCTCTCCTGCGTAGGGCCAGCCGTTCTTCCACAACAACGGACGGATGCCTAACACGCTGCGGCCTCCCATGTCGAAGTCTGCCTCATAGTGACACGACATTATCTCAACACCTTCATCAATGACGGTGCGACCGAAGTGACCGGGACCAGTGACACGGTCGCCAGCCGACAGAACCATGCGTCCGCCACCCTTGAGCATGTCGCGGCCTACGTTGTCGAGGTAAGGGCCTGTGACGCTTTTAGAACGTCCCACCACGATATTGTAAGTGGAGTTCACACCGTCGCAGCAAGTGCCATGGGTTCCCAGAAGATAGTACCATCCATCGCGGTAGATGAGAGCGGAGGCTTCACAGTCGATGGCGATGTCCTGTTCTACATTGCCTTGCACACGCTCAGCGGTCTTGGGGTCGAGCTCTATCAGACGGATACTGCCCCAATAAGTGCCGTAACTGGCCCAAAGACGACCGGTAGTGGGGTCGAGAAGCAATGAGGGGTCGATGGCGTCGCAGTCTTCCATACCGTCGCTGCTTGCCACTTCAATGGCGTCTGTGTATTTGAAATCTGGTGATTGGGGGTCGAGGGAATTGTTCCACATGGTCAGGATACGTCCGTTGTGGTTGCCGAACAGACCACCGCCAGTGGCACCGTAAATCACAAGGTAGCGATCGCCAATCTTCATCGCGTCGGGAGCCGCGCCGCCACCAGGACGGACACCGCCAGAACGCCAGGTCCAGCCGTCGTCGGAAATCAGGCCGCCACCTCCTGTGCCGAAAGTGAAGTATTTACCATCGCACTCAACGATGGTGGATGGGTCGTGAATATAGGGAGCGCCTATCTGTGCTGTAGCGGTGAGTAAGGTGCAGTGGAAGGCGAACAATATGATAGTGCGTAGATTTTTCATAATTTATCTTTATATTTAGTTCTTGATTTCGTAATTGGTTACAGGGTTGCCTTTCTCGTCGATGAAGCGAACACAGAAGTCGCTCAGGCCAGGACCGTTGACTACTGCGCAGCGGATGATATTGCGTCCTTTTTTCAGGGTCAGACGTGCCGACATGCCGTCGTCAGCCACCATACGGCGGTCGCTGTCAAGAATCAGAACAGGGTTGTCGTTTTCTGATGTACGTCCCTCTGCTGGCTCTATCCACCACATCGAAGCACCGTTGCTACCTGCGGCCAGACGAACGTTTGGAATGTCCTCTGGGCAATCTATCGTAGTCACAGCCCAGAAACATACACGGTAGGTGGCCTTCTGCAAAAGGTCGGCGAAACGGAACAACCGAATGTTGTATGTGCCGCTCTCCATGGCATGCCAGGCGAGTGATTGCTTGCCTATTTTCACCTTTTGACCGTCTTTTGGCATCGCTGGCAGCGGCTTGGGAAGGTTCGACTTGTTGGCGAGGTGTTCCTGAAGGTATGCGTAAGAGAATATCAGGTTGGAGTTGGCCTCAGGATTGTCAATAGGCTCAAGAAGCATCCAACGGCGGATGAAACCCTGGTCGTCGGGACGAGCTGTCGGTGACGTAATGGGAACGAAGTAGTCTGGACGGTTCTTGAATTTCAGCCAATCGATACTCAAACCGTCGCCTTCGGAGGTGACACACAGATTGGTAACGCCTTTTGGCACATATTCGAGTGGGGCGGTTAGCGTGAGCCAATGCCCACTCATGTCGCGGCGGAAGTTGCCCATCTGGCTGATGACCGTCACTGGCACACGGGCGATGACCTTGCCTTTGGCATTGCCCTCACGCAACACCAAAGCAGTGTTGGCGGCAGCCTTGACGCAAACCGATAGGTAAGCACCGGTGTGCAGACCACTGAAATCCACATCATTATATGTCAACCAAGAGGACTTGGATGGCAAGGTGGCATACAACCCACGGAAACCGTTGAGGGAGTCGATAATCTCGTTCGTGACATCACTGCTGGCGCTGCTGTAGCGGTCAACATCGATGCGGGAGGTCGCAGCCGATACACCTACACCGCGGAGTGTTGGCTTTACTTCAACGATAGTGCCATCGGGACGGAAACTGATTTTGTCAATGCATGGGGAACGACGTTTGTCGTCGCGAGGTGAATAGTCATTATGATGGTAGAAGATATACCACTGGCCCTTGAATTCCAGAATGCTGTGATGGTTGGTCCAGCAATTGTTGGCATGCTCTGCCATGATGATGCCCTTGAAATCCCAAGGTCCCAGCGGATTCTTCGACATGGCGTAAGCCAAGGTCTCCGTGGGGTTGGCGCCATTGCTCGTGTCACCCCGCACCCAAGGGAAGGTGAGGTAATACCAGTCGCCACGGCGGAAGACAAACGGTCCTTCCTTGAAACCGTCGGGCAGACCTTCCATCTGCTGTCCCGCAACTGTGAATGTGGGTGCAGGGCCTTGCTGGCCATTCCCTCCCTGACGCTGTGGCATGGTCATGGTCTGCAATTCACCATCTACTTCCAGCATGTTGCTCTTCAGTTTAGCACCACGGATTCCCATGCCTGACCAGTAGATATAGGACTCGCCATCGGTGTCCATCAGCACACAGGGGTCAATGCCCGAGACTCCCTTGATGGGTTCGGGTTCACAGGTGAAAGGACCTTCTGGACGGTTGGCTGTGGCTACGCCGATACCGAAACCACGACCTATCTTCTGTCCGTTGGGGAAGTAGAAATAATACTTACCATTCTTTTCCACGCAGTCGGGTGCCCACATGGAAAAGCCCTGGGGATTGCCCCATTGCACGTCCTTCTGGTCGAGGATGACGCCATGGTCCACCCAATCGGTGAGGTTCTCGGAAGAGAAAACGTGATAGTCGCCCATGCAGAACCAGTCTTTACGCGCTCCTTCTGGAGGAACGATGTCGTGCGAGGGATAGACATAAACTCTGTTGTTGAATACTCGGGCTGTGGGGTCGGCCGCGAATTGATTGTGGATGAAGGGATTCTGCGCTGTGATTGCCAACGGGAATCCAAACATGAACATAACGCTTAGTGTTTTCATTCTTTAATCGTCTTGATGAATTTGGTTGATTTTTAAGCAAAAATAATCAATCCTTTTGTATTTCATTTTATCATAACGTAACAACTTTATATACGTATGATTGGAAAGCCTTCTCTTGTTTCATTTCTTATACTGTTTGACACAAAAATTAAAAACCACTTTTCTTTTGGGCAAAAGCGTTTCAAGCTTTTTTGTGCTGTTGATGACGCTCGTTGAAGCGGTTGACAAACAGGACTGGCCATCGTCAAACAGAGCGACGGGACTGTCCAGGAATACCAAGACAAAAAAAGGCAGACTTGGAGTTCTGCCTTGTTGATATAAGATATTATCTAAATGAAATATTAAATGATAAAATTCTAATGTTAAGCGAAATACAAGTGTTAATTAAAGCGTTACTTTAATAATATCCAAGTTCCAAATATATTCGATTTTTTGGTAAAACGACCATTATAATTCCTCGGTGTGGACAAAGCATCCGTTGAACTCATCGCTAGTTAATTGTGGCTCCTCGTTGAAGATACCGAATACGGAGGAACCGCTGCCTGACATTGAAGCGTAAACTGCACCTATGTCATAGAGACGGTCCTTGATAGCCTTGATTTCTGGAAACTTGGGGAAGACACTGGCTTCGAAATCATTGACCACATTTTCACGCCACTGTTCTATAGGCATGGCGATGAGTTGAGGTAACGAGATAGATGGAAACTGTGGCTTGACAGCGGCATAGGCATCACGAGTGGATACAAAGACATCGGGTTTGACAAGGACCAGATACTTGCCGTGTAACGATAGACTGACAGGGGTGAACACATTGCCGATGCCTGTGGCAAAAACAGGGGTGTTGCGAATGAAGAAAGGACAATCGGCACCGAGGCGGACAGCGTAGTCTTCCAACTGACTTGTGGTTAGTCCGAGATTGCAACTGTCGTTCAGCATGCGGAGCGTGTAGGCGGCATCTGAAGAACCACCACCCAACCCGGCGCCTGTTGGTACATGCTTGTGGAGCCGGATGCTGGCATTGGGTAAACTGAAGTCGTTGGCGAGGATTCTGTAGGCTTTCACCACCAGGTTGTCTTCTACTGCACCCTCGATGGGGTTGCCGTCTATCTCGAGTGAACAACCCTCGCCACTCCCCGCTGGCATTTCCAGTTCGATGGTGTCGTGGAGGCCGATAGGGTAGAAGATGGTCTCAATATTGTGGTAACCGTCGGGGCGGCGTTCCACAATATTGAGGCCGATATTCAGTTTCGCGTTTGGATATACTTGCATGCTATGGAACTTATTTTCTTTCGAATGTGATCTCCACATCTTCCACTTCGATAACCAACTGGTTCTGGGTGAGGGATTTCACAGTGAATTTGTCTATGTTTTCAAACAACTCATAGAAATCGTCCTTTTCTTCACTGAATTCTTTCTTCATTTGTTCTTTTACCAGATTCAGCACCAGCCCCTTTGTCGTAGGATCCTCCAGCATTGGTTTCATGTCGGGATCTTCCGATTTCAAATCGAGGATTTCGAATTCCATGTTCTCCTTCTCGAACGAGCAAACCACAGTTTGACTTGTCTTTGTATAGGTGCCAGGGATTTTGAACACCATGTCCATAGACACTTCGTCGGATTTACCGGAAATCCATATGAGACCTTTTACGGTATTTGAGCCAAACTCAAAACCAAACGAAGCATCAACCTCATCGTCGCCGATGGACTTTTGCAGTTCTTTGGCGTATTCTCCCGTCAGTTTCCATGTTCCTACAATCGACTGTGCGCCAGCCGTCAGCGTAAGCAGCATGAAGGCTGCTAATGTCAAAAGTTTCTTCATGTCTTTAATTATTTAAATGCAAATGTTGATAGGTCTGAATGGAAAGTCTAAGTCCTCCCCAATCCTTTCGGGGTGCTAAATTACGAAATAATTCACAATTACCGAATGATTACTTGAAAAAACAATTCATTTTTCCAGTAAACTCTTCTCAATTAGGTTGTGGTGCTTCGAGAATAAGATTGATAAGTGCTGTGAGGTCGAGGATAGAGACGTTTCCGTCACCACTTACATCCGCGGCTTGATGATTATATTCGACATCTTCTCCAAGTAATACATTGATAAGGACTGTCACATCGAGAATGGAAACTGTGCCGTCGTCATTAACATCACCTACTATCACCGCTGGCCACTGACGGTCACCGCTGTTGATTCGGAAGTAGTCCACAAAGAGGTGTGGCATGTCGGCCGAACCGTTATTGGCGGCTGTGTAGCCCAAAGAGAACTTGCCGGCTGTTTCTTCTTCCAAGGTGAACTCCAACCGCATGGTTGTCCATTCGCCCACATTGAAGGTGGTTGCAGTGGCGTAGTATTCTTCATCGGAGTCTGACACAAAACCAAAGAGATTCTTGCTGATGGCTGAAGTGCCTCCTGTGTTGTAGACAGGAATGGTGATGGTGTAACTACCGGCGGGCAGTGTCACGGACTGGGTGTATTGGACTGTATTTGTCCATACGGCAACTATACCGAGTCCACCGCCAGAAGTGTTCCCTTTCGAGTTGGTTGACGGCGCCTGATTGTCAGGTGAGCCGAGGAAATAGTTGGCTCCCCAGGCGAATTGTGCTCCTGAACGCGCATTTCCGTTATTGGTGATGTTCCACCCAGTAACGTTCTGCAATCCTGAAACTTCTGTTCCTGTCGCATCATAGTCGTATGTGCGGATGCTTGTTGAGATGTATTGCCCTTCGTCAAACTTCAGGTTCTGTAAGGCATCCAGACTGCTGAAGTCTGGTAGGGAGGGTGTATAGGCAATGCGGAAGTAGTCAGCGAAGAGGTGTGGCATGTCGGCCGAACCATTGTTGGCGGCAATGTAGCCAACGGAAAGGCGTCCGTATGTCTTTTTCTTCAATTCGAACTCTACTATGAGCGTAGTCCAAACGCCTACTTGGAATGTGACGACATCGCTGAGATGTTCTGTGTCGTCTTCCGCGATAAATCCAAACAGGTTCTTGCTGATGGATACAGTGCCACCTGTGCTGTTATACACAGGAATGGTGAAGGTATATGTGCCTGGTTCAAGACAAACGTTCTGAACGTACTGCGCTGTTCCTGTCCATACGCCCACAATACCCAGACTACCTCCTGTAGTGTTTCCTTCTGAATTTACAGAGGGTGCCAAGTAGTTGGCAGTGCCAAGAAAACTGGTGCTTCCCCAGCGGAACTGACCTCCGGCTCGGGCGTCGCCGTTGTGGGGAATCGTCCATCCTGTCACTTCTCGCAACCCCGAAGTCTCATTGCCTGTGATGTCCTTGGCGTAAGTGCGGACATTGGTTGAGAGGTAAGTCCCTTCATTAAACTCCAGATTGACCAGCTCGTCAAGACTATGGGGCTGAGTGGCAATGACAGTCTCGATGTTTGAGGTGAGGGTGGTGTTCTTGTAACTAATCTCCACAACCCGGTAGTTATAGATGCCATAGTCGGTCAGCTCATCGACGTATGTCATTTGATTTTCTTCGGACCGAGTCCATTCTTTCAGCGTCTGCCAACTACCGTTGTCTTTACGCCTTTGCAACTGCATGGTTTCGGTGAGGTCGCCGTTGTGGCAAGTCCAAGTCAAGGTGCATTCGCCCAAACCTGGTTTGTAGTTCGCTGAGAGGTCGGTGCTGGCCTGGCAGCGCCAGTCCGTCGGAACGAAAGTGTATGTGCCGCTATAGCCTGGCCCTGTTTGCATTTGGGCATAGTACTCTCCGGCTGGGGTGAGGTTGCCGTTCCATAGAATCTTGGAGCAAGCGCGCTCGTCGTTCCAGTAAGCATAGCGTTCCACATAATCCCAACTGTTTAGTTTAGTCCAGATTCGCGCCAGGACGTCACGGTTTTGCTGGAGGATGGATTGCGACGGGTTGTCGCGCTCACTGTCGGTTCTGGCTACATTGAATATACCGAGACCACCGCTCCATGAGGCACCCCAGATGAACTCTGTAATCCATACGGGACGATGGAACCTGTCTGCCCAGTTCGACTTGATGCCGTTGAATGTGCCTTCTTCCCAGTAACAGTGGATGTCCACGATGTCGCAACGCCAGCCACGGGCATCAATGCTGTCGAAAAACTCCTTATGCCAGCCGTTGTTCCCGTCCCATGACGAGGGGGAGAGCAGGCGCCGGCCTGTACGCATCAGGTCTGGCCAGCGTTCCAGTTCCTGTGCCACTGATGCTGGCGATGGGTCTGAGGCGTTGGCTGGCTCATTGTCTGTTTTCAAATAGGGTGAGAGGTCGTTGGCGCCAAGACTATAGGTGGATGAACTCCACAAGTGGTTCATGTGGGGCACGCATTCATAGTCTGTGCCGAGACTCTGACCCGAACCCCAGGTGTATGTCCATGTGCAGTTGAGTTTTTTCAAGTTGGTTGTGTTGGTGATGTTGGCCACACCGTTCTTGCCTATGTTGTCGTAACGGAAGATGCGGTACGACGAGATTCGCCCATCGAGTATTGAGGGTAGGGTGGTGACAATCAAGTCCTCCCCATCGGCGATGAAACAGCGCTGGTAGCCGCGGCCCTCTGCTTGAGTGCTGAATGTCACCATATAACCTCGTTTCAGACGGAACGAGCGGATGCGGTTGTTCAATGTCGCATCGGTCAGTGTGTTCATGTAACCATCAGTGTTCTCTATGCCGAAACTCTCGCACGATTCCCCTGAACAATACTGCCCTGTGTAGACCGTCAGAGGATGGAAACCTGAGGAATTCTTGTTCTCCTTGCCGAAAGGAAGGAGCAATGTGCCGTGGTCGTAGAGGCGGAGTTGACAGTTGCTCTCGCTGACTGCTCTCTGGCCGTTGATATAGACATGACTTAACCAGGACTTTACATCGGAAGGACGCAATTGGTCGAAGAAGACAACAGCGTAGTCTTTATTGACGATATTCACTGAACCTGCTGTCTGGAATGGTTCCGTACCCGTGATGTGCAAGGCGCCTCGTCCGTTCAAGGTGATGCCTTGGGTCACTTGTGTCACTGTACGGTCGATATCGTCGCCAGGATCCTGGTTGCCTGTCAGACGGAAATCATCGATGCAGAACCAACCTTTCTCGTTGTTGCCTGTGCCTGTGGAAGCGGCGCCGATGGTCACTACACCGTCAGTGGGCAGAGTGAAATCCACTGACAAGCGTGTCCATTGGTCTGCCACATTGAGCTGCTGAGAGTTGGCTGCTCCAGAGGCGAATCTGGCATAGACATGCTGGTCGTTGACGCCTTGCGGGTTGGTCATGAACTGGGCCGACAGTGTGTAATGTCCGGCTGGCAGACTGATGGTCTGGGAAATGTCAAGGCTGCTCACTTGCGCTGCCCAGATGTTGTAGTGCTGGTTGCCGTCTGCTGCGGAACCCTGCACTATCTTGAAGTCCTCCCATCCGGATACTGTCCTGGTGAAAGTCCATCCGGTTGTACCGCTTTCAAAACTCGGGTTCTTCATGATACCTGTCCAGTCATAATTGTTCTGGCCGAAGAGGTCCTGAACCAGCATCAAGGAGATGCAGAACAAGATATGGCAGAGTGGAAAGCGTCTTTTATTCATAGCTTATCGTCCGTTAGAGTTAGAAATGTGCTTGTTCTTAGGTAAGTGATTGTATCTGTCAAAGGTTGATACCGTAGCTCTGCTTCACCTCGTCCATGACGAAAGTGCTCTCGATGGAACCGACAGAATCAATGTCGCCGAGTTTTGTGAGCACAAACTCCTGATATTGCTTCATATCGCGTGCGCGTACTTTTAATAAGTAATCATAGGAGCCACTGGTGTTGTAACATTCTGTCACCTCTGGAATGCGCATGATACGTCGGGTGAAATCGTCTGCTATCTCATGGTTGATTTGTTTCAACTTCACCTTGCAGAACACCAACAGACCACGGTCCAGTTTCTCGGGGTCGAGCACTGCCACGTATTTCTTGATGTATCCCTGACGTTCCAGGCGTTTCTGTCGTTCAAATACCGGTGTTGGCGTCAAATTTACTGCATCAGCCAACTCTTTTGTGGTTAATTTCGCGTTTTTTTGCAGCGTTTTCAGTATCTTTATGTCGGTTTCATCTAATGAAATGGCCATGATTTTGGAGTTTTATTCTGTTAGACATGATTTGAAAGCTCTGTATCGGAATGTTTTTCCATCAGATTTGCAAAAGTAGTGATATTTTCCAAATAAAACAAATAATTTGGTAGATATTTCTAATCATTGTAATTTTGCACCAGAAATCAAAAACAAATGTCAAACTAAATAATTTAATAGAAAGGGCAAAATTATGAGTAAGAAGAATTATCGTTTCGAGACCTTGCAACTTCATGTTGGACAAGAGCAAGCCGATCCGGCAACCGATGCACGCGCGGTGCCTATCTACCAGACCACTAGTTATGTGTTCCACAATAGCCAGCATGCGGCCGACCGATTCGGATTGCGTGATGCTGGTAACATCTACGGACGACTGACCAACTCCACTCAAGGTGTCTTTGAAGACAGAGTGGCTGCTCTCGAAGGCGGTGTTGCCGGACTGGCTGTCGCCAGTGGTGCAGCTGCTGTCACTTATGCGCTGCAGAACATCGTGCAAGCTGGCGACCATATCGTCGCTGCAGACAACCTCTATGGTGGTTCGTACAACCTCATTACACACACGCTGTCTACTCAGGGCATCACCAACACCATCATCAACGTCAACGACCTCGAAGCACTGGAGGCTGCCATACAGCCTAACACCAAGGTCGTCTATGCGGAGACCTTCGGCAACCCTAACAGCGATGTGCTGAACATCGAAGGCGTGGCTGCAGTGGCTCACCGTCATGGCATTCCTCTTATCGTGGACAATACTTTCGGCACTCCTTATCTTATACGTCCATTGGAGCATGGGGCTGACATCGTGGTGCATTCGGCTACCAAGTTCCTGGGTGGACATGGGTCTTCGCTCGGCGGTGTCATCGTTGATGGTGGAAAGTTCGACTGGAAAGCCAATCCTGACTTGTTCCCCACATTGGCCAAACCCGACCCATCATATCATGGCATTGTCTTTGCCGACGCTGTTGGTGCAGCAGCTTACGTCACACGTATCCGTGCCGTCATCCTTCGTGATACAGGAGCTGCTATCTCTCCTTTCAATGCTTTCATCCTCTTGCAAGGAGTGGAGACGTTGAGTCTGCGCGTGGAGCGTCATGTGGAGAACGCGCTGAAAGTAGTCGATTTCCTCAAGAATCATCCAAAAGTGGCCAAGGTGAACCATCCCGCTCTGGAGTCTCATCCCGACCATGAGCTCTACAAGAAGTATTTCCCCAATGGAGGTGGCAGCATCTTCACTTTCGAAATCAAGGGTGGCCAGGAGGAAGCATGGCGTTTCATCGACGCACTGCAGATCTTCTCCCTATTGGCAAATGTTGCCGACGTGAAGAGTCTTGTCATACATCCCTATACAACGACCCACTCACAACTCTCTCCTGAGGAATTGGAAGAACAGCACATCACTCCTTCAACTATCCGTCTTTCAATAGGCACCGAACACATCGACGACATCATCGATGACCTCTCACAGGCATTCGACAAAATTTAATCCATTTTTCATCAAACACTACTTTGCCATACTTCTTTGGGGCCGTTTCGCTCAGAATAAGAAGGAATTTATACGGAATAATTGCCCAATTATGATTATTTGCTTAATTTTGAATCAAATTTAAGGAAATGATGAGCAAAACGACCCCAAAAACAAGTATTCAAGAGTAGTTACATAATCAAACTATATATATGGCACAAATAGCAAAACAGTTGACCGAGCTCATCGGCAACACACCATTATTAGAACTCAATAAGTTTTCTAAGGCGAAAGGACTGGATACTCCCATCATCGCCAAAGTAGAGTACTTCAACCCAGGAGGCAGCGTTAAAGACCGTATCGCACTGGCGATGATCGAGGACGCCGAGCTGAAAGGCATCCTGAAACCAGGGGCTACCATCATCGAACCTACCAGTGGCAATACTGGTGTAGGACTGGCATTGGTATCGGCTGTCAAAGGCTATCACCTTATACTCACCATGCCCGAAACCATGAGCGTGGAACGCAGAAACCTCGTTAAAGCGTACGGCGCTGAGGTGCGACTCACACCTGGCAAAGACGGTATGCCTGGCGCAATCCGTGCAGCTGAAGCACTGCGTGATGCCATACCTGGCAGTGTCATCCTCCAGCAGTTCGAGAACCCTGCCAATCCCGCCAAGCACTATGCCACCACAGGCCCAGAGGTATGGCAGCAGACTGACGGCCAAGTTGACATCTTCGTGGGTGGTGTAGGTACTGGTGGCACCATCAGTGGTACGGGAAAATATCTGAAGGAGAAAAACCCTGATGTGAAGATTGTAGCTGTTGAACCTAAGTCGAGCCCTGTGCTCAACGGCGGACAGAGCGGAC
>Ga0247609_10003749_pt1 | contig 15318 bp, 11 predicted proteins | sample 172DNAGHGlowgp2_FD_193487 | JGI IMG/M metagenome (GOLD analysis project Ga0247609, IMG submission 193487) | Sheep rumen microbial communities from Palmerston North, Manawatu-Wanganui, New Zealand - 1728 DNA GHGlow gp2 | ecosystem: Host-associated > Mammals > Digestive system > Stomach > Rumen ...
TTCATACAGCATTACAAAAACATCCAAAAGTTACAACATATAGTGTTGGTGAAGAACCATATAGAAAGGTTGTAATTGCTCTTAAATAAAGCATTTAGAACGACTTTACAGTCGTTCTTTTTATTTATTCAAAATATGCAAATATATCTTGTTTAAAAATATATTTATGATATAATTATGTAAATTTGTGAGTTTAAAAGAAAGGAGTATAAAAATGAACACTATTGCAGCAATTTCAACACCTTTAGGACATGGTGGAATAAGTATTATTAGAATTAGTGGAAGTGATTCTTTAAAGATTATTTCAAAAGTTTTTAAGTCTAAAAACACTGATTTTAAGCCTAATACAATAGTTTATGGCAAAATTTATGATGAAAATGAACTTTTAGACGATGTATTAGTGTCATATTTTAAAGCTCCATTTTCTTTTACAGGTGAAGATACTATTGAAATTAACTCTCATGGAGGTCTTTTAGTAGCTCAAAGAATATTAGATCTAGTATTAAAACATGGTGCAAACCTAGCAGAACCTGGAGAGTTCACAAAGAGAGCCTTTTTAAATGGAAAAATGGACTTATCTCAAGCAGAAGCCGTAATTGATATCATTAATAGTAAGACAAAAATTGAAAATGAAAACTCTGCAAAGCAGTTAAATGGCGACTTAGGAGATAATATTAGATCCATAAAAAGTAAGATAATCGATGTTTTGGTAGATTTAGAGGCTAATGTTGATTATCCAGAATATGATATTGAAGAAATAAGTAGAGATAAAGTCTTAAATACTATTACTAGCGCAAATCAAGAATTAATAAAACTATCAAATTCTTATAGCGAAGGTAAAATTATTAAAGATGGCATTAATATAGCAATTGTAGGAAAACCAAATGTTGGAAAATCATCATTATTAAATAGATTATTAAATGAGGAAAGAGCTATAGTTACTGAAATTGCTGGTACTACAAGAGATACAATAGAAGAATCTATAGTATATAAAGGTATAGTCCTAAACTTAATTGATACAGCTGGAATTCACGAGACATCTGATATTGTTGAAAATATTGGCGTAAATAAGAGTAAAAAAGCCCTAGAAAATGCTGATTTAGTATTACTTATAATAGATAATACGGATAAACTTTCAAAAGAAGATGTTGATTTATTAAATAGTCTTGATAATAAGTCAAAAATAATAGTAATTAATAAAATTGATAAAAATGAAGTAATAAACAATGAAATCTTTAAATATACTGAAAAAAGCGATGTTTTCGCTATTTCAGCAAAAGAGAACATCGGCATAGATAAGCTTTTAGATTCAATTATTGATAGATTCAACAACGAACAAATAATTAAATCAAATGAATTTATAATAACAAATCAAAGACATAAAGAAGCAATAGATAAAACTATTAATTCTTTTAATAATATTATTAATTCTTGCAAAAATGGTATGCCACTAGATATGATTTCTATTGATTTACAAAACGGAATAAGCTATTTAAGCGAAATTCTAGGTGAAAATGTATCTGAAGATGTTATTAATGGTATTTTTGCAAAGTTTTGTCTTGGAAAATAAAAAGTGTTTCACGTGAAACATTTTAGAAAGGAATTAAAATGACTACATACAATGCAGGTGAATATGATGTTATTGTTATAGGTGCGGGTCATGCTGGATGTGAAGCTGCTTTGGCTGCCAGTAGACTTGGTATGAAAACATGTATATTTACAATTAATATGGATACAATAGCTAATATGCCTTGTAATCCTCATATTGGCGGAACATCTAAAGGACATTTAGTTAAAGAAATAGATGCCCTTGGTGGTGAAATGGGTAAAAATATAGATAAAACATTTATTCAAATGAAAATGCTTAACAAATCAAAAGGCCCAGCAGTTTATTCATTAAGAGCTCAAGCTGATAGACGTGCATATTCTGCTTTAATGAAGCATAAATTGGAATTACAAGAAAACTTAGATGTTAAACAAGCAGAAATAATCAAATATAATGTTGAAGAAAATAAAATTAAATCAGTAGTTACTAGAATCGGTGCAGAATACTTTTGTAAATGTGTTATTTTGTGTTCAGGAACATATTTAAGAGGAAAAGTATTTATTGGTGAAACTTCTTATGAAAGTGGCCCTGATGGCGTATTTCCAGCAAATTTTCTTACAACTAGTTTAAATGAAATTGGTATAGAAACAAGAAGATTTAAAACAGGAACTCCTGCAAGAATTAATAGTCGTACTATAGATTATTCTAAAATGGAAGTTCAACCTGGTGATGATGAAATAGAAATGTTTTCTTTTGATGATAATGTTATAGAAAAAGAACAAAGAGATTGTTACTTAACTTATACAAATGAGAAAACTCACGAAATTATTCGTCAAAATCTTCATAGATCTCCATTATTTGGTGGAGAAATTGTTGGAGTTGGTCCTAGATATTGTCCATCTATTGAAGATAAAGTTGTTAGATTTGCTGATAAAGAAAGACATCAAATATTTGTAGAACCTCTTGGTGAAAATACAGAAGAAATGTATATTCAAGGAATGTCTAGTTCACTTCCAGAAGATGTTCAAATAGCACTATATAGAACTGTTCCAGGCCTTGAAAATTGTGAGTTTACAAGATCTGCTTATGCAATTGAATATGACTGTATTGATTCTACAAATTTGAATTTAAATTTGGAATATAAAGGTATTGATGGATTGTTTTTTGCAGGACAAGTTAATGGATCTTCTGGCTATGAAGAAGCAGCTGCACAAGGATTAATAGCTGGAATAAATGCATCACAAAAAATTAAAGGAAAAGAACCATTAATTCTAGATAGATCAGAAGCATATATCGGAGTTTTAATAGATGATTTAGTTACTAAAGGAACTAATGAACCATATAGAATGATGACATCTCGTGCTGAATATAGACTTTTACTTCGTCAAGATAATGCTGATAGAAGATTAACTAAAAAAGGATATGAAATAGGTCTAATTAGTAGAGATAGATATGATAGATTTGTTAAAAAATACAACAACATTGATAGTGAAATTGAAAGAGTTAAAAATAAAACAATTAAGCCAACTGATAAAGTAAATGAATTATTAAGAAGATACAACACAACCGAAATTACCAATGGAGTAAAACTATCAGATTTAATAAAGAGAACAGAATTAAATTATGAATTACTAAAAGAAATTGATGAAGAAAGACCACAACTTTCAAAAGCAGAATGTGAAGAAGTAAACATCGAAATTAAATATGAAGGATACATCAAACTTCAACAAGAACAAATTAATAACTTCAAAAAAATGGAAGAAAAGAAATTACCTAAAGATTTTGATTATGAAAAATTAAGTGGATTAAGAATTGAAGCAAGACAAAAGTTAAATAAATTTAAACCAGACAACATTGGTCAAGCATCAAGAATATCAGGTATTTCACCAGCTGATATATCTGTATTATTAATCTACTTACATGAAAATGAAAAATAGATGTTTCACGTGAAACAAAAATTATTTTTATAATCGTAGGAGAAAAAATGTTATATCAAAATGCAAAAGAATTATTTGATAAAATTGAAATTAATTTAACACAAAATATGTTTGATAATTTTAATACTTATCAAAAAGAATTAATCGAATGGAATAATAATATTAATTTGACAACTATAACTGAAGATAATGAAGTATGGTTAAAACATTTTGTTGATTCGTGTACTATATCAAAATACATAAAAGAAAATGATAGTGTTATTGATGTTGGAACTGGTGCAGGTTTTCCAGGCATACCGGTTAGAATTATTAAAGATATAAAAATAACACTTTTAGATTCATTAAATAAGCGAATTAACTTTTTAAATGAAGTATGTGATAAATGTAATTTAAAAGATGTAAATACAGTTCATGGAAGAGCTGAAGATTTTGGAAAAGATAAAAAACATAGAGAACAATATGATATAGCAACGGCGAGAGCAGTTGCTAATTTATCAACATTATTAGAATATTGTTTACCTTTTGTAAAAGTAAATGGTTCTTTTATATGTATGAAATCATCAGATTGTGATGAAGAAATTAATGATGCAAAGTATGCATTAGAAGAATTAGGTGGAAAAATAGAAATAATAGAAGATATTACGTTACCTGATTCAGATATTAAAAGGAAAATAATAGTAATTAAAAAGACAAAACCAACCCCATCAAAGTATCCCAGAAAAGCGGGAATACCAGCAAAACAACCGATTGCTTAGTAATTTAATAAAATATTTATATTGCAGTTAAAATATTAAATATATATAATTAGATAGAAAAAGAGCAATTTTTAGTATACGGAGGAAAAAATGAGTAAGGTAATTAGTATAGCAAATCAAAAAGGAGGAGTTGGTAAAACAACTACTGCTGTAAATTTGAGTTCTTGTTTAGCACTTCAAAAAAAGAAAGTATTGCTTATAGATGCTGACCCACAAGGCAATGCAACTTCTGGTGTTGGTGCTAGTAAAGATGTTGAAAAATCAACTTATGATGTAATTATGAGTGGTGAAGACATTAATTCTATACTTCAAGATAGTTCAGTGCCAGGCTTAAAAGTTTGTCCGTCAAACATCAATTTAGCTGGTGCCGAAATTCAACTTGTATCAACAGATAAAAGAGAATACAAGTTAAAACAAGCACTTGATAAAGTAAAAAATGAATATGATTTTGTTATTATAGATTGTCCTCCTTCGCTTGGATTAGTTACATTAAATGCACTTACAGCTTCTGATTCAGTACTTGTTCCTATTCAATGTGAATACTATGCTTTAGAGGGTTTGGGACAATTAATGAGTACAATAGATTTAGTTCAAAAACATTTAAATAAAAACTTAGAAGTTGAAGGTGTTGCTCTTACAATGTTTGATGCAAGAACAAATCTATCTATTCAAGTAATTGAAGAAGTTAAAAAGTATTTTAAAAACAAAGTATATAGAACTGTAATTCCTAGAAACGTTAAATTATCTGAAGCACCAAGTTATGGATTACCAATTGCAATGTACGATAAGAATTCCAGAGGTGCAGTAGCATATCAAGATTTAGCAAAAGAAGTAATTAAAAATAATAAAAATAATTAGTCAACTAATAAAATTTGGAGGTATAAAAATGGCACCAATTAAAAGTGGACTTGGAAAAGGTCTTGATGCATTATTTCCATCAAATGTAAATGTAGATTATTTGTCATCAGATGCAAAAGATGCAATCGTTGAGTTAAAAATAAATGATGTTGAACCAGATACAAATCAGCCACGTAAAATTTTTGATGATGAAAAAATGGATGAACTTTCTGCATCAATAAAAGAACATGGAGTAATACAACCAATCATTGTTTCTAAAAAAGACAATTATTATCAAATAATTGCGGGTGAACGTAGATGGAGAGCCTCTAAGAAAGCAGGTCTTAAAACAATACCAGCAATTATTAGAAATTATGATGAAAAGAAAACAAGAGAAGTATCTTTAATTGAAAACATACAAAGACAAAATTTAAATCCATTAGAAACTGCAAAAGCAATCAAAGAATTAATGGAAGAACACAAAATGACACAAGAAGATATTTCTAAGACATTGGGAAAAAGCAGAAGTTCAATTGCAAATACACTTAGAATATTAAATATTGATGAACGTGTTCAAAAAATGATTGAAATGGGTCAAATTTCAGAAGGTCATGCAAGAAGTATTGCATCAATTGATAATCAAGAAAAACAATACAAATTTGCTTTAGATATTGTAAATTTTGATCTTAACGTTAGAGATGCTGAACAAGCAGCAAAAAGTATTAAAGCAGGAAAGAAGCCTGTTAATAAAACATCAAAGAATAAAGGAAAATTTGAAATCATTACAAAGGACATTGAAAATAAATTAAAAGATGCTCTTGGTACAAAAGTAACATTGAATGCTCAAACTAAGAGTAAAGGTAAAATCATTATTGAGTATTATTCACAAGATGAATTATCAAGAATTTTAGAAATATTGAACATAGAGTTATAAACAAATAGACCACAAATTGTTAGTAAAAACTTTCAATTTGTGGCTTTTTTTGTTAAAAAAATCGCAAGTATAACTACTTGCGATTTGGCGGAGACAGGGAGATTCGAACTCCCGCGCCGGTTACCCGACCTAACAGTTTAGCAAACTGCCCCCTTCGGCCAACTTGGGTATGTCTCCGAATATATTATATAAAGTATTATGGCGCACATTGTGCGCCTTTTAAAACAATGGCGGAGAGGGTGGGATTCGAACCCACGGTACGGTCACCCGTACGCCAATTTTCAAGACTGGTGCCTTAAACCAACTCGACCACCTCTCCGTGTCATGCCTTATCATTGTAACATCTGTATAAGGTCTTGTCAATTATTAAATCTTAAAAAATACAATAAAATAGGCTAAAATTCACAAATCTAGCCCGTATTATCGTAATAACAAAGCTCAAAATTTTTATTGAATAAATTTGAGTCTTTTTATGATAAATTCTTACTTACATTTATATAATAAAAATATTATTTTTTTATTACAAAATAGTAAATTTTCCTATAAAAAAGCCTTTATTTGATATACTTTAGCATAGAGATTTTATGATTATTTATAGGAGAAAGATTATTAATGAAAAATAATACTTTTAAAAGTTATATCTTGATTATATTAATGTTACTCTTTGTTTCCTGCATAAGTGATACTGCTTATGCAGCGAATTTAACAGGAACATATTATACTTATTATTATCTTGGCAGTTGGAGACATCAAACATGTGAAACAAAAGTGTATGATGATGGTAGCAGATTAGAATCTAATGGTTCTGAAAATTGTGGTGGCTCTTGGAGTACAACTAGGGCTGCAACTTGCTATAGAGAAGGTACTCAATCAAGAACATGTCCAAAATGTGGTCATTCAGGAACTCAATCACTAGCTAAAACGGCACACGTTTATTCATCTTCATGGACTTATGATTCAAATGGTCACTGGCACAGATGTTCTAATTATCCAAACTGCTCAGCAACTTCTGGTTATGCCGGACATTCTGATAATTCACCATACGATGGACTTTGTGACACATGTAATTATAGAATGTACTATTTAGCAACACCGCCTAGTTCAAACGGAAGCTTTGTATATAACGGAAGAACTCAAAGAGGTGTTAATAATGGAACAGGATATACACTAGATAGTAATGCCACCGCAATAGATGTTGGAACATATACATGCTATGCAACATTAAAAAGTGGGTATCAATGGAGTGATTCAGGACATAGAACCGGAAGATGGTCTAACACTTGGTCGATAACTCCTGCACCTGTATCTGTAAGTTGGAGTGGTCCATTTACGTTTGAAGTAGATGGAAACACTCACTATCCAGCAGCATCTTGTAGTGGTGTTGGTGGTGAAACCATTTCGTTAGAAATTAGATATCCACAGTCAGTGTTAGGTACATATACAGCAACTGCTGTACCAACAGTAACAAGTGGACAAAGAAAAACAAGCAACTATAGTTTTTCAAACACAACACATTCTTTTGAATTAATTGATACACATGATCCAACAGCAACATCAACAATTAGTCCAGGAGTATGGTCAAACAGTACAGTTTCAGTTACGGTATCTACACATGATAGATGGTCTGGGGGAACTGGTAGTGGAGTAGTAAGTATCACTGAGCAAGGAGGTTCAACTTTTTCTGGAACATCACATGTGTTTACATATGATACGGAACAAGAAAGCGTTCATACTTATTACTGTACAGATGCTGCAGGAAATACATCGGCTACCACAAGTCAAACAGTAAGAATAGATAAAACTTTACCCTCAATGTCCATTACAAAATCACCAAACAATGATGAATATGTAAATGGTACAAAGGTATTTACAATTACTGTTCAAGATACTCGTTCAGGACTAAAAACAGTAGAATACAAATATAACAATACAGGATGGACATCGCTTCAAAACTATAGTTCCATTAATGATACAGGTCCTAGAGACCAAAAAGTTGAAACATTAGGTATTACAGTAGAACAAGATAGAACAATACAATTTAGAGTAATAGACTATGCAGGAAATATTACAACATCTGGAACATACATAGTTCAAATTGATAAATCAAATCCTACTATAAGTGTTGTAAGAACAATACCTGGAGAATTTGAAGATGAATGGACAAATGATAGAGTAATATTTGATATTGCTTGTACAGATACATGGTCAGGTGTAAGAAATATTCAATATAAGAGAAATGTTGATAGTGACTGGGTTGATATTCAAGGATTTGCAAAAAATTTTGATAATGAACCAAGAAGTGTAACAACACAAATAGTATTTACAGCTGAACAAAACACAATAGTACAATTTAGAGTATATGACTGGATTGGTGAAGGAGAAGTATTATATGCATATTCACCAAACTTTAACATAAGAATAGATAAAACTCCACCTACTATTTCAGTAGACCATGAAGTTAAATACTGGATTAATCAAGATGTTACAGTAACTATTAACGCATGGGATAATGGCGGTGGTGCACAAGCAGGTGTAACATATACAAGTGGTCATTTCACTTGGGATGGTAGAAACATGAATACACATACAAATGTTACTGTAAGTGGTACAAGTAAAAAACATGTTATTGCTACTATCAATCAACCAACCAATATTAGAAATGGTGTAGCAAAAGTATATGATAGAGCTGGAAACTATGTTACTGCAACTTATACAATACTAAATATTGATAAAGTTCCACCTCAAATCACACTAAACACACCAGGCGATGAAAGATATCAAAAATTTACTATTTGGGATCCAGATGAAGACCCTAATAAAGTTCCATATGGACAGAGTTTATTATATGGTTTCTGTGGAACAACAAGTAATTCGATAACACCAGCTCCAGGAGCAGATAACACACCTGGACCAAACTGGGTAGGAACAATCTTAAACGACAGATGGTTTAGAATGCCAAATGAAGATTTAGGAAATCCTAGAACAACATCACGTGCAGACATACAATTCTTCTTCCCACAAAGTGGAACTTACTATATGAAAGTAAGAGATATAGCAGGAAATATTACTGTTCTTCCTGTAACTATAACATTAAGAAAGCCATCAAATTGGCAAGTAACAGTTGCTGGTGATTTCATTTATGATGGAACACCAAGAGAAGCAACAGTAACGGTAACTGATCCAGGAAAGAATAACAAGGAATTAAGAGTAAACGAAGATTATAAATTAGAATATAGAAACAACATAAATGTTGGAACAGCAACGGTTAAGATAATAGGTATTGGAGATTATGTTGGAGAAATAGAAAGAACTTATGAAATAAAGAAAAGAGACTTAGTAGTTACTCCAAACAAAGGTCAAGAAAAAATGACTGGAGTAAATGATCCAGTATTTACTTATTCTGTTGCAAATTATGTTGAAGGAGAAGTACCAGTATTTACAGGTCAACTTTCAAGAGATGCAGGAGAAACTCCTGGAGAGTACAAAATAACATTAGGTACACTTACATTATCTAGTGCAGGAAGATTTATTGGAAACAATTATAAGATTGTATTTAATAACCCTTATTCATATGATCCAGAAGCTCTTCCAGTACCTACAATAAGACCAGATAAAGATGAAGTTATTAAATTCAAGATTTCAGATTATGATGGTATGACAACAACATGGCAAGTACCAGCAAATACAACAATTAAACTTCCGATTCCTAAGAATGTTGAAAATGATTACAAAGTATCTTGGGGAGATGGAACATATAATACTTATACAATACAAGATTTCCCAAGCCATACATATACAAATGCTAATACATATACGGTAAGAATTGCTGGAACAGTTAGATCATTTGGATATTATGGTGATGAGATGCCAACCGCATCAAATGCTTATAGCAACTATGTTACTTTCAATAATTATCTAAAGACAATTGTTAAATACGGAAATATAAATGTATTGAGAATGGGATTTAGTTATTGTAAGAACTTATCAGGTACACTTCCAGAGATAACAGGATTTGAAAAAGTTACAACAATAGAAAGCATGTTTAACAAGTGTACATCATTAACAAGTATTCCAACAGGATACTTTAAAGATTATGAAAAATTCACATCAGCCAGAAATGTATTTAATGGATGTTACAACATAATAGGAAACTTTGATGCAACATTATTCCAAAATGATATTAATATTAAATCTTTTGAAAATGCATTTAACGGATGTGTAAAATTAACGGGTTCAATACCAGAAAATATGTTTGATACAAACATAAATGCGGTTACTTTTGCAGGAACATTTAAAGGATGTACAGGAATAACTGGTGCATTAAATGAAAATATTTTTGCAAATAATACAAATGTACAAAGTTTCGGCGAAACGTTTGCTAATTGTAGTAATATTTCAGAAATACCAGAAAATCTATTTAATTATAGTAAACATGCAACAAACTTCTATAGAACATTCTATGCTTGTACATCGCTTACAACTATACCAGCAGATTTGTTTAAGCTAGATACAATTGGTAGAATTTCAAATGTTGCTGCTTCTCACAATGATTACAATGGAACATTTGAAAACTGTACTGGTATAACAGGAACGCTTACATTTAACAATGTATTAATTGGTAGAGCAATGTTCAAAGGATGTAACAACTATGAAACATTATACTTACCAAGAGGTGGAGAAGTTGGTGTTGAAGGATTCTATGGCAACCAAAAACTTAAGAATATATTTATTTCTAATGACAACTTTAGAGAAATTGGACAAGATGGATTTGAATATTTATCTTCTCCAGATAAATTAACATTTATCAATAGAAATAATGTTGTTCTTGCAAGCTACAATTGGCCAAGTGATCATAGAAGACTTGATAACGAGCCTCCAACAGGTACAGTTATTGTTAAGTCAAGCATAGAACAAAACAATGTTGATCCATATACATTTACTAAGACAGAAAATGTTGTTCTAACAATTACAGTTGAAGACGATTATTCATCGCCTGAGAATTGTAAGATTGCTATCATAAATGATTATGATTATGAACAATATGTCGTAATGAATAGAGATTTAGTTGAAGAATATGCTCAACAACAAGCTCTTCTTGGAGATGATGCTGCTGATCCATCAGATGAAGTATTCACATTTGATTGGAAACCTTATTCTGCTAACAAAGATTGGACAGTATCAACAGGAGATGGTGTAAAGACAGTATATGTTTACTTTATGGATGAAGCAGGAAATATTAGCTATGTAAGTAATGACTTTTAAAATATAAAGGGCGATTCGATAATCGCCCTTTTATATGTTTTTTCTTGATAAAAGTATCTAATATGATAAAATTATATAAATACGAATGAGAAGGTGTGCGATACATGGATAAATCTTTTTCAAAAAAAATAATAGCAATATTAAGTATTTTAATATTAATATTTGCATTTACTGCATGCAACAAAAAAGAAGAAAATGTTGTGGTTCAAAGTGGAAATAACTATGCTGTTGAAGAAAAAACTCCGCTTACAGCAAGTGTTTATAAAAAATATAAGGATGTTTTTAATACAGAAGAAGCATTCAATAAAGTTGAATCTCAAACAAATTTATCAAAAGATAATTTGCTAAAAGATGGAGAGGCAAAGTATTTATATGAATTAAGAAGTATTGATGGTGTTAAAATTGAAGTTAGAAGCAATATATCTGACAACAATTTATCTGAGGATGGCGCAGAGGTAGCGTTTATTAAAATTCCAAGTACAGATGAAGCGTTAGATGTATTAACTGCTATTTCATCAAGAATTCAAAAAATACAAAATCTTCAAGACTTTGAAAAAGAACCATATGTTACTGAACAATATGATGGAGTTTTTGTTGTAGTTATTAACAAAGATGCAAGAGATATCGCAAACACAATTGAACAATTATTTTAGTGAGGAATAAAATGAATTATAAAAGAATAATTATATTTGTATTTATTTTATTATTAATATTTGCCACTTTTTTTTTAATTATTAATAATAAAAATGAACAAAAAATAAATGAAGAAAAAACAAAAATAGAAACCGAAAAATCGAGCGGAGAAATCCTGTTAGATGTTACGGAAGAAAGCGGTGAGCAGATTTTTATTGAAGATGATGATAGACCGCTTTCAGATAGGATCTTATCATTAAATGAATTAAAAAATTCAAGATTATTATTAGATGATAATTTTGAAGAATTATATAAAATACAAGAATACATATATAAAGATGGCTTTTCAATTATTCAACAGGATGATGATAATTATCAAGAAATTGCAATTATAGAACTTGGTGAAGAACAAAAGGATTCAGATGCTCTAATATTAAGTTGTGTTGCAAGATATGAAGAAATAAAAAGTGAGAATCAAGGAAAATACAGTGGCATTTTAACAAATATAGATTGCTTTAATATAAGCAAGCAAGGAAATGTCATAATTTTTATTCTTTCTAAAAACAAAGATAAAATAGAACAAATAATCAATGATTATTATTTTAATTAAAAAACGTTCACACTAAATAAGTGTGAACGTTTTTTGTTAGATTTCAGAAATTTTTCTGCACTCGATGTTGCCATATGCTTTTTCACAAAGTTTAATGGCATCTTCTTTTGAAGTTGAAATCGCTAAAATACCTTGAGAATGTATGAAATTAATTCCTTCTGGCATTTTACAGCACCTATTCAAGTTTTTGTCATATCCATACCATCTTGACGGAAATCCTTTTCTATATCCATTTTCGTTGTACTTGCACGGAATAGGTTGAATTTTCCAGCTGCCAGAATCAGTAGGCGAAATAACAAACCAGACATTTTTGGCATTCAAATTTTTAGCAATATAGTCTTGCCAGTAAACTTTTTCGTCAAGAACAAGAATATGACTATCGGGCTGGGCTTTAATTGCATCTTCAATTATATTTTTTGAGCTGATTTTATAGAAACAAGTCTCAAGAATGTTTTTAAAAATAAAATTTAAAAGAGCAATCAAGTCATTTTCACAATTTGCGCCATATCTTCTTGGAACGGAAAAGATGTCATTTAGCGTGACAATATCCAGTCTGTCATACATCTTACTGATGCAGTACGAATCTCGATCTTTGTAGCAATCATATATTAGTCCGAAGAAGAAATTTGCTAAATATTTATAAGCATCCCGAATATCTTCGCGAGAAAAATGATTGTCACAAATAGTATGAATATAAAGACTAATTAAATCTATATCCTTAAGTTTTACATTTTTAAAGGGCTTTTCAGAAGTTTCGATATGGTTAAGTAAAAAACGCTTAATAGTTTTAATAACTATATCTTTGTACTTTGGAGACTTTTGATACATATAAGTCTCGGTAAAGTGATATTTATTTTGATAGGCTTTTACAGCATCCTTAAAAATAATATCAAATGTCTTTGTAGCAAAAGATACAGCATATTTCAAACTGAGGTTTCTGTTCTCATCATCTAAACTCTTCTCCCGTTCAGAGTTTAACATGCTGATAATTGCAGAAATAGCGGGAATTCTTCCTTTGTCTTCAAAAGTATGCGAAGGAAAAATACCGTTATCAACCGAATCAACACCCCGAACGAGATGATATTCTATATAATTAAAGATAAATTCGATTTCATTTTTATCTGAAATATTGAATTTTTTGATAATTTTTCTACCATAATGATCCCATAAAAGCCCAAAACTAGCGTTAGGAATAGGCTTTTTTGAGGAGTCAAGCAGCTTATGGAAGCCGTTTCCTCCTTTTTGATGGTGATCAAATTTGCCCCCTAATATATCAAAAACTATACAAGAATTAGATTTAATATCTATATCATTATCATAAGGAAGTCGAAGTATCCGAGCCTGATTATTAAATAAAATATTAACCAAAACCATGGAAAATACGTCGTCAGCATGGAATGAACCACCATGCGTAACCGCGTCAAAATGCTCATTTTTACCGCAAAAATAGATCATTTTGTGGCTCCTTCCCAATTTAATATTATTGAACCTTTTACATTATACTACAGGTTAACATAATTGTAAATAAAATAATTACATTTATATTAAATAAATATCAATGATTTGACATATATTTTTATATTATGGTAATCTTTACTTGTATTATGTGAGTAATACCCTACAAAAGAGAATTACACTGTAGTACAAAAGAAAGAAAACGGAGGTTTAAGTAATATGGAAAAAGGAAAAGTAAAATGGTTTAATGCAGAAAAGGGTTTTGGTTTCATTGAAAGAGAAGGCGGTACAGACGTATTTGTACATTTTTCAGCTATTTCAATGGACGGTTATAAAACTCTTCAAGAAGGTGCTGAAGTTCAATTCGACATTGTTGAAGGAATGAAAGGTGCTCAAGCTGCTAATGTTACACCTGTAGCTCCAGAAGCAGTTTAAGCTTAACATATAATGAATAACCATTAGGCGTCTTAAAAAGACGCCTTTTTTTTGGCTTAAAATTCACAAAATTATCATTTTACAACACATACAAAAAGTGTTAATCTATATAGTAGAGGTGAAAGCATTGATTTACTTAGTTACAGCCGGAATTGTAATTATTATTATCACAAGATATTTGATTCGAACATATAAAGAAATAGATGAGCTAAAGAATCTTAGAGAGAGCTCATTTGAGAATATAAACACAGCACTAAATCAAAGATACAACGTAATGGAGGATCTTATAAATTTTTCAAAAAACTATATAAATGATGAAAACAGGTTTATTGTTAAACTTTTACAGGCAAAATTGCTTCCTGTAGACCAAAAATTAGAGGTTGAAAATAACTTAGTTAGAGATTTTAAGAACCTATTAAATGGTGCAATTGAGAGTGAAATGTTTGATAATTCTCAAGAGTTTTCAAATTTAAGAGTAAAAATAGCAAAATCTGAGAAGATATTATATGAATCTTTAGATGGCTTAAATAGAAGAACTATGGCATATAACAAGAAAATTGTATCAGTACCAAGTAATTTGGTTGCATTTTTGGCAAAATTTAGACCACTTAAAGTATATGAAATAGAATACATTTCTAGATAAGATAGGCAAAATGAGGTGAAAATAATTGGAAATTTCTGACGCAACACAAAAAAAGTCACTTAAAACAAGAATACAAGAAATTCTAATACAATTTTTCTCATTGTTTATAAAAAAAGAAAAAACACTTTCAGCGGCTTCTTCAGAACTTACAGAAGAATTAGATAACGTTAATGAACAATATCAAAACTTAATTTCATGCGATGAATTTGATAAATTAAAAGAAACATATGACTCATATAAAATTGGAGTTAATCCAGAAGGTGGATTAATT
>Ga0247609_10003750_pt1 | contig 15316 bp, 11 predicted proteins | sample 172DNAGHGlowgp2_FD_193487 | JGI IMG/M metagenome (GOLD analysis project Ga0247609, IMG submission 193487) | Sheep rumen microbial communities from Palmerston North, Manawatu-Wanganui, New Zealand - 1728 DNA GHGlow gp2 | ecosystem: Host-associated > Mammals > Digestive system > Stomach > Rumen ...
GTCTTGGCAGAAGTTGCTACGTTGAAATCTACTTCGACGAAAATCCGATTGACGTGTTGATGAGAGGAGAACGTCCTCAGACTTCAGCTATTGCGATTTGGAACGATCCCGCAACTGGGCACGAAGTCTTAAGCGTTGATCCAATTTCATATGAAGCTGGAATTGCATTAAACATCTGGAGCTCAAGTACAGATGCTATTTGTGTTGTCGATTTCAACGCTTTCGGTGGAACTGTTAGTAATCTAAGAATTGAATTTGAATCCCACGACATTCCAGAAGAATACAAACCGACTACTTGGGTAGATGTCATTCGGCTTCAAACTCTTCCATATTACGCCACGTCTTATGCCTTTTTGCATGTTGGACCAGATCAAACAGTTGGAGGAGAAAACGGAATTGGAGAAGTAAGCGAGTATTTCGACGAACACGTTGGCGGAACTGAGAAGGTCAGAATCGAAGATCAGTTCGCTTTGACGAGTTCAATTGGAAAAGTCGATGCTAAAATAGACGAAGAAAGCGACGAACGCAGATCTGCTGATGCAAACATTTGGACTACGCTAAACATTCACGAAAGAGCCATTGACGCCAAATTGTCTGGCGTCAGCATGAATGGTTCACAAGTCTCAGTAGCAAACGGCGTGGCTGACCTCGGCGCAGTTGTTTCAAAAGAAGCGATTGTCAACGCTTTGTCAGACGTCACTACTGAAAATCTTTCTGGTTTCGACTACGACAATCCAAGCGAATATTCGTTAGCTGCGCTGTTCCACAACGTCAAGATCATGCAAAACGCTTTGTCTAACGTTTTGACTGTGTTGTCTTAACCGTGAATGGAGAACATGAAGGCATGGCAGACGAAAACCTGAAAGTTCATCAAACAGAGAGAGAGAGAGCGAGAGCTTAGATTCTCTTTTCTTTTTTCTCAGAAAGGAGCTACCTCTTAAATGGCTGTAACTTATGTCAGTGGAGGAGGCAATGCACTTCGAACAGCTATCACGAATGCAAGTTCTGGTGATGAATTGATTGTTGCTGATGGAACATACACCAGCGGCTCTCCAATCAACGGAGGATCTAAAAAACTAACAGTCCGATCTGAAAATGGTCCATCGAATTGTATTCTGAATTCTCAAATTCTCTTTTCCTACAACAGCTCATTGGTTCCAAACGGAGTTTATTCTGGTCCAGAAAGATGGAACTCATATTACACTAGCTATTTTGAAGGCTTCACGTTTGAAGGAAATGGAGCTGCAGGATCACAAGGCGACCATCAATTGTTCAGAGGTATGAAGTGCAAAAACTGCATTTTCCAAGGATGGAAACCAACATATGGAATCATCAACCGCGGAGTTTTCATCAATTGTATCATTAGAAACAGCAAAGTACAAACTGACCGCCTTTGCGGATATTCCTACCTCTACAACTGTTTGTTCATCAACAATTCCTATTCTGGAGGAGGTTCTACATTAGCTTACAGCTCACAAGTCGTCAACTCGTTGTTCATTGAAAATCTAAATGCAAATGGAACAAACGCGGCTGGATTCAATGGAAGTTATTTTCGAGCAAAGAACAAAATCGGAAGAGCTTCAGCTCTTTGGGACAGCCAGTTGAACAGACCCAAACAAGACGCTACTGGAATTTGGGGAGCTGGCAACAACGCTTATCTCCAGTCAAACTGTGATCTCAATGGAGACGTTTGGCTAGATCCTCCTTCGATTGGATGTTATGAGTTCAGCCTCATGAGAAAGTACGACACAGTTCTCGCTGAAAAGTTCCAGCGCGTTGACAACGATCTCAGGATGATGCAGCGCACGTTAGAAAACAAGGTGATCTAAAATCAACAGCCTTTGTAAATATGTCGCATGAAAAAGACATGGACAGATTTTTACGCGTGGTTCACAGCTTTCTTCCACAAAGCTAAAAAAGGAGCCACCCAGATAGGAGCTACCACTAAAGGATTTTACGGAAGAGTCAACTGGTGGTGCAAAGACAGAAAGTTGTTAGTGAAAGAGCTTAACGCCATCGCTGACGCTGGTCTAGCCGGCTACATGATAGAAATGGCTGGATACAACGGATGGAAGTTCGCCGACGGAAGCACTTCCTGGAACGAAGAGTGGTTGAAGAAGACTTGCGAAGAATACAAGTGGCTTCTCAAACAATGCAGACGCAGAAAGCTTTTGTTGTTCAACTCAATCGTCAACGACAATTTGGGTCGCAAAGGCGGAAAGAAAATTATTGACTACTGGCCTCTTGCTTGCGCTTTGATGGATTGCGTCAAGCAATGTGGTTCAGCTAACGTTTACGTTCAACCAACAGCTGAAACCCAGACCGTAGGAGGAAGAAACTTCGACCACAGAGCTATCAGCGTACTTGCTGGATTCCAACTCGTTTACAATGGTGGCTCTAGACCAAGCGCGCCAATACCTGGTTATCAATGGTTCGCCGTGCATCCAGCTAGTATTGCAACTAAAAACGCAAACGGAAGCTGGGTTGTTTCAGACCATTCGCTCATCATCAAAGAACTCAATGGTGGACCAATCGACGGACACGGCAATCCAGACAGAATACAAGATTGGGTAGCAAGAAACAACAATCCTCAACATCCCGTGATTGGATATTACGCTTACGAAGTGCAAGACTTCGACAAGGACACCATCAAGACTTTGGGCAAAGCGCTTTAACCACTGAACCAACAAGACAATCAAAGCACTAAGACGCAGAACATTTTGCGTCTTTTGTTTTTTTATAGGATGCAAAAGCGGATGTAAATATGTGAGAATACACGCTTTTAGAAAAACACACGAAAAACATGGACTCCAACCTTTTATCTGAATCTCTGATGAACGTCGCTATTTCGACAGACATTGCTACGCAAGACGAATTGACAAACGTTTCTTCTGATTTGAAAGGAATCGTTGACAAAGTCAGCGCTGAAGCTCACAGCGCAAATTCTAACTTGTCAGCTTATCTTCCTTTAAGCGGAAACAAAAAGCTTGTTGGAGACATCACCGCGTTCAACGCCGACATCTACAAAGAGAGCCAAGAACACAAAGCGGCTATAAGCGTTGGAGCTAACGAAGCTCGAAATGATTATCAATTTAAACAGATAACGTCTTACATTTCGCAAGTCAACATCAATCTAGACATGCCGCTAAACGTTTTGTTGACTTCAGAAATGTCAGTCCTGTACATCAACAACACCAATGAAACCTGGTCGAAAGTCGAATACTACGATTCCATAAGTGGAACGATTGTGGCAAAAAGCGCTGAATACAACAGATCCCAATACTATTGGGAAGTATACAATCATTACTGGGATGGATCTTCTGGCTACATAACGCTTACAGCTTTGAACGATGGCAGTTCTGATCCAGACAGAGGCAGCTTGTTCGGATATGGAAGACGCTTGGAAATTTCGTATCAATACGGTTCGTTTTACGTTGATTATTCTATAGCAGTTAACGGAGATGAGCTTACTGGTAGCTCTTATTCCAGCGCGCATTTGCAGGGATCGTATGGAGAAAACGACCAATACTTCACTTTGACAAGCGACTACACTTACATCACTCCGTCTTATCTCACTCAATCTGGACACGCCTGGTTTGAAGATCTGTGGACATGCGACTTCACTGTCATTAGTGGAACATCAAATGAACTTCCATACGCTTTAAACGAATGCTCGAACAGAAGAATATTCTTCACCGACTATGTTGATAGCGACACTTATGGGTGGCTTGGCGATCTTGGTGATTACTTTTCTAAAGACTACACGAGCATAAATTCATATGAGCTGAGCCATTTTTCGATAGACGAAGGACACGTTTTCACTAAGCGTTCGAGTTCTTCTGGTTCAACTTACGACTACGTGTCTGAAGAATTCGACAGCCCACTTAAAAACATTGCGTTTAGTCTGTACAACACAGGAACTGACTACGCGGTGTCTGAGCTGAAAGTTGGATTGAACGAAGAACACGGCTATGCTCTGTACACGTTCAACAACGAAATTCCCACTCAGTTGACTACTTTGTTCGTCCATTCGATGGAAAAATACGCTACTAAAGACGATGTTGAAAATTCATTAGAGTTGGTAAGCTCAAAAATATCAGACGTTAGTGCGTCATTAGATTCAACAAATGCAACTGTAACTACAAACGCAAATAAAGCGAAAGACACTTTTTACGGATCAAGCTCATCAAGCACTAATGCTTTGACCGCATCTGTAAATGGTTGGTCTAATACAACAAATTCGCTCAAAGTCGGTGGAACATATTATGTGACATTTTCAAATGATTCTATTAATAGTATTGTTCCCAAAACATTAAACATCAATTCAAGTGGCGCAAAAGAAATAGTAAAACAAAATGGAACAAATCTATACTCTAATCCAGAACGTGGAGTCTTAGTAAATGGCGGAACATATGCTTTCTTGTATGATGGAAGTAGATACATTCTGTTAAATCCATTTGAACGTGAAACGTTTTACGGATCAGCTGTTGGAATCGATTCCGATATAATCAAAATACAAATCGAAAAAGACAAAAATTTTAATATTCGTCCTGGAAACATTTGTGTGTTATCGTTCAAAAATTATATTCCGACAACAACGCCATTTAGAATACAAATTAATAAAGATGTTCTTTACGCCTATGAAACGACTTACAGCGGCACAACCCCGTTATTTGTAAACCATAAAGACATTAAACCAAATGAATTATATCAAGTTGTATGCGATGATGTTTTTCGACTTAGAATGTCTCAGTTAATATTTAAGGATAGATACAATGAATGTCTTCCTCTCTCTGGCGGAACGATAAGTGGTAATTTCGGAGTCTATGATCCGAACTTAAGTTCTGATTCATTTTCAATAAACGATGCAACAAACAAACATTTTGTTTCTATTGGTTCTGGAGCTAGTGTTAAAGAAGTATCTTTGCGACAAAATGGAGTAGCTCTTGGAATATCAGCAATCGTATCTGGAAATTACGGTACTGCTATTGGTAATTCGGCATATGCTTCATCTAGTGGAGTAGCCGTTGGAAGTTACCACACCGAAGCTACTACTACGCGAGCAATAGCCATCGGATGTCAAACTTCAGCTACAGCAAAAGACGCAATTCAGCTTGGCAGAGGAATAAACAATGAGACTTCTTCTTTCCAAGTTCTCAGCTACAAAGTTCTAGATGGAAACGGAAATGTTCCTTACGAAAGACTATCATCTGTTTTAATCAACGAAGAATATATTTCCAAAGCTACCATCATCAACGCACTCTCAGACATAACTACTGAAAACCTTTCTGGCATCGATTACAACAATCCAACCCAAGATTCGCTGTCTGTGCTGTATCACAACGTTGGAATTTTACAAAACGCTTTGTCTAACGTTTTGACTGTGGTGTCATGAGAAAAGACGTATTCAGAGAGAATAAAAGCACGATGAACCAAAGAGAGAGAGAGAGAGAGTTAGTCGCCAGCCAGTCTGTCCTTTCAGCTGAGTTTGCAAGAGCAGACGAAGCGCTGACCAACTGGATCCGCCTTTTGAAAAACCGCACCACTCTTTACGACTCCCGAATCGAGTACTTAGAAAGTACTGGCACTCAATGGATCGACATGGGAGTCCTCCCAACTGGGACTTCGCTTTGGACTTTGTCTTTCGCTTTCACGACAGTTGACACTAACAATGGTTGTGGCTCGAAAATCCGTTTGGGTGGAATGACTATAAGACAACGCAACAACGCAACTTCAGCTGGTTCAACAATGTTGTTTTCATGCGGAAATAACCGAATCAATTACAACACTTTTGTAGCTTCTGACACAAATCGCCATTCAGCTATCTTCAATGCTTCTAGGGGAAACATTTATCTTGACGGCAAATACAGAGTAACAACAGACGCAGCTTGGAACAATAACCACAACGACGCAACTCTTAAACTTTTTGGATTTATTGAAACACTTGGCACAGAACGAGTTGTTCCAGCTCACATGCGGATTTATTCCACGTCAATAACAAATGCGCAAGACCTTCAAAAAAATCCAATTCCAAAAGTCGATCTTGTTCCTGTTCGCACCGGAAACGTCGGAGGAATGTTCGACCGAATCTCGAAAACTCTCTTGTTGAACCAAGGAACTGGTGATTTCGTTTTGGGACCAGACGTCTAAGACATCTGGCTTTTGATCCATTCAACGCACTCTTTCACCAAAAGAGCGTTTTCTTTTTTGGAATTTTTAGAATAGAACTCTTCGTTTAGCTCTTCCTTGATGCACAGAGGTTCATAAGCTGAATCTAAAACGCTGAAATTTTCCTTTCCAAAGATCTTTTTAGACAGGATTTTTGCCCAATCTTCAGAAAGGAGGCTAGAATGCTTGCAATAAACGACATTGGGGTTTTGTTGTCTGTGTGCTAAAAGTCTGTTAAAAAGTTTGTTAGCCGTCTTCTCGATGTTCTTAAGACCTATGTCAATATCCGTTTCAAGCGTTTGATAGTTTTTCCGCCTTAAATCACCTGAGTCTGAAACGAAAAACCAAACGCATTTTTCAGTATCAGAAGACACAGACGAAACCACCTTTGAAAGTTCTTCAGAAAAGTACTTCTGAAAGAGATCAGACAACGTTTTTCTCGACAACTGAGCTTTCAGCTTGAAGGTTCCATTTTTCAGCTGCTTGAAATCGTCTTGGAAATCATCAACGAATCGCTTGACACAACGATCTAAAAGAAAAGGATATCTGATGAGATACCCTTTTGGCGAAAAATCTAAAATCTTCTGTTGCTTGCTGTTCTTCGTAATTGGAAGATCAGAGCTCGAATTTTGGTCCATCGCTGTTGTCTTGCTTTTCGTCTTGCTTGTCAAACGTAATATTACCGTCAGATGATTCTTCAGACGTTGATTCACCGCCAACAGCTTTGTCTAAGTTTTTGTTAAGTGTTTCGATGAAATTAGACATGAAAGCGATTGAATGGGCAAGCGACGTGAAGGTAAGTTGGTCTTCGGGAACTTCCTCGCCAGGATAGATTTCTGCTAGGATGATTTCGACTAGATCTTTTTCTATTTCTTTCCATTCGTCTACTGTCATGTTGAGAAGATGGATGTCTTTTTCCTTCAGGTAGCCGTAGATCAAGGCTGAAACTGATGGATGAGCCATAGCTTGCTTGAGTTTAGAAATAGTTTCCTTTGCTTGCTGGTGCTTCTGAGAGTTCTTGTTCATTTGGTAGAATTTAGTTTTGTCGTAGACCATAATCGTATGCGTTTAAAAGATTATTGTTGACGATATATTACCGTCTATGAGACTGAACTAAAATTGAAATCTCTAGCTGCTTATGCTATTGTTTTTAAAGGTAGTTGCTGAAGTGCTTGTATTGAGCTGAAGTTTTCTGACGCTTGAATACAGGTTCATTTGCTGATTCACTGCGCTGACTAAAAACTTCGCTATTTTCTTCTTCTTCTTGCTTTTTCCGTCCGTATGTTGGAAGCATGAAACAGACACTAAGCAAAGCACTATGCAAGGCACGGTTCCATTCGACAATCGTACTTATGCTTTGTGGATTTTCAGAAGACAAATAGTTGTAATTGCTTATCGCTGGATAAATTGCATTCGACAAATCGTCTACGCTCACAAGTCTTTCAACAGAAGAAAGTTCCGATCCGTCTCCAAAATGGATGTTAGAAACTGAAAGTCCATGTTCGTTTTGAGCGTTGATGTTTACGCCTGGAGCTGAAAAACTTCCCGCTGAAATTTCTGTAGCATTAATTGACGAAAGAAGAGCTGAACCACTTATTGCGTTTATTACGACATCATTGCCACTAGCCGTCAATCCATCGACTTCAAGCGTTTGAGCTGTAAGGTTGGCTCCTTTAATCCGAATTAGTTTAGAATCAGCATTTATGTATGCATCAGAAGCAGTGTTGCCAATCTCAAAATAATTAGCAGAAATTCTCGTGCCTTCATTAGCATTTGCTGTCAGACCAATAGCACTAAGTCTATCAACTGTCAATTCAGCTGAACTAGCTGTTAAATAATTGACATTAGCACAAGTTTCGTTGTTTGTAGCTGTAATTCCGTGGGAATTGAATCTATCGAAATCTCCAGACAATCCGAGTGAATTTCCAGATAGTCTTGAGAGGAAGAAGTTGTCTACTGAAACGTATGTAGCACAAAGATTGATGTCGCGGTCGTTGGCTGAAAGCATGTGGCCACCGTTTCCAGCTACGCTAAGCCCGGCGTCTATTTTCACGCGCGTTCCGTTTACGTCAGAAGTTAGACCTCTTGGAATAGTAAAATTAGTGAATTCTCCATCAGCAGCTTTATGTGAGTGCCATTTTGGTTGCCATTAGCTGAAATTCCGCCAGCTGTAAGCGCATTTGCGTTAATTAGCAAGTCATCATTGTTAAAACCAGAACTAATTCCAGGAGAAGAAAATTTAGTTGCGTCAATAAAAACACGTCCATCTTCACCTTCAGCATCAACCGTTAGACCATACGTTCCTAAAGAACCAGCATACGCCGTCAAACCATTTGTAACTGACAACTTGTGAATTTGAGCTTCAATGTAATTGTCGTCTTCTGTGGTTTTCAGAAAATCGGCACTTGTTGTTTCAATTGACAACGATTGGGCTGTAAGACTAGAAATATTAGCGAAAATGTGACTGTCCTCGCCGGTGTAAATCGACTCACCAAAATTACTAGAAGACAATGTAAAATATGAGGCGTTTATTTTTCCTTCATTTAGATTTAAATTGCCTGTAAGTAAATCTAAATCACCACCATAAACATTTATACCATTACCGACGTTTAAATAGTCAACATCACCACCGGAAGTCAACAAGTACGTACTTGATACACTTTCTAATTCAGTAACTCTGCCTTCAACGACATTAATTTTATTATCCCATTCAGACGTTATTGAATCAAGTTTTTCAGTAACAACATCATTGATGATTCCAGACATCTTTTCATCAGTCATTGTCGTACTACCGATTACTTCCCAGTCACCATATCCAGACACACGTGCTGCAGACAGATATTCTTTTCCGCTAAAGTATGGAATTAAATCCTCCCACGTCATATCTTTGTTGAACAGGAATATCCATTCAATATATCCGCTGAGATCTTCTTGCTCATTGTCAGAAACAGGCGTCAAATACACAGCTATAGGACTTGTAGCAATTTCGTCTCTTTCTGTTGTACTTGAACACACCACAAAAGGACGCTGCGCGAAGCCCTTCAAAAGACCAACGTTCATGTCTAGATAATAAACGTCAGCGCAGAGAGAGCTCTTGTTTCCGCTTAAAACATCGTCAATCGAAATGCCTGAGATTTGCTGATCCTTCGTTGGCTGAAAACCGTAAAGTGAGTCGTTTACAGCTGAAATAGAACGATTGAAGGAAAAAAGTGCTTCTTTTCCAAGAATGAAATTCTCGTGGTTGCGGACGTAAATGGAATCAGGATTTAGCGTGATTTTTGACATGACGTGTTAAAGCGTGTTAGAAAACTGTGTTTGACATATTTACAAATAGACGCAAATTGCTACGTCATTTTGCAACAACACGAAAAGCCAAACATTTATTGGCTTTTTATTGATTGCAAATTTAGACACAAATTTATTAAGCTTTCATTTTTGGCCGTTTGCAAGCTGCTTTAACGATAGTCATTATCTTCAGCGAATCCCTTGTGATTCTGTCAATATCTTCCTTTTTTATTCCGTGCAGCTTCAATTCTTGTTCATCGACCATTTGCAAAGCGCCAATAGCAGCTTGAACTTTTTCTGGAACTACAGTCGCAAATCTTCTGAAATCGTCTGTCTTGACGAATTTTTGGAAATCCTCTTCAGTGACATCGTAATCCTCAGCTTCGAAAATCCATTTCGCTGGAGAAAAAGTCTGCATTCTGAGATTGAATCCAACGTCTTCGCAGTCAAACATCATTGCAGCATAATAATATTTAGCTTCTTCTAATTCAGAAGCAAGTTGCTCGTAATCGATTTCTCCGTTTTTCTTCAGAAAGCGAGAACCAAAACAGTAGTAAAGAGGATTTTTGATGTTGTTGAAATCCATGGTTTAGAAAAATTTAGCAAGAAATTCTAGAACGTTTGGCTTGTAGACAATCATTGCGGTTATCGCTACTGCAGTCAAGGCCCAAAACCAACGAAGCTTTTGAAGGCCGTCGAAAAAGATTTCAAGACGCGAATGCTTGAAGTTCTTGATCTGTTCAAAATCGTCTCTTAGTTTTTTAGTAGCTTCATCATTTACAGACAATTGGTCAGAAACAGTTGAAAGTTTGTCAACCACTTGATCCACTTTGTCAGTCAGAGCTGAAATGCTTTCCTTCAGTTCTTTGTCTCTAGCAGCAGATTCAAACCTGTCGATAGCTCCTTGTGTGTCGAGTTTAGCTAATGCGAAAACTGTTTCGCTTACGTTTTGCAACTTGTCTTCTTTTGACAAGCCATTCGTCCCATCAGCAGCATCTATCAAGATGTTGGTTAGCTCGGTCTTTTCAAGCTCGCTCAACTTCGAATTGTTGATTTCGTCAATCATGCGATCTCTAGACAGAACTATTTTTTCTTTCATTGCCATTGTCTTTTTTGCGGTAAAAAATGATGTGATAAAAAGCGATTTGTCTTGCTCGTCGTTATTTACAAAGCAGCCCAGCTTTCATCGCCATTTTCTTCAGAATTTTCAGAAAAAACAAACAGTCTTCTTACGTTTGGATCAATGTCGCTGAAAGTGTATGGACCATATGCAGAATAACCGTCTCTGTAAATCCAGAAAATTTCTGGATTGTAGTTAGCTCTGTGAACGAAAGTAAGCGCTCTGAATTGTTCTTCTGTTCCGTTGTAGACTATTTTTTCTAGGTTTCTTGATTCAGCAAGGTCCACCCAATTTTCGACTTCAACAGAAAGCAGCGAACTTGGAAGAACGATTGTTCTCAATCCGACCATTTGGTAATTCAATGGAATGATGTGATTACCGTGATCATAATAAAAGTCAGCCGTCAGTTTAGTGTTTCCTTCTCGTAGTTCTAATTCGTTTATCCCATCTAAATAATAGACTCCATAATTTCGAGACCCTAAAGCTAGAGAGTTAATAGTGACTTTTTTCACAGTTGAATCTAATGATGCATTTCTACCATACACGTTGCCTTTGAAAGCTGTATTCAATGGAAATATAACGTGAGATAAAGCGTTTGAGTTGAAATGAAGCGGCATAGTTTGAAAGTCGATTTCAACGTCATTAGTTTCGTTCAGGTATTCTATTTCTGATGGCTGTAAAACCGCTGTGTTCTGAACGATCTTTCTAGAAAACGCATCTGTTGGATTATGTGGAATAGCTAGCCTGAAAACTTTTTTTGCTGAACTCAATGAGTCGTCCTCAATGGAAATATCATTTCCTCTTGAAGTTGTCGAAAACTTCAGAAAATCAATTTCAGCGTTTCTAAAAGCGTTATGTCCAATCTTTTTTACTGAGCTGGCTATGTCTAAGACTGAAAGTTTAGTATCAGTAAAAGCACCATCGCAAATACAGCTGATGTTGTTTGTCGAAACGTTTGCGCCAATGTTTGTGTCTGGATCTAGTCCGTATAGATGTAAAGCTGAAAGATTCTTAGAACTGCGCTTTTTCAGATAGACAGAAGATCCATCAGTGTAATAGACTGGATTCTCGTTGTCAATGGATATTTCAGTCAAAGCTGAGCATCCCAAAAATGGGTGTGAATATCCAATTGCAATGTTGCTAAGTGAAACCGGAAACGAGAAAGAAGAAACTCCGTCGTTGCTTAAAAGAGCATTTTCGCAAACATCTTTTAGAGTGTCTAAGAAAGAGAATCCAAATCGCATAGCTTTCACATCGTCAATTGTTATTGTCTCTTCCTCATCAGCTGTAAGAAAAGAAGTAATGTCAGTTGTTATGTTTCCTGTCAAACCAGTAAGTTCTTCAGCAGCTGTCAACTCATTGTATATCGCTGTATAGTCGATGTTTTCTGTTCTCATCGAAAACATTCTGTACAAAGTCGATTCGTCTGCGCTGTAAAAATCTTCTTCTGACTCGTAAAAACATTGGTTGTTTGGATCAAGAACGATGTTTTTCAGCTGTTTAACGCCAGCAAAAGCCGTTTTGGCAATCGATGAAACTTGCGAAGGAATCGAAATCGTGCTCAACTGCGTTCCGAAAATAGCGTATTCTCCGATTTCTTCCAAATTGCTTTCGGGTTTCAACTCAACAGAACTAAGCTTGTTTGCATCAACGAAAACAAAATCACCAAGCTTCTTCACTTCGTTGCCAACATCAACTTTCAAAAGTTGTTTTTTGACAGCAGAATCGATTGACAGAATCGAGTTGCAGTCGTTTAAAACGAAAACGTTTTTAGCTGGAAGATACTTTTTCACTTTGACTGAAGTTTCAGCAGAAGCTACTATTTTTGTCGGATTTTCGTGGTTGTAATCTAATGATTCAGATAATTTTAGTTTCATCGTCGTTTTCACCTTGTTAAATGTTCGACATTACGCAATATGTAGAGCCAGCAATTGTCACGTCTTTCAGAGTTTCACTTTTAAGTCCCCAAGGAAATCCTTGAAGCGAAGAAATTTCTTGCGCCGTGTTCGCGAAGAACGCAACGTTCATTTTTTCGTCTATGCGGCGGATCGACTTGAAAAAGTTCTGAGGAAGATTTGAAACTCGACTCACAAAATACACTGATCTTGGTTTGCTGAAATAAAATGGCATTGTTCCTTCTTCGAAATCGTCAACGTTAGACAACATTATGATTGTGTTCTTGTCCATTTCATTTGTGCAGTAGTACAGAATCTGTTTGCTGTCGATCTTCTTGTAGACCACTCCATTTCTAAGAACGAAGTAAGGATTGTCGGCGGCTATCACTAAAGTGCTATTAGCTTTATTCACGTCATACAACAATTCAGAAATATCTGAAACCGTAGCCGGAATGAACGTGCTGTCCGTTGTTGTATAAAGCACTTTGCTTTTTGCTTTGTCTAAAATCAATCCACCTTCTGAAGCGAAAACTTGGTTGTCTTCTGATACATTCACATTTCTGAGAGAAGGGCAACCTTTGAATGCTGAAAAGTCTATTTCAACTACGTCTTTTCCAACGTCGAGTTGTTTCAAACGGTAATCGTTAGCAAAAGTTTCAGCTTCGATTTTTGCTACTCCATCTGGAATATTGGCTGAAATCAATTGACTACACGACTTGAAAGCTTTAGACCCAATAGAAGAGATAGTGTTTGGAGCTATGTAGATGTATTTAAGCGTTTGTGATCCAAGGAAAGCTTTGTCAGCTATCGACTTGAATCTGAATTGCAAACGTGGAGAATTGTACCACCTTTCTCCAGGAAGCCATTCAACGGAAGGATCATAACCGAACGAACTCAGATAAACAGACTTAGAATCTATTTGCACGTATTCTGAGTTCATTGGATATCTGTATCCATCGTCTTCTATCCTTAAAGCCGTTAAAGCTATTGTTGGATCAGCTGATACGATTTTCGCTTCACCGTCTGCTACGTCTAAAGCTAATGACAACAGATCTTCTCTAGAATCATATTCGCAAGAACAAACTTCCGGAATGATTGAATATCCTTTGTAATCTAATCCTATGTCTATTCCAAATACGCTGTCGTGTAAAAATCCGCCATACATCCACGAAAAATCCATTGGATCTAATGAATGTCCACCAAGTTCTCCAAACGGAATAGTTTTTTCGTCTTGGAGATAAGTTGGTTGAAGAGGAATGTCTTTTTCTGAATTATACAGTTCGGACAAATATCTTCCTTTCATTTGTATGTTGACAATATTGGTTTTATCACCATATATGCCATTTATGTCTCGATAATTTGTGTCGAAACATCTAGCTCCAAAACGTTCAACGGTCGTTGGAATTTCTATAGAACTGATTTTTGTGTTAACGAAAGCGTATCCTTCAATTGACGAAAGGCCTTCAGGTAGATCTACAGAAGACAGATTCTCACATCCAGTAAAGCAGTTTGACGCTAAAACCTTTGTTCCTTTTGGAACAACAAAATGCTTTCTAGGTTCTTCGTCAGTTTCAGCTACATAGTACAAAACCGTTCCGTCTTTAGACATCAAAATAGAATTGTCTTCGTTCGTTTTGAAAAACGAATTGCCTTTTGAGACGTAGAACTTTTTGATGTTGGTTCTGTAGAATGAGTATGGTTCTATTACAGACAGAGACGAATTGCTGTCAATGTGCAAAGACGACAAATTAGAACAATCAGCAAACGAGAATGCTTTAATCGTAGCGACATTGTTTCCAAAATGCACTTCCTTAAGCGACTTGCAATTCTGGAAAGCAGCTCTTTCAATTGACGAAATTCCATCTGGAGTTTGAAGGGACGTAAGCTCGTTTTCTTCAAGCATGAGTTTCGTTTCATCACCCATGAAGTTGTTTCGTTCTATTTTTAACCCATCATAACGAGAATAGATCGTTTTGTGTTGAATGCTGCACCATGAAGCTAAATCGTGTATTCTTACTTCTTTTGCGTTTGATTCACTAAATGAATATGACACACAAAGAAGAGAAGAAGGAACGTCTATCCATTGCAGTCGTTTGGTTTCTTCGTCAAGATCGTATTCGTCTATGTAATTTCGCTCTTGTTCTTCTTTTGGATTTAGATTGTTGAACGAATTGTAGATAGAACTAAGTCCATCATTCAATATTACAGACGAAATGCGACAGACTTCAGAAAACGCTGAATCTAATTTAGTGATTTTCGACGGAACGACTATGTTAGCCATTTTTACGTCTAAGCTGATAAGCAGATCAGTTGTTTCTGGATCGTCTGGATCATATTGATAGAGGGCTTCGTGTGTACATGGTTTTGTATCGTAAAAAGCTCCGACTCCGAAAGATTCTACGTTTGCTATGTTCTCGTTCAGAAATTCTTTTGGAATTCTGGAGTAGATGAAAAAGTTGCTGCCAACGTGTTTTAACGTAGAAGGAAGCGGTTTAGTTTTAGAAGTAAAAGAAAAGTTTCTAGAAGTAAGTATAGATGCATCTGTTATTCGTTCAATGCCTTCTGAGAAAAAAATTCCACTTAATGAATCATGCGAAAAAATACGTCTATAGTCTTTCAAACTTCCTGGAATCACGACAGAAAAAGAGTGCTTAGCTTGTCCATTTATTACGAAAGCGTCATCTTCTATTTCTTCTATTCCTTCGTTCAAAACAACAGACGAAATGTTTTTGCAGTCGTAGAAAGCGCTTGTCTGAATCGTTTTCACGCTTCCTGGAATTTCAACTGATTCAAGTCCAGAATAAGCAAAAGCAAATTTGGAAATTTCTTCTATTCCGGGTTCAAACGA
>Ga0247609_10003751_pt1 | contig 15315 bp, 11 predicted proteins | sample 172DNAGHGlowgp2_FD_193487 | JGI IMG/M metagenome (GOLD analysis project Ga0247609, IMG submission 193487) | Sheep rumen microbial communities from Palmerston North, Manawatu-Wanganui, New Zealand - 1728 DNA GHGlow gp2 | ecosystem: Host-associated > Mammals > Digestive system > Stomach > Rumen ...
TTATTGTATCCCGAAAACCCCTGGCTCTGCCAGGGGTTCAAAGAAGCTTTAGCTATGAGTAGAAAAAGAAAACCTCCCATGTTATAATAGTAATGGTCTGCCAACCAAACTGAAAATAACAAAGGAGGTATCGTCATGAAACGAGACGATATAAATAGTTTAGCACATTCCAAGTGGAATTGCAAGTATCATATAGTGTTTGCACCGAAGTATAGACGAATGGTGATTTATAGTCAGATAAAAACTGATATAGGAAAGATACTAAGAAGGTTATGTGAACAAAAAGGAGTAGAAATAATAGAAGCAGAAGCATGTCCGGATCACATACATATGCTGCTTGCAATTCCGCCGAAGTACAGTGTATCGCAGATAATGGGCTACTTGAAAGGAAAAAGCTCATTGATGATATTTGAGCGACATGCAAATCTGAAGTATAAGTACGGTAACAGACATTTCTGGTGTACAGGATATTATGTTGATACAGTAGGAAAGAATGCTAAGAAAATTGAAGAGTATATAAAGAACCAGCTGCAAGAAGATATTATGACAGACCAGTTAAGTTTGTTTGAAACAACAGACCCATTTACTGGAGAAAAGTATAAGAAGAAGTAAAAACCCCTTAAGGGGTAGCTGAGAATGAAATGCAGTTGGCAGACCTTTCTCAGCCCACTTAAGGGGCAGTGTCCGTATCAAGCCCTTCTAGGGCTTCCTCAAACCACCCGTTTTACGGGTGGTTTTGATTATATAAAAGACCCCGGACAGTGCATTGTCCGGGAGAGTTTTCAGAGCTCTACACCGTTCTTTCTGAGCAGCTCGCGTGCTGTATCAACGGAATCAACGCCTGTTTTGTTCTTGACCGGAGCGAATTCCTTGCTGCGGTCTACCTCGTATGCGAGACAGTCGTCCTGAAGCTTGACCATATCAAGTGCAAGAGTTTCGAATTTGTATGCGTTCGGTTCTTCGGGAATTACCATTTCGCCCGAAACTGTCATATACGGTATTTTCTTGAATGCTCGGTGGAGCGGGAGCTTTACAGAAAGTGTCTGGTTGAGCTTATCCACGCGGAAGAGATAATTCAGTATAACGCCGTAGTTGTACGAGAGCGTACCGTCCGGCTCGCGGCGGTTTATCATCTCGTCGGTCATCTCGTAGTATTCAACGATCGAAGGTCTGCCGTCCTCAAGGCAGAGAACGCCGACACGCTCCTCCGGGTCAGCCTTTGCTACGACCTTTGCTCCTGAGACCTTTCCGGATTCGATAACTGCACCGATAAAGCAGGGATCGGCGATGCGCTGGAGAACATTGTCAACAGCAAATACGTTCAGCCATTCTATGTGGGCGTTTTGAACGATGCGGAGCATTCCGGTCTTAGCCATTGAGGCGTACCAGCCGCCGTTGCCGTTGGGGGCTGTTCTGACTTTGCCCTTGCCTGCAAGCATCAGCTTGCCGTTCGTATCGAGAGTGGGGAGCTGTTCCTGTACGAAGAAGAAAACGTTGTCGGAGCTGTATCCGAAATAGTTGTGCTGTTCAAAGAAAACTCTTGTTTCTTTGTAGTTTTCTGTGCTTGTCATAATAAAGAGCGGTATCCATGCGTCTGCTTTTCTTACGACATCGAGCAGATTGTTTATGAGACATTCAAAAATATACAGTTCTTTTTCAATGCCTATCCTGAACATTCCCTTTGGATGTTCAAATCCGAGACGGCTGCCCTGTCCGCCCGCGAGCAATACCGCGCCGACCTTGCCTTCGCGTATCGCCTTCAGTCCGACCTCGGTATAACGTTCATAGTTTTTGGATATGTCTGAAAGTGTGGTCGCGAAGAGGGGGGAAAACTTTCCGCGCTTCTCTTCCTTGTTGCCTTCACTGAGAACGGAAAAATCCAGCGATTCGATGTGCCTTACCATTTCCAGCTGTTCTTCCGCAGACAGCGACTTCAAATGGCTGACAATATGCTCCTGATGGAGCATATTGAGCATTTCTGATATCTTAAATTTCATTGGTCAACCTCCGGGTGAAGAGTTCCGTACACGAAACGTGTGAGCAGATCAATATGAACTGACGGATCGGTCAATCGGGGTATCCGTCGGGGTTGTTCTTCTGCCAGTTCCATGAGTCGCGGCACATATCCTCAAGGGTCTTTTCAGTTTTCCAGCCGAGAACAGCGAGAGCTTTGTCAGCGTTTGCATAAAGCTCTGCAAGGTCACCTGCTCTTCTCGGACCGTAAACGTGTTTTACCCTGACATTGTTCACGCGCTCAAATGTTTCAACGATCTCGGTCACACTGTATGAAGTGCCTGTTCCGAGATTGATTATCTCGCAGCATCTATCCTGCCTGAGTATAAAGTCAACAGCTTTTACGTGACCCTTTGCAAGGTCAACAACGTGAATATAGTCGCGTTTGCACGTGCCGTCGGGCGTGGGATAATCACGTCCGAATATGGTCAGGCATTCGCGCTTGCCGACAGCGACCTGAGTGATATACGGCATCAGGTTGTTCGGTATACCATGGGGATCTTCGCCTATCATACCTGATTCGTGGGCACCGATCGGATTGAAATAGCGCAGGAGCACAACTGAGAGCTTGTCATCAGCCTTTGCTGCGTCCTCTAATATCTGCTCTATCATCGACTTGGTCCAGCCATACGGATTAGTGCAGGCTCCGCGGGGCATAGTCTCTGAGAGGGGGGCTTTGTTCGCTTCGCCGTAGACTGTTGCGGACGAACTGAATATCATATTCTTTACGCCGTATTTTTCCATTGTTTCGAGGAGGGAAAGAGTTGTGTCGATATTGTTGCGGTAGTATAATATAGGCTTCTGAACAGATTCGCCGACAGCCTTGAGACCGGCAAAATGTATGACAGCATCAATGCTGTTTTCCGAGAAAATGCGGTCAAGAGCCTTAGTGTCCCTCACATCAGCCTCGTAAAGAGTAACAGTTCTGCCTGTTATCTTTTCAACTCTCTTTATAGCTTCCGGTGAGCTGTTTGAATAGTTATCCGCAACAACGACATCATAGCCTGAGCTGAGCAGTTCAACGGCTGTATGCGAGCCGATATAACCGGCTCCGCCTGCTAAAAGAATAGTTGACATTGTTTGATTTACCCCTTTTGTTCATATTATTACCTAACGTCTTGCTTTTTGATACTATACATTAATAAGTATACCATAAAGATGCTGTTCTGTCAAGCAAAGCAAAGGAGAGGAAGGAGCAGCACGGACAGTTATACGTTAAAGTGGCGTGTCGCCGCAGCCTGTGTCGCGGCAAAGTTCTGTGGAACGGCGGTTTCTCGCCGCGCCCCCTTGCTATTTCAGACGTTATATGATACGATATTGGCAAAACAAGCTCCGGGAGGAATACCTGTCCGAGAGAACGGAGGTAAGTATGAGATACAAAAATCCTGTGGTGCGTGGTTTTTACCCCGACCCGAGCGTCTGCTTCGCGGACGGAAAATATTATATGGTTTGCAGCTCCTTTCAGTTTTTTCCGGGAGTTCCGCTGTTTGAGAGCTCCGACCTCATAAACTGGCGGCAGATAGGTCATTGCCTAACAAGGAGGAGTCAGGTCATGCTCAATGGCGCCGGGAGCTCAGCCGGAGTTTATGCCGCCACTATCCGTTACAATGCCGGAGTCTTCTATATGGTGACGACGAATACCTCTGTCGGGAAGAATTTCTATATCACCACCAGTGACATTTACGGAGAGTGGTCAGAGCCGGTGTTCGTCGAGCAGGGCGGTATCGACCCGTCACTGTACTTTGAGGACGGACACGCATTTTTTATGAGCAACGGTGTTGACGAAGCAGGAAAGCCTGCTATCCTCCAGTGCGAGATAGATATAAACACAGGTGAAAAGCTCACTGCGAGCCGTGCCGTATGGAACGGAGCAGGCGGAAGATACCTCGAATCTCCGCACCTTTACAGGATAAATGGCTCATATTATATAATGGCGGCAGAGGGCGGCACCGAATACGGACATATGATAGTCTGCGGCAGGGGAGATTCTCTGTGGGGACCGTTTGAGAACTATCCGCATAATCCCGTGCTCACAAACCGCAACCTCGGCGGATATACGATACAGGGAGTCGGTCACGGCGACCTTGTGCAGAGCACGTCAGGTGAGTGGTTCGTCGTACACCTCGGATTCCGCCAGACAGACCAGTGGATGCCGTATCATCACCTCGGCAGAGAGGTGTATATGACGCCGGTACATTTCGGCGCTGACGGCTGGTTTACGTGCGGAAACAACGGTACTACAGAGGAGGAGTTCGAGATAGACTGCGAGACTGTGCAGGAGAGAAAGAATGAGTACACATTCGCCAACACATCGCCAGATGTCGAGTGGTGCTTCCTGCGTCACCCCGACCGCCCGAAATATGAGCTTTCGGCTGAGCGGTACGTTCTTCGCTCCGGCGAGCATACGCTCGATGATATTGCCTCACCGACATTCATCGGTATACGTCAGATGGACTTCCGCGGCACTGCCGAAGCCGAGGTCTGTATTGACAGGGGCGAGGGCGGTATGACGATGTTTATGGACGAAAACCACCACTATGACCTTATGCTGAGGAGCACCGCAGACGGATATGAGGCTGTGCTGAAGCTGAATATCGGCGATATAAAGCACGAGCAGTTTACCGCACCTGTCAGCTCGGGCAGGGCAAGGCTGAAAGTTGAAATGAACAACCTTGCATACACCTTCCGTGTCATCGACGGTGAGAGGGAGATACTATGCGGCTCTGCACAGACAAGGTATCTTTCATCGGAGGTCGCCGGCGGATTCACGGGAGTGTTTATCGGTTTGTTCGCGCAGCACGGCTGCAATGCCGGATTCACGGATCTCTGTGTAAGGTATACGCAGTGAAGCTGTACGAATAGTTCCCGTTTTCTGCGTAATATCCACCAAAACGGTGTTGAAATATGTGGGACGCCGTGTTATAATATGCTTGACAGGGTATATTATTGAAAAGGAGGAACAGATCTATTGAAAAAGCTCTTATGTGGGATAATACCGCTTGTTCTTGTGCTGGTGCTATGTACGGGATGTGGTAGTATGGAACGGGTAGATTATCAAGCGGTATTGTTGGATTATCTGAGCAACCGCTACCCTGATGACACTTTCACAGTCGATTCCAATCAAATCGGCACAGAGGGAAATACAGCAAATTCATTTTCAGTATATTTTCGCAGCGAAAACAATCCCAATGCGCCAATTGTTGCTTCACGAAGAAAATATGAGGGGGATTTTGTTTTTTATGATAACTATATAAAATACTATCTGAAAGCAGATATGGAAAAATACGTCCATGATATTGCGGAAAAATACTTTGGGGAATGCAAGGTATATATGAGATTTAACGAATATCGTCAATGTTTGCCTGAATCTTTTCATACGGATGCAACCGCGGAGGACTATTTAAAAACGGGGCAGGCTTGTTCGTTTACCGTTTTTATTTCTCCTGGACATATTACGTTGGAAGATGCAAGGGAACAATTAAAGTCATTTCAATCAGAATTTGAAAAACGCAGTTTTGACAAAATGATAGTTGAAGTGCTAATTCTTCCAGATATCGAATCGTTTGAGAAAACAGATTCAGTTGATGGTCCAACAGGAAAAGCTCAGGACAAGTGGAAGTTTGATTGGCCAGGTAGCTTTGAAGTATCAAAATAAAACGAAAAGGAGATTGTATATAATCATGGATAATTTTTTTGAAAAACATGGCACGTATATATTAAAAAAATAAAGGAGTGATACTATGTTCAAACACAAACTGGCAGGACGTGCCGCGGCACTTGCCTGCGGTGCGGCGCTGCTTCTGGCTCCCGGAAGTATCGGGCAATTCAGGAGTGCGCAGGCATTCACAGCTTCCGATATGTTCTCCGATGAGATAGGACTTGTCGGCAACCTGTTCTGTATCGCAGACGGGAAAAACGCTGACCACGCCGCGCTTCAGTGGTCGACTACGCTGAATGCGGACAGCTACACGCTCTTCCGCTCGACTGACCCGGTCAGGGATTTCGTCCCCGTATATGAGGGAATGGGGAATTCCTACGAGGACGACGATATGGAGCCCGGCAAGACCTATTACTATCAGCTGAAGGTCACAGCAAAGGGAAACACCAGCTACTCCTCCGTAAAGTCGCTCACGCCCTGCGCTCTGCCGTCCGGACTCAGCACCTACGACAATCAGAAGGGGAGCAGTCTCGTCTACGAGACGAGCGGCTACAAGGTCGGGGATACGTATTACAGCTATTCACTGAAAAGTCACCCCGGCAAGAACGACATCTACCTCGCAGAGACGACTTCATCAGACGGAAAGCGTTTCGGAAATGAGCGCAATGCTGCGGACAGCTCGCAGAACAGCGCTCTTGAGAGCTGCAAGATAGAGTCGGTGCATATCGACTATATCCCGGAGAAAAACGAGGTCGTTGTATGGGCGCACTGGGAGAAGCCGAGCGGCTACGCTGACGGTAAAGCCCTTGTTATCACGGGAACTCCCGGCGGTCAGTTCACGGTGCATCACGTGTATAATCCGCTCGGGATACAGGTGCGAGATATGGCGATATTCTTCGACGACGACGGAGCAGGCTATCTCATCGCCGCCGCGAATAAGGAAGGGCAGGGCGCGAATGCGACTATGTACATCTTCCGCATGAATGACGATTACAGTGACGTAACGGAGGTCGTTACAACGCTGTTTGAGGATCAGTACCGCGAATTCCCCAACCTCATCAAAAAGGACGGCTACTATTTCCTGTTCACATCGCAGGCGGCTGGCTGGTATCCGAGCAGCGGCGCGTACAGCGTTACAGATGACCTGTACGGCGAATGGAGCGGACTGCGCAGTATCGGCAACACATCAACGTTCTCGTCACAGTCCGGCTGGATAGTGGATATGCAGGACAAAAACTATCTTATGCACGCCTATCGCTGGCTCAGAGCTTCATCGACGAGCGGCACTACGCTCTGTCCGCTTTATTTTGACAACGGCTTCGCATTCTACGATTACTATCCCTATTTCAAGTACAATACCTCGACCGGAGACCTCTATCCCGTTCAGCAGGGCGAGCTGCTTTCGCAGGACAGACCTGCTTCCTCGTCGCTTGCGGCTAAGAGCGGAAATGCCCCTGCAAAGGCAGTCGACGGCTCGTATCAGAGCTCGTTCACTGCTATCGGAGATTACAAGAAATGGCCGTTCTATTTGCAGGTAGACCTCGAAAGAGTCTGCGAGCTGTCGAATATACAGACCTCGTGGTACATCTGCAAGGGCTCGGAGGGGTATTACACCTACACAGTCGAAGGAAGCCTTGACGGTCTGAACTGGACAAAGCTCCTCGACCACACTGACAAGAACAGTGAGGAGGTCAGCAAGACCTACGGCTTCAACAGTGATATGCTCAGCGGAAAGGCGCGATATGTGCGCCTGAACGTGCAGAATGCAACGCTACAGAACAATCCGAATAACAACTGGTATACGCCTACGGTGTACGAGATGAAGGTGTACGGAACGCCTGTTGAAAGCGCGGAAAAGCCCGAGCCTTACACAAATATTGATTTCGAGAACGGCAGCGGAATGCTTTTCCTCGAAAAGGGCGCTGTGATAAAGCAGGACCCCGAAAAAGGCAATGTCCTCTATCTTGACGGGGGCGGCGATGCATACGGTACATTCCCTGCCGGAATGCTCGACGGTCTGCGTGATTACACGATAAGTATGGACGTGAAGTCAGAATCTGAGGGCGATTTCTTCACCTTTACCGCAGGCAGGGACAATGAAAAATACGTCTTCTTCCGCGTTGCGAAGGATAAGTTCAGATTCGCCGCTACGACCGATTCGTGGCGCGATGAGACAGAGCTCATATACGAGCTCGACGGTACTCAATGGCACAACTATACTCTCGTTGTGAATGGAGCTGATACGAAGCTCTACCTCGACGGGAAGGAGGTCTGCCATACGACCGAGACTCACGGACAGCTCGCGGATATGGGAGCCGGAACGACCTCGTTCATCGGAAAGTCGTTCTATCCCGAGGATACCGATTTCAAGGGGAGTATCGACAATGTGAAGATATACAGGCGTGCGCTCACGGCTTCCGAGATAGGCGGCAAAAGCAAGCCTGTGGGCGATGTGAATGCAGACGGTATCGTTTCGGTTGCCGACCTCACCGCAATGGAGCGCTTCCTCCTCGGGAATGGCAGACTTGCCGACTGGGAGAGCGGCGACCTCTGCAAGGACGGCAGGATAGACACATTCGACCTCTGCCTTCTCAGAAAGCTTCTTATCTCTAAGTAACAGCAAGACCCCGGACATCAGTCCGGGGTCTTGCATTTATGATATTATGGAGAAGCTTACTCTTCCGGAGCAAGAAATTCCTCAATTGACTTGCTGCCGCCCGTTGAAACGTAGGAGTAATAGGAGAGGATGCAGGTCGCGTCCTTCGCGTCTATCATTTCGTCGCCGTTCACGTTCGCGGCGGCTTTCTGAGATGATGTGAGGTTTCCCTCACCGCCGGTCGACATAGCCGAATAGTAAACAAGTACCGCAGAAGCATCGGCTGCGTCTGTCTTTCCGTCGCTGTTCAAATCGCCCTTTTTATCCGGCAGAGCTTCAAATTCTATGGCGTATTTTCGTGCGTACGTCTCGGCAGTTGAGCCGCGCCAGCCCTTGATGGTACCTGTGAAGATGTTGACGTAATCTCCTTCATATGTGTATTTGCCTGAGTCGAATATCACGTCGTTGTTGTCGGGAATGATACAGGACGGGTTCATTATCGTCAGTTCAGTGAGTTTTTCACAGTTTCCAAAGGCGTATTCCCCGATCTCCTTTACACTTTTCGGAATCACAACTGTTTCAAGGCTTGAGCAGTTAGAAAATGCGGATGTACCTATTTCTTCCACTGATTCCGGTATATCGGCAGATTCAAGAGCGGAGCAGCTGTTGAACATAACTTGTTCGATTTTTGTCAGGGACTTGCTGAGTCTTACTGTTCTGAGCGAAGTGCAGTTGCCAAATGCGTCAGTACCGATACTTGTGACGGAATCCGGAAAAGTGACAGAGGTGATGTCGTTATTGTAGCTGAAAGCAGATGATACTACAGAAGTTACACCGTCGGGAATGACAACATCTCCTTTGCAGACAGAGCCGTCTATCAGTATACCGTTTATCACAACGAGCGGATCCTGTTTCTGGCATTCTGCAAGAAATTGTGTGCCAGCGAAAGCAGAAGGCTCTATCGTTGTTACCGATGGGGGGATAGCTACCGAGCTAAGTGCTTCACAACCTAAAAATGCACCGCTTTTGATCGTTGTTACCGAATCAGGGATAGTGACAGAGGTAATATCAGCATTGTAATTGAACGCGTAAGCATTTATGACTTTTACTCCGTCGGGGATAGTTACGTCCTTTTCTTTGCAGTTATGTCCGTCGATAAGTGTCCCGTTGATTATGGCAATGGGATATTCTTCGCAGAAGCTGTCAAACCACGGAGTACCGCCGAAGGCTTGCGTGCCTATCTCTTCAACGGAATCGGGTATAGTTACCGATGTGAGGGAGTTGCAGCCGGCAAAGGAGTAGTTTCCGAGGCTTTTGACATTGTCGGGGATAACGACAGATGTCAGACCCGGACACCCGGAAAAAGCGCTGTCTCCGATAGATATTACAGAATCGGGGATAGTTATCTCTTTGATATCACAGCCAAAAAATGCGGCGGTGCCTATGTCTGTGATACCGTCGCCGATGACGACTTTCCGTATCACATCAACCAAAAGCTCGTTAAAAGAGACGTCTATGCTGCATTCGCCCTCTCCGGCAGCCGTTACCGTGAGGAGCCCGGCAGTGTCAAATGTGAAGTCTGCATTGGTGCCGCAGCTGCCCTTTGTGATTATCTCGGGCGCTGTTTTTTCGAGGTCCTTAAAAGGCTTATCATACTTTTTGGCGTATGCTTCGGCAGTGGAGCCGGTAAATCCGGCTATATATCCGTTCAGGGGACAGGTGCCCGTTTTTTCATCATATGAGCCGCCAATGGTCGTTACATCATCGTAAAATTCACACTCAGGGTTGAATATGACTGCCTTTTCAAGTGAATCGCAGCCGCAGAATGCGGAGCTCCCTATGCTTTTCACCGAGGCAGGTATGTACAGCTCTTTCAGAGCCGCTGCACCGGAAAATGCCTTTTCTCCGATGACCTCGACGGATTCGGCGAGAGTGAGCGACACCATATTTGCTGCACCTGAGAAAATGCCGCTGCCTATTTCTGTTATGCCTTCATCAATGACTATTGCCTTTACCTGAGAAATGATCTCGCTCAGCTCGTCGGTCTGATCTGTCTTTCCGTTTCCCCGGATAAGGAGCGTTCCGTCCGCAGAGAGACGGTATGTGGCGTCAGCTCCGCATTTGCCGTAAAGGTCGATAGACGATGACTGTCCGGAGCCGGCGTATGAGGCGGTGAGCTCCGCTGCCGGAAGAACAGCGGCTGACGTTGAGAGCGATAGTACGGCTGATAGTGCGAATGTAAGTATCTTTCTGCTTTTCATTTATGCATCTCCTTTTGTGATCTGTTCGGTGCTGTCATAAGCTTACAGCTCTATTATAGCATTATCAGCTGTATATGTTCAATAGTTTTTATAAAAAATTATCTGATGATTATTAGGATATTTCCGGCTGTACGGTTGCTATTCTGCGTAAAATGTGCTACAATTATCGTAAAAGCTGTGTGACAGATGCGGATGAAGGTGAAATGAACTATGAGGATCTCACAGAGCTGTGCCGAATGCTTGTATGACAAGCAGCGCAGCAAGACTGATGATGCCGCCTATCTTGCGGAGATAAGGGGGCTTCTCGACAACCGGAGCGAGAACGATACGAGCCCCTATATGGTGTATCTTTTCAATAAGGTGCATACGAAGTATTTCGGCAAGGGAGCCGATTATTCTGACATCAAGAAGCAGTATAACGACCTCGTTCTCGGTATGGAGGAGGGACTTCGGAGGGAGATACTCGCATCTGAGGACCCCCTTGCAAAGTCTCTGATGATGGCGAGAACAGGCAATTATATCGACTTCGGAGCTATGAACAGCGTCGATATGGACGAATTCATTTCGCTGTTGTGCAATGCCGATATGCGTCCGGACGATGCTAAGACGTACAGGTCATTCCTGAGCGAGTGCGAAAAGGCGGAGACTTTCCTGCTCGTCTGCGACAACTGCGGTGAAATAGTCCTCGACAAGCTTATGCTCGAGCAGCTAAGAGCGAGGTTCCCGCATCTGACAATACGTGCGATGGTACGCGGAGGAAGCGTTCTGAACGATGCAACAGCGGATGACGCGGTCTATGCCGGACTTGACAGTGTCGCTGAGTTGATAACGAACGGCGAGGCTGTTGCCGGCACGATATACGAAATGCTTTCCGATGAGGCGCGAAAGGTACTCGACAGCTCCGATGTGATACTTGCGAAGGGACAGGGCAATTATGAGTCGATGTCGGGGCAGGGAAGACACGTTTTCTATGGATTCCTCTGCAAATGCGAGCTTTTTACGACACGTTTCAATGTTCCGAGACTGACGGGTATATTCATTGAGGAAAAATAAGCAAATAAGAAGCGGTCAGCGACCGCAGAAGGAGAAAAACTATGAAGACTATCAACATCGTGAACGGTCCGCAGAACGTATCTGCCATAATACAGGGCTGTATGAGAATGCCTGCGCTCTCGAAGGAGGACGCTGCAAAGGTCATTCGCACGGCTTATGACTGCGGTATCAACTTCTTCGACCACGCTACCTGCTACGGCTACGGCGAGGCGGAGACCCGGTTCGCGGAGGCTTTTCCGCTGACAGGACTGAAGCGGGAGGACATCTTTCTCCAGAGCAAATGCGGTATCTGTCCGGAGCGGAGAGAGTTCGACTGGACAAAGGAAAACATACTATCAAGCGTTGACGGTATCCTTCAGCGCCTTAAAACCGACTACCTCGACACGCTGCTGCTGCACCGTCCCGACCTGCTGTTCGACCCGGAGGAGGTCGCGGAGGCATTCGACGAGCTCGAAGCTGCCGGAAAAGTGCGCTGGTTCGGCGTGAGCAATCTTATGCCGATGCAGGTAGAGCTGCTGAAAAAGTACGTTAAGCAGCCGCTGATAATAAATCAGGTGCAGCTGTCGCTTGAGCAGTCACAGCTCATCGACCAGCCGCTGTATATGAACAACAAGACGACCGACCTCTCGATAAACCGCGACGGCTCGGTACTCGATTACTGCCGCCTGAACGATATGACGATACAGGCGTGGTCGCCGCTCCAGATAGGGATGTTCGGCGGCACCTTCATAGACAATGCTGATTATCCCGAGCTGAACAAGGCGCTCGCCGAGATAGCCGAGCGCGATGGCGTGTCAAAGGCGGCTGTCGCGATAGCGTGGATACTTCGTCACCCGGCGAAAATGCAGGCAATTATAGGCACGATGTCCCCCGGACATATCAGGGACGCCTGCGATTCAACGAAGGTCCAGCTCTCGCATCACGATTGGTATGCGCTCTATCTCGCTTCGGGAAAGTTCCTGCCCTGATGACCGGGCGCCGTCTCAGCTCTAAAACTGCCCGGTCTGTATAAATGCGACCGCCCCGGCTCGTCTGATGTCTTGCTGTTAAGGCAACACCGCACAAAGCCATCCGGCGTTCCCTGTGCGGTGCTGCCTTAAATTTACATCGCGTAAAATACACTGATAGATCGTGCTGTCCGCTCCTATATGTCTGAGCTTTCAGAACCGCTGCTTATGCGGACGGAGCGGGAGCGTCCCCGAGAATAAGCGGTTCCGTCCACGGGCTGCTTATTTTTGGGAATAATGATATTCTCGGGCTCCCATATCTGCGCCGGGCTCGATGATCGATGCTGTAGCGTTATTCAGATGGTATATTTTATGGAGCCATTGTGATTACTCCGGGGAGCGATTTTTGATATGCGGCTCTCTCAAGCAAAAAAATGTGCGAAATGGTTGACAAATAGGGGTATAACGTATATAATAAAAAGAGTCACATAGTTTAATATCCCAGGGACTCAGTATTTTGATTTTGTATACTTATACAATTCTGAAGGTTTAGTTTTATACACACTTGACAAACACTGAGCTTTTGTACTATAATTATGAATGGTGTGTTTGCTGTATTACTTTTTGTATATCCCCGGTAGAGAACTGAGACTGCCGCTTGTACAGCAGGACCTCTTGAAGAGGGACGGAGGACACACCGGCAAATGGGTCTGCGGGGAGCCTGAGGCAGGAAACAGAGCCGGCAGTTCCTACGGATACGATAATAGATAGTTATGAAGCAGCGAGACGGATTGAGCTCGTTTATTGCTTTATATAGGAGTACAGATTTTCATAAATCGAGGAGGATGCATAAAATGAAAGGAATAATCCTCGCCGGAGGCTCCGGCACCAGACTTTACCCATTGACAATGGTGACATCGAAGCAGCTGCTGCCGGTCTACGACAAACCGATGGTATATTATCCTTTGTCGACCCTGATGCTTGCAGGCATCAAGGATATTCTCATTATTTCTACTCCGACTGACCTTCCCAACTTTGAGAGGCTTCTCGGTGACGGCTCTCAATATGGGATCAATTTGAGCTACAAGGTACAGCCAAGTCCTGACGGACTTGCACAGGCGTTTATCCTCGGTGAGGAATTCATCGGCGATGATGCGTGTGCTATGGTGCTTGGCGATAATATTTTCTACGGAAACGGCTTCGGAACGATCCTCAGAAATGCGAAGAAGAACGCGGAAGATGGCAGAGCAACGGTGTTCGGCTACTATGTTCCCGATCCTGAGAGATTCGGAGTTGTCGATTTTGATAAGGAAGGACACGCACTTTCAATTGAGGAAAAGCCTGCGGTTCCAAAGAGCAATTACGCAGTAACTGGTCTGTATTTCTATCCGGCAGGCGTGAGCGCAAAGGCAAATCAGGTCAAGCCGTCTGCACGCGGTGAGCTTGAGATCACAACGCTCAATGAAATGTATCTGAATGATAAGAACCTTGATGTACAGCTTCTCGGCCGCGGATTCGCATGGCTCGACACCGGAACGATGGACAGTCTTGCAGAGGCTACAAACTTCGTTCAGATGGTACAGAACCGCCAGGGTATCGAGATCTCAGCACCGGAGGAGATCGCTTTCATCAATGGCTGGATCGACGAGGAAGGACTTATGAAGTCCGCTGAAAAGTACGGAAAGTCGCCTTATGGTGCTCATCTGAAAAAGGTTGCCGAGGGCAAAATAAAGTATTAAGGAGAATTGATTATGACTATTTTCGTGACAGGCGGAGCCGGCTTTATCGGCTCAAATTTCGTATTCCATATGCTCGATACATACCCCGATTACAGGATAGTATGTCTGGATAAGCTCACATATGCAGGCAATCTCTCGACCCTTGAGCCTGTAATGAAGAACCCCAACTTCCGCTTCGTGAAGATAGATATATGCGACAGAGAGGCTATCTACAAGCTTTTCGAGGAGGAGAAGCCTGACATAGTTGTCAACTTTGCAGCAGAGTCACACGTTGACCGCTCTATCGAGAACCCCGAGATATTCCTCCAGACAAATATCCTCGGCACACAGGTGCTTATGGACGCTTGCCGCAAGTACGGCATACAGCGCTATCATCAGGTATCTACCGATGAGGTCTACGGTGACCTTCCTCTTGACCGTCCCGACCTCTTCTTCACAGAGGAAACTCCTATCCACACAAGCAGCCCCTACAGCTCGTCAAAGGCTGGTGCTGACCTTCTTGTTATGGCTTACCACAGGACCTACGGTCTTCCTGTGACTATTTCCAGATGCTCGAACAACTACGGTCCTTACCACTTCCCCGAGAAGCTTATCCCTCTGATGATCGCGAATGCGCTCGCAGACAAGCCTCTCCCTGTTTACGGTGAGGGACTCAATGTCCGTGACTGGCTCTATGTTGAGGATCACTGCCGCGCGATCGACCTTATCATCCATAAGGGCAGAGTCGGCGAGGTATACAACGTCGGCGGACATAACGAGATGAAGAACATCGACATTGTCAAGCTCATCTGCAAGGAGCTTGGCAAGCCCGAGAGTCTTATCACACATGTTGAGGACAGAAAGGGACACGATATGCGCTACGCTATCGATCCCACAAAGATCCATAACGAGCTTGGCTGGCTGCCCGAGACAAAGTTCGAGGACGGTATCAAGAAGACTATCAAGTGGTACCTTGAGAACCGTGAGTGGTGGGAGACCATCATCTCAGGCGAGTATCAGAATTACTACGAGAAGATGTACGGGAGCCGTTCTAAGGTATGAGCCGGAT
>Ga0247609_10003752_pt1 | contig 15314 bp, 10 predicted proteins | sample 172DNAGHGlowgp2_FD_193487 | JGI IMG/M metagenome (GOLD analysis project Ga0247609, IMG submission 193487) | Sheep rumen microbial communities from Palmerston North, Manawatu-Wanganui, New Zealand - 1728 DNA GHGlow gp2 | ecosystem: Host-associated > Mammals > Digestive system > Stomach > Rumen ...
TCAAGGCGATGCCAGCCATTTCCGATGTGATTCAGATAGGAACCACACTTCCAAATATCAAGGATTGCTATTTCTATTGCAAGGGAACGGGTAAGCGTATGCGCGACTTGGCTCGTTGGCCTATGCAGAACGGAAGTATCATCCGCATCCTCCCTGATTGTGCAAGTTATGTGATTATCGCCGACGAAGTGGTGATGCCAACCAGTGAGTTGCCTTCCCACCTCTCCATGCACGACTACCTCATTGGTTCGGGCAGTAAGTACAAAGCAAGTTTGCATACGCATCCAATCGAACTTGTTGCCATGAGCCACAATCCTGCTATGCTGAAGAAGGATGTGATGACAAAACTTCTCTGGTCGATGATTCCTGAGACATTGGCTTTCGCTCCACTAGGGCTTGGCATTGTTCCTTACGAACTGCCTGGCTCTGTGAAGCTCGCTGATGCTACGCTCGAACAAATCAAGGACTACGACGTGGTGATGTGGGAGAAACACGGTATTTGTGCTGTTGGTCTCGACATCATGGATGCCTTCGACCAAGCTGATGTGCTCAACAAGGCTGCTACCATTTATCTGCGTGCCAAGAGCATGGGCTTCGAACCTACAGGTATGACCGACGAGGCAATGAAGGAAGTGCAAGATGTATTCCATCTTCCAAAGAAGCGTCCTTGCTAAACGTACATCAAACTAACGAAGCGTAAAACGCACAAAGGTCAAGTCTCGTGATAGGGACTTGACCTTTGTACGTTTTTATGTCTCGCTCTTAGGATAATGCCTTTGTGGAAATGGCTGATGCCACGGTGTGGGCTGTGGTCCAAGCGGCTTGGAAGTTGAAGCCTCCTGTTACACCATCGATGTCGAGCACTTCGCCAGCGAAGTACAAGTTAGGACGATGTTTGCTTTCGAGCGTGTTGCTGTTGATACTCGAAAGGGAAATGCCACCACAAGTGACAAACTCATCTTTGAATGCCGCACGACCCACGATGGGGTAGTTGTCATTCACAATGGTGTTGACAAGTCGGTTTAGCTCCTTCTTGCTCAGTTCGTTACATCGTTTCTGCGTTGAATCTTTTAATGAACGATGAACGATGTGCTCCCACAGGCGTTGAGGCAAAGCAGAAGGATGGCAATTGAGAATTTGTTTGTTGGCATTCTCTCGAAAGAGTTGGGCGAGGAGCGTTTGCACTTCGTTCTCGTTCTGGCTGAGCCAGTTGATGCTGAGCGGTGCATGATAATCATGTTCGTGGAGCCAACGTGCCGCATAGCTGGAAAGACGCAGTGTGGCAGGACCGCTCACTCCCCAATGCGTAATGAGCAGAGGACCATCCGACTTGAATTTGGTGCCAGGAATCTGTAGTGTGGCGTTTTCGACCACCGTGCCCATGAGCTCCTGAATTCGACTGCTTTTCTCCAGTTCGAAGGTGAAAAGAGATGGAACAGGTATTTCGATTTCATGCCCCAAGTCCTTCAGCCATTGAAGCGAAGTCAGCGTGCTTCCACCCGTAGTGATGGCGATGAAATCATAATCGGTGAATTCTTCCAAGGATGTAATTTTTCTTTCCTTGAAAATGCGAATGCCATATTGTTGGCAGAGGGAGAGGAACAGATGGATGATGGTGTGAGAGTTCTGCGAACGAGGAAAAACACATTGGTCGGGTTGGATCGTCAGTGCCACACCATGACTTTCAAACCAGCGGTATGCATCAGCGGGAGAAAAAGACTTGAAAAGACGTTTCAGCAGTCGGTGTCCACGAGGATAGACTTGACTCAAGTCGCTGACTTCAGCAAAGGTGTTCGTGCAGTTGCAACGTCCCCCACCACTCACTTCCACTTTCGTGAGTACGCGCTTCCCCTTCTCGTAGATGTCAACTTGCATCTGCGGGATCATTTCCTTGAGATTGATGGCGAGGAAAAAACCAGCAGCTCCTCCTCCGATGATGGCGGTTTTCATACTAAAAAATCTGTGCTTTTGCAAAAATAAACAAATTGACTGAAAAAAGAGAGATTTGTTTGGGATTTTTGCCGTTTGTTCGTACTTTTGTAACGAAATAATTTGTCTTCGGAAAGAAATTAGAATAGAATATGAAATCAGGTATTTTTGCAGCTGGATGCTTTTGGGGCGTTCAGTATCAGTTTCAGAGACAGGCAGGTGTGCTCAACACAACGGTTGGCTATACGGGAGGACAGGAACAGAATCCTACTTATCCCGAAGTGAAAGCCCACCAAACGCACCATGTGGAAGCTATCAAAGTGGATTACGACGAACAGGTGGTCAGTTACGAAGACCTCTGTAAGTTGTTTTTTGAAATCCACGACCCTGCACAGACTGATGGCATTGGTCCTGACCTTGGTCCACAATATAGGAGTGAGATTTTTTATCTCGACGAGGAACAGAAAGCCACAGCAGAAAAGGTAATCGTTCTCTTGCGCGAGAAAGGTGATGAGGTAAACACCGTGCTACGTCCTGCCGAAACCTTCTGGGAGGCAGAGGAATACCATCAGCACTACTATGACAAGACCGGTGATGAACCCTATTGCCATATCAGAGTGAAGAAATTTTAAGGAAGCCCCCTCCAACTCCCCCAAAGCCCCCTCCAACTCCCCCGAGGGGGAGGGCTCCCATCCAAATGGAAAGCCAAGGTCGCATTCTTCATTTTATTCTCAGTAAGCTTCGGTTTTGCCGAAGCCATTCTTCAATTCACATTCTTCATTCATCATTCATCATTCTTCATTTATGAAATACCTTCTTTTTTCCCTTTTCTTTTGCTTGAGTCTTACGACAAAGGCGATTGACACAGATGTCATCAAACTGAATGGCACATGGCAGTTCTGTTTGGATGAGCAATCTACCGTGAAACCTACGGATTCTTTTACTGACGTGGTGACTTTGCCAGGAACTACCGACACCAATCGGCGTGGTTGGGAATTGAAAAACTTTAATGAAACCACCCATCTGTCGCGTCGATTCTCTTTTGTGGGAAAGGCATGGTATCAGAAGAATGTGACCATCCCAAAAGAATGGAAATATAAAACCATTCGATTGGTGTTGGAGCGTACGAAACCTACCACGGTTTATGTGGATGGTAAGCAAGTGGGAACATCCGATGACATCAGTGTGGCTCAAGAATACGACCTCACCAATGAACTCAGCCCCGGTCAGCATTTGTTGACCATTTGTGTGGATAACACGGAGAATTCCGTACCGAAGCAACTGATTGCCAATTCTCATGCTTACACCGAAGATACGCAGACCAATTGGAATGGCATCATAGGTGAGATTTCGCTGAAAGCAAGCGATGAACACACCTTGTCGTTCGAGAAAATACTGACCAATGTCGAAACGGGAGAAGTGAAAGCTATCCTTCGATTGCCTTATGGAGTGGGTGCTGGAAAAACGATTCGTCTCACCGTCGTGAATGGCATAGGCAAAGACATCGCTGTCGTTTCTCAAAAGACGAAGAAAGATGCAGAAACCGTGGAGGTAAGCGTGAAAGTAGATAAAGCCAAGCCTTGGAGCGAGTTCCATCCTTATCTCTACACATTGGAAGCACGATTTGTGGGTTCCAAGGAAGTGGCTTCTCAGCGGTTCGGCTTTGTCCATTTCGACAAGCATGGGCAGCAGTTCTACGTGAACGGACATAAGACTTTCCTGCGAGGTAAACACGATGCCTGTGTGTTCCCCTTGACGGGACATGTGGCGATGGATGTGGCTACGTGGCGACGCTATTTCAAGATGGCAAAGAGCTATGGCATCAACCACTATCGCTTCCATTCTTGGTGTCCTCCCGAGGCTTGTTTCCAAGCAGCTGACGAGTTGGGCGTTTACTTGCAGCCCGAACTGCCGTTCTGGGGTGACTTCGATTCCAAGGACCTGCGCTTGATGAGTTTCCTGCTCGACGAGGGAAAGAAAATACTGAAAACCTACGGGCATCATCCTTCTTTTGTGATGATGGCTTTGGGCAATGAACTGTGGGGCGACATATCGAAGATGAAGGAGTTTGTGGATGAGTTCCGCAAGATTTGTCCTGAAAAACTCTTCACTTTCGGCTCCAATTTCTACCTTGGCTTTCAAGGATGGAAGGAAGGCATGGACTATTTCACTACATGCAGAACGGGCGGTGAACGCGACAAGGAATTCAACACCCACACGCGTGGTTCCTTCTCCTTTGCCGACACCTATGATGGAGGATATATCAACCACACTTATCCCAACACTCGCATGAACTTCGATGAAGCAGTGGATGCCTGTCCTCTCCCAATCATTAGTCACGAAACCTGCCAGTTCCAGATGTATCCCAACTACAAGGAAATGGACAAATACACGGGTGTGCTTCGTCCTTGCAATTTCGAGGTGTTCCGCGAACGTTTGAATCAGGCTGGTATGCTGAATCAGGCAAACGACTTCTTCCGTGCATCGGGCACATGGTCGGCATTGCTCTACCGTGCCGACATCGAAATGGACCTTCGCACGAAGCACATGGCTGGTTTTCAGTTGCTTGACTTGCAAGACTACCCTGGTCAGGGTTCCGCTTTCATCGGTCCTCTCGATGCATTCATGGAACCAAAGGGTATTATCAGTGGAGATGCGTGGCGTCGCTTCTGTTCCGAAGTGGTGATTCTGGGTGTGATGGACCGTTTCTGCTGGAAGAATAGTGAACAACCTATCATTGATTTGAAGATAGCGAACTATTCAGAAAACTCGTTGAAAGGCAAGCGACTCAGATGGGTGTTGACCGATGGCGTATTCCATATTCAAGATGGAGCTATGACAGTGGAAGCGGATTCAGCAGGATTGCTCACTGTGGGAACTATCTCGCTGAATGTCTCGTCTGTTCAAAAGGCAAAGAAACTCAAGTTGGAGCTTTTCTTGGATGGAACGGACTACAAGAACGATTATCCTCTTTGGATTTATCCCGACACGGACTACACGCCGCTTCGATACGGAACGACCACGAGCGAAGGCATCTACGTGAGCAATGTGCTCAATGCCCGAGTGTTGGAGGAACTGCGCAATGGCGGCAAGGTGCTCCTGATGCCTCGCAAGGAAGATGTGGAAAATGCTACGGTGGGAGGACTGTTCCAAACGGACTATTGGAACTATCGTATGTTCAAGACTATCAGTGAAAACAACAAGAAGCCTGTCTCCCCAGGTACGCTCGGCATTCTTGTCAACCCAAGTCATCCGCTCTTCGGCGATTTCCCAACGGAATCCTATTCCAATTGGCAGTGGTTCTCCATCGTGAAGGAGAGTTATCCATTGATACTCGACCGTCTCGACAAGGACGAACGTCCCCTCCTGCAAGTCATCGACAACATTGAGCGCAACCACAAATTGGGACTCGTGATGGAGTTCCAGGTTGAAAGTGGCAAATTGCTCATTTGCATGTCGGATTTAGTTGCCAATCAGTCGAAACCTGAGGTGGCTCAATTCATCAAGAGCATGAGGCAATACATGAACTCCCACCAGTTTAATCCTGACTGTCAACTCTCCTTTGCCAATCTGAAACGCCTGCTCACCGAGCGCACTGAAGAGACGAAAGTGAATGAGCTTCGCAATATCTCCTTTGAGTGATTGTGGGTATTGTTGATGAAAGATATTTGTTGCATAGGACATATCACGCTCGATAAAATCATTACTCCTTCTGCCTCGTTTTACCAGAACGGAGGCACTGCCTATTATTTTGCTTACGGCATGAACCACTTGCCGCACGATGTTTCCTTTCAGATTGTCACGTCCATTGCGCCGAAGGATTTCTCTGCTATTGAACAGATGAAGGCTGTGGGCATTGATGTTCAGTGCTTTCAGAGCAAAGATACGGTTTTCTTCGAGAACACCTACGGAACGAACGCCAACAAGCGCACGCAGCGTCTCATGGCAAAGAGTGACCCCTTCACGGCAAATCAGATGCAGTGTGTGGAGGATGCCCAAGTCTATCATTTGGGAACGCTTCTGAACGATGATTTCCCCGTTGATGCCATTGAGGTGTTGGCGAAGAAAGGGCGAATCTCCATCGATGTGCAAGGCTTTCTTCGCGATGTGCGAGGGCAGAATGTTGTACCGATGGATTGGAAGGACAAGGAACGAGTGCTGGCAATGACCGACGTGCTGAAACTGAACGAATATGAAATGGAGGTGGTGACGGGTAGTCGAGAGCCTCATGAGGTGGCTCGCACCATTGCTGCTTGGGGAGTGCGTGAAGTTGTTCTCACCCTTGGTAGTTATGGCTCGCTCATTTATGCCGATGGACATTTCGTGGAGATTCCTGCCTATGCTCCCCGTCAGTGCGTGGACGTTACAGGCTGTGGCGACACTTTCTCTGCGGGATATCTTTATTGTCGTGCCAAAGGTGCCGACATAGCAGAAGCTGCTCGTTATGCCGCAGCCATGTGCACATTAAAAATTGAACATCAAGGTCCTTTCTGCGGAACCATCCAAGAGGTGAACCGATTGATAATGAATAATGAAGAATGATGAATGAAGAATGCATTTTGCTCTACTAATGGATTGAGTATTCTTCATTCATCATTCATCATTCTTCATTTTCCTTCTTCATTATTAAAATCGTACACGATCTTTCCTCATGAAATGCTGAATATATTTCATGAAATGTGTACGATTTTCTATATTCTTGCTTTTGAAAACTCGCTAATTTTGCGGACAATATGATTCTCGCAAGAATGAACTCCTTATTTAACTCTTTTGATTTGATGATGAAAAAGATTGCATTCCTTCTGACCTTTTTTTCCTTCTCGATGCTGACGCTTCAGTCACAAACTGGCGACAACTCCCAGCGTGCTTTGTGGGCATCCATAGCCAAGGACCAGTCGAGTGGCGCTGTTTCGTTGGGCGACTACAAGCAGCATTCTGGCAAAGTGCTCGTGTCGTGGCGCATGTTGCCAGGTGATGATGAGAACACGGGCTTCGACCTCTACCGCAAGGTGGGCAATGGTGCAGAAACTCAGTTGAACAAGAAAACCTCTCTCTCGGGAGGTCTGCATTACGAGGTGACACCCATCACCAAAACCAACTATCAAGATTCACCGAGCAACCTCTCAAGCAACATCACTTATCGCCTCACCTACACGGGTAGTGATGAAACACTGGCTGAATACACCATCAAGCCAGCACAACTCTCCAATGGTCGTCCTTACATCTCAATTCCTCTGAAAGACACAAAGGATGTTTGCGACATCGACACCGTGGTCTATCAGGTTAATGATGTGAGTATAGGCGACCTCGACGGTGATGGAGATTTCGAAATTATCGTTAAGCGACTTCAGACTACTCTCCGCAGTGCCGATGGTTCTGTGCGCGACGAGTATGGCGCTGGGGCTTCCTATTCACACCCAAAGACCTTGTATGCTGTCATTTGGGATGCTTACAAGCTCGATGGCACCTTCCTTTGGCGCGTGAAGGGTGGTCCGGGCATCATTCTTGGTAATAGTTCCTCTTTTGCTGTGGCTGATTTCGATGGCGACGGTTGTGCCGAAATGATTATTCGCACTTGTGAGGGTACCGTTTTTGGCGATGGCGAGGAGATTGGCGATGTGAATGGCGATGGAAAGATAGACTATCGTACGTGGGGAAACCTCAATTCCAGCAGCCCAGGATGGGTGGACCACTACAATTCCGCTGGTCCTGAGTTCATTTCTGTCATCGACGGAAAGACTGGACGCGAATTGGCACGCGACAATTTCATCTTCCGCGATACCAGCTCCTCATGGGGCGACGATTATTGGAAGCGCGCTTGTTCGTTCCGTATTGGTGTTGCCCATCTGGACGCTGTCGATGGATTGCCTTCCCTCATCCTCGGACGTGGTGTATATGCTCGTTCCGTCATCGAGGCTTGGGACTACCGCGATGGAAAGCTCAGCAAGCGTTGGCGCTTCGACAGTGCTGTGGCTGGTGGTCGCGACAAAAACAAGGACGGCAAGCTCAACAGTGCTTATGGTGGACAAGGTAACCACTCTTTCACGGTGGCAGACCTCGACGGTGACGGAAAAGACGAAGTGATGTATGGTTCTATGGCAATAGACGATGATGGCTACGGACTGTGGAGCACCCAGCTCGGTCATGGAGATGCGCAGCATGTGGGCAAGTTCTTGCCCGATCGTGAAGGTCTTCAAATGTGGCACTGCTTGGAGAGTGGTGTGACAATGGTGGCACTTCATGATGCCAAGGACGGTTCTGTCATTTGGAAGAAGACTGCCTCTTCCAACAATGACACGGGTCGTTGCATGGTGGCTGACATCGATCCTGCATCTCCAGGTTGTGAGTTCTGGTGGGCTGGTTCCAATGCCTATTCTGTCGATGGCACAAAGGACTTAGGCTACAAGCCATCCTCTTGCAATGCAGCCATTTGGTTCGATGGTTCGCTCACTCGACAGCTCATCAACGAGAACACCATCCGCAACGACCGCAATGGAGGACGCACTTTCACCATCTATCGCTTTAACGAGTCGTTCATCAACGGCACGAAGTCGAATACCTGCTGGTATGGCGACTTGGTAGGCGACTGGCGCGAAGAATTCATCTTGCCCGACCAAACGAAGCTCGTTGACCTGAAAATCTTCTCCACATGGTACCCTACGGAGCATAAGTTCCCTTGGCTCATGACCGACCACACCTATCACATGGGTGTACTCAACGAGAACATTGGCTACAACCAACCACCAAATCTCGGCTACTACATTGGTACCGACCTCGCTTCCGACCGCGACGCATGGGAACAGGGTGGCTACACGACAACCGACATCATCTCCGTCACAGCCGACCAGCCTTCCCGTCTCAACGACCCTTATTATTACACCTTGAGCGGACAGCGTCTTGCCAACCCTCCTCAGCAGGGAGTGTATATCCATCAAGGAAAGAAATACATAGCTGTGCAAAAATAATTTTTAGAACCAACCTTTATTCCATCATATAAGAGACGATGCCTCGCTTGCAAGGCATCGTCTCTTATATTCTTTTCACTGTTTATTTCTTGTTTTTACATTTTCTAAAGCTTTTTCCCAACTCTTCTCGTAAAAGTGTTCGTTTGTTCTGAACTTTTCGTTTGGATAAAGTGAAAAGGCGAGGGCTCGTTATAATTATAGCGAGCCTTCGCTAGCGTTCCGCCGAGCCCTCGTTAAAACGACAACGAGCCCTCGGCAACTAGTTGAATTCAAAGGAGCGGTTCAGATAAGTGGCTAAAAAAGATATGCCTTTCCGAACGAGAAGTTCAGGAAAGGCATTCTTGATGGTTGAAATGGATGATAGAGACGAAAGGAATCATTGCATTTTTGTGAGAAAAATGAACCCCGCTGTCCGTAAGAGGACAACGGGGTTAAGTAATGCTAATCTGTTATTTGGCGATCTTTATCATAATAATATTTTACACCATCTTCAAGATAATAGTCCTTGTAAACATCCAGTGTTGTTGCTGCACCAGCATTTGTGTAGAGTTTAGCCATTTTCTTGAGATTTTCTTCTGTTAGTTGGCTGCCTGGTTGTTTATTTACAACCACAGTTGGTCTTGTTCCATAAGAAACCAGTGTTTCCTTTTTGTCAGTCTGGATGAGGTACGCAAGTTCTGATCCCATCCCCAATAAGTATTCTTTGTTGGGGTCAATTGTAACGCCTGCCTTTGGTGTCACTGTAACAGCTAAAGAGAAAAAAGCGTTTTTACCTGAAAGGTTATCCAAGTTGTCACCAATAATCCACGAAGTCTTATCCATCTTTTTCGTTTGCTTTCCATAGCCTGGTCCCTCGTAGTTGATATCTATATCGAATAGAGATAGCATGTCATCAGCCACTGAGACATAGTATTTAACCTCAACTCTATCGGCAACCTTTGTCGTTGTAGGGGTAGGAGTATCCTCCTCTTTTTTACCTGAGTCATCATCGTCTTTGCTGCACGAAGTGAACACTGTTGCTAAACCGCAGAAAAGGATGGCGGCTAACATCCAAAAATGATTCTTTTTCATTGTTGATAAATTTAAATAAAAATACAATTATCTATTGATTATTCGTTCACTGTCCATTCTCCGGTTCCACAGATGCTGGCCCTGCCATCTATTTTGCTGATATAGCTTTCCCAGGTGCTGGCTGTGTAATAATTGGCCTGGATTGAGAAACTGCCGCCCTTCGTTGTGCGCTGACCACCCTTAGGAGTCTCGGTGAGAATGGAGCTTGGTCTGCAGAAATAGAAAGGATCAGTGAACTTGAAGTCCTTCTTGACGTGCATGATGGTCTCGTAGGAGTATTGCTTGCCTGTTGGCTGATCCTTCAGCGTGAAGCGCAGGACGAGTGGATTCAGCATGTCATTGACGAGGGCTTCGCCGTACATAGGGAGAGATAGATTGACGTAAGTATTGTATATAGCCTTCTCAAAATCGTCTAATGCCACTCCCTCGGTCTTTTCGTCTATTTTTAAGGTCTTGGCAGTGCCATTGGTATCCACTAACTTGAAGTCGTACTCGAAGATGTTCAATGTGGAGCGCTGGATGATGAGTGTCAGTGTCACGTCAGCTGATGCTGCTTTTGGATCTTCCTTTCCGCCTGGCTGTTCCTCCTCAGGAGTCTTAGGCTTGTCACCATCGTCGTCTTTACTGCACGAAATAAATACTGTTGCTAAACCGCATAGAAGGATGGCGGCTAACATCCATAAATGGTTCTTTTTCATTTTTGATACATAAAAATAATTAGATAATTAGAAAGGACTCGCCTTAATAAGACTTTGTCTTTATATATGTTCGGGGCAAAGGTAAAGTTAATATTTGAAAAACAACATTTTTTCGGCAAATTATATTTTCAGTATATGCGCAGTAACGATGAACTTGCGCACAAAAGCCCATTTTTGACGTTATTTAGCGCTACTTTTAATTGAAAAAAACAAAAACTCGCAAGATGTTGAGTTCAACTTCTTGCGAGTTTTGTTTGTACCCTGTTGTGGGTGGTGCGAGCTTATTCTTCCGTTTCTACTTCCTCAACGGTTGGAGTTTCTGGCTTCTGCTTAGCGAGGAATTCAGGAAGATTGAGACCTGCCATGTTGAAGAGTTCGTTGAGCGGAGGAACAGATTTCATCAGACCTGAGACGAAGTTGGCTGTGGAACCTTTGCCATCGGCATTGTTGCCTCCGTCCCAAACGGTGACGTGGTCGATGTTGATGCCCTTCACTGCCTCTACCTGAGTCTTCACGAGTTCTGGCAACTTCTCGATGAGCAAGAGCATATAAGCCTTGTTGGCATCGCCACCTGCAGCTTGAACCATCTTGTCGTAACCAGCAGCCTGCTTGGTCAGCACTTCGTAGTATCCCTTTGCCTCAGCTTCCATCTTTGCGAAAATAGCGTCGGCTTCACCCTTGGCGTTGACACGCATCTTTTCTGCTTCTGCTTCTGCCTCGATGATTCGGCGTTGCTTCTCGATTTCCTGTGGCACGATGATGTTGGCATTCTGAGTGGAGCGTTCACGCTCAGCACGAGCCATTTCAGCCTCACGTTCTGCTGCGTATGCTTCCTGTTGTGCACGAGCCTGTTGAACACGCTCTGCAGCGGTTGCCTTGCGCTGAGCCTCTGCCTCTTTCTCACGACGGTCGGAATCAGACATGGCTACTTCCACCTTTGCTTCGTTCTCACCCTTCACTGCCTCTGCATTGGCACCAGCCACGCGGATACGGGTTTCACGAACAGCGTCTGCCTTACCGATTTCTCCGACTTTCTCTTGTTCAGCCACGCGTACCTTTGCCTCGTTGATTGCCTTGGCTGCTGCTTCACGACCGAGAGCCTCGATGTATCCGCTCTCGTCCTTGATGTCGGTTACGTTCACGTTGATGAGTCGAAGACCGATTTTCTTCAGTTCCACTTCGACGTTGGCACTGATGCTTTCCAGGAACTTATCACGGTCGTTGTTCAGTTCCTCAATGCTCATGGTGGCGATAACGAGACGGAGCTGACCGAAGAGAATATCACGTGCGAGTTCCTGAATCTGACCTGGAGTCAAACCGAGCAAACGCTCTGCAGCAGCATTCATGGATTCGGGCTCGGTGGAGATACCGACAGTGAATCTGCTTGGCACATCCACACGGATGTTCTGCCTACTCAGGGCATTGGTGAGGTTGGCATCGATGCTGATAGGAGTGAGGGAGAGATAGGCGTAGTCCTGAATGATTGGCCACACGAAGGCTCCTCCGCCGTGGATGCATCGAGCACTGGTTTTGTTACTGGTCGTTCCGTAGATAACGAGAATCTTGTCGGAAGGACAACGACGGTAGCGATTGATGATGGAAACAAATAGGAAGATACCTACGATTACCGCTACAACAATTAAATACATGGGATCCATATTGTAAAATTAAAAATTAAAAGTTAAAAGTGAAAAATGAAAAGTGAAAAATGCTATCTGGATGGTTTTTCTCCTCCCCTCGGGAAGGCAGGGAGGGGACTATTACGCTTCACGTTTTTCTCCTTCCCTCGGGGAGGCTGGGAGGGGGCTTCTTACACTGCTTCTACTTCCAGCGTGCCGTTGTCGGTCACTTTGAGAATTTTCACGCGCTTGCCGGATGGGATAGGGTCGCCGAGAGTGAAAGCGTCTATTTCATGGATAGAGCCACCGACGCTGATTTGGATTTTTCCCTTGCCTTCGTCGTGTCCTGGGATGCGGAGATAGACGTTTGCCATCTTTCCCTCGCACTTCTTGATATCGAAAGCTCCGTTCGACTGCAACTTGTAAGCCTGTTTCTTCACCCAGAAGAAGATGAGTACGAAGACGATGCCGACAATCACAGCAACGACAGTGAGGAGGAAATTGTTGCTGATGGTGTCGCGGAAGCAGATGCCGCCCCATCCGAAACCAACGAGGAAGTTGATGAGGTTGCGAATGGAGAAGAGCGACAAGCCGCCGCCGAGGTCCATGGTGTCGCTGTCAACACTGCCGAAGTCGGACACGTCGAAATCGACATCCACGTCAGCTGAGTCCATTCCTAATACGGTTAAAATCATCTGAATGATGAAAATCACTGATGCCACGAGAGCGCAAGACCAAAACACTTGCATCAATCCATCGAGGCTTGTAAACCATGTTGTAAATTGGTCAATCATAATGCTTAAAGGGTTAGTTTCGAATAAGGATGCTACAAAGATAGCAATTCTATCATTCATTTCGATGATTTTCGAACAAAATTTTTCCGTAATTGACCTTTTCTGCATCCGTTTTCTATTCCTCCTTATTATTAAAATATATGGTGGTAAAGCAGGATAATCCCACCTTCTTGCTCCAAACGAATAACCGCCATGCTTTCAACGCTGAAGCATGGCGGTTGTTCGTTTGGTTTGTGAGAGCGAAACGCCTGAGTGTTATTTCTTCGTCTTGATTTTCAGAACTGGAGCGATGGTGTTGACTTTCTTAGGGAGAGTAACGGAGAAGGCATCAGACGACTGACTGAAAGGGATTTTGCCGTAGCCGAGGAGTTCGACGGAGGAGATGCGCTCGGTGGCGAGACTCTTGATGGTGAGTTGCATGTTGTCGGGCCATGCGAGGGCTGTGGCATAGAGGACGTTGCCTTTCTGCGTGAATCGGATTTCGGATGAACCAGCCTTGGTGTACTGTCCGTCGTTGAAACCTTGGGCATTGATGGCTATGTCGCTGTCGGCAATAGGACCTTCTCCGAATTTCTTCCATGGACGGGTGCCGACGATGCTTTCCTTGTTCACTTTCATCCATGCACCAAATTCCTTGAGAATGGCTTCTTCTTTCTCGTCGAAAGTGCCGTCGGCACGAAGCGGGATGGAAAGGAGCATGTTTCCGTTCTTGCTGACAATATCGACCAAAAGTTTGACAACTGTGGCTGCCGACTTATAGCCGTTGCGCTTATAGGTGTCATTGTTGTAGTGCCAGTCGCCAATGCAATTGCAGCATTGCCAAGGGCGTTCCATGATTTTGTTTGGCGCACCGCGCTCTACGTCCCAAACGAGTGCATCCTTCTGTGGGTCTTCGAGAATCTTACCGAACACGATAGCCTGGTTCTTACCCTTGTGGGTTGCCATGCTGTGGTTGTACTGGTGTGCAGTGATTTTCAAGCCGGCATCGCTGATGGGATAGAATGGAAGTACGGTGACATCGAAATAGATGAGGTCGGGGTTGTAGCGGTTGATGGCATCGAGCGTGCGATTGTAGAAATTGGTGACGTACTCCTGCGTTGGCAGGCAGGCTCCGCCGCCCCATCCCCACTGGCGATGAATAGAATTATTGTCCCAAGAGTTATTGCTAAAATCGTGGTCTTGGGCATAGAGTCGTTGTGGGTCGAGTCCTTTCCACCATTTCTCAGAACCATCGACATTGGGCTTGTAGCCATCTTCCTTCGTGAGCCAGCCATCGTATTTCACACCTCGCTTCTCGCCCTTGAGGTCGAAGCGACGTGAAGGCTCATACCATGTCCAGGCATGGTCGGCATGGAAGGAGATGCCAAAGGGGAGTCCTGCTTTCTTGGCAGCGGCAGCCCATTCACTGAGGATGTCGCGGTGAGGACCGATGTTCTTTGAGTTCCACTCTTGGTATTGGCTATCCCAAAGGTCGAAGTTGTCGTGGTGGTTACCGAGCGCGAAGAAGTACTGAGCTCCAACTTCCTTATAGAATTGCACGAGCTTCTCGGGATTCCAGTGCTCAGCCTTGAAAAGAGGAAGAATGTCCTTGAATCCCACTTCGGACGGATGACCGTAGTGCTCACGATGGTAGTTGGACTTGTAGGTGCCTTCCATATATAATTCGCGAGCCATCCAGTCGCCCGAACCTTCTACGCATTGCGGTCCCCAGTGTGCCCAAATACCGAATTTTGCATCGCGGAACCACTCAGGCACTTCGTATTGGCGAAGAGATTCCCAGTTGGGTTCGAACTTTCCTGTCTGCATAGGCTCTTGTGCTTCGCTCACAGGAATTTGGTACTGTTGTGCTTGCATGAGATTTGTTGTGAGCAAGCAGAGGGAGAGAAAAATGAGGTTTCTTTTCATGACAAAATGATGGTGTTAGTAATCTGGTCGCAAAAGTAGGAAAAACGCATTTGATTTGCTTGCAGAAAAGAAGACGATGATAGGACAAAATTGATAATCATGCATTGGACACGAATCGTTCACCGATGCCGTTAGAAACTGAATTGTGCCGATGAACTGTTTGTGAATACGCGTCTCTCACCCCAAGGGAGCTTGATGATGAAGCAGAAATTCCCTTTGCGCTCGGCATTGAACCAGACGATACGGTCTGTTTCATCCACATGGACGGTGCAGTCCCAATAGTCGGTGCCGTTGTCAACAGGCAGGTGGAAGCTGCGCTGGCTGTATCCTTCT
>Ga0247609_10003753_pt1 | contig 15314 bp, 14 predicted proteins | sample 172DNAGHGlowgp2_FD_193487 | JGI IMG/M metagenome (GOLD analysis project Ga0247609, IMG submission 193487) | Sheep rumen microbial communities from Palmerston North, Manawatu-Wanganui, New Zealand - 1728 DNA GHGlow gp2 | ecosystem: Host-associated > Mammals > Digestive system > Stomach > Rumen ...
TTTTTTCAGAAAGTATGAAAACCAACAATTATTTTTTTCTAAGTCTTGACTTGTGTTATTTTCTGACTTTGCGTCCTATATTTTCCCAAGAATATCCCCTGCTGTAATCTCGTTCATTTTCATAATCGCAAACCATTGTTTCCCCAAATCTTTGAGCGAGGCACCAACGTGGTACACGTCGTCGTCCAAAATCAGAAATCGGTCGTGAGATTTTTTGTACCGCAAGACAGTAATTGGTCGGTATTGTGCATTGTAGCGAGCAATGTCGAGTTGCAGTTGTTCGCCAATGCTGTGAGTGTAAATGGTTGCCGTCACGCCGTTGTTTCTTTTCTCAAGCATAAGCAGCGTACTTTCGTCAATGTAGTTGTCAATCAGTACAATGCGGCGTTTTGCTGATTTTATCAGCCGGCAGACAAGTTCGTAGGCATCGAAGATTTGCCCATTGAAAAAAATGCCTTCCACTGGTGGCAATGCTGTGCGGACGAAAAAGTCAATTTTGTTTTCTGTCTGCGTAACACGCTGTTCCAGTCGTTCTATTCGTTGATTTACGGAATAGCCCTTGAGCAAATAGTCTTTCAGGACACGATTTGCCCATTGACGGAATCGGGTTCCTTTTTTTGACTTGACTCTATAACCTACGGAGATTATCACATCAAGACTATAATACTTTACTGGTTTATCTGAATTTGCAATTTGCAAAAAATGCAAATTGCTTTTTTCCTCAAGTTCTTCTTCTGCAAAAATATTGGCAATGTGTCTTGAAACAACAGAAACACTTTTATCAAACAATTCTGCCATCTGAGCTTGAGTCAACCAGACGGTTTCCTCGTTCATACGAACTTCCAAACGGATTGTGTCATCGGGATTGTAGAGAACTACTTCACCAGTCTGTGGTGCAAGCTGTTGGGATTCAATATTTTTCATATTCTATTTTTACGGCCTTTCCTTTACATTTGTTACTAATCATGTTTCGTTAATAGGTTGTGGTAAAAATAAGATTTTTAAATAAAAAAATAAGAATTAAGAGAGAAAAATTATGGATGGGAATGTGGGGGTTTGTTTTGATGGATTATTGTAGGGATGTCGCGTGCGGCATCCTGTTTTTAAACGAGGGCGGCACGCCACGTCCCTACGGGATTGTGCATTTTGCATTGTGAATTGTACATTTGTAAGAGTTCCTTCTCTTATTCCAATTTCCCCTGATTCTGTTTTTCCAACTGCTTGAAATCGAAATTCGACTTAATCTGCGAAAGTATCGCATTCACAATCTTATGAATTTCGCCACCTTTCGTATAATCGGCAGCACAAGCAAAGTTTACCCGATTTTCGTGAATCAGTTTTTTCGCCAATTCTTTCTTCCCCTCAATCTGAGGATTGTAAATTGCTATTGAATTTCCGCCGTATTGTTTCACCATCCGCATACACGGAATATCGGTTTCCCCGTCGCCAAAATAAATCATGTGCTTGAACGGAATTGGACGTTCGTCTTCGGGTTTGTATTCGTTTACCTTGCTGTTTTCGCTGATGTTCGCAATGCCTTTGTTTATCATAAACAGGAACTGCGTCTTTGTGGTAAAGTCAACCGCAACCGCCGGCCATTCGGCAATTTCGTCAACATTATACATAAATGAGCATGCATAAATATGCTTGAATTTCGAAGCAATTTTTGTTCCTTCTATCATTTCCTTTAGACCTGAAGAATTGATATAATGTTCAACCACAACATTATACTTTTGAGCAAGTTCTTCAACCACATCGAACCATTCCTCCACGCCTTTGTATAGTTCCACGCTTTTCCCATAATCAACAAATGCCTGACGGCGGATGCTCTTTCCCGCCATGCGCGATTTGTCAATCATCAGTTTCATATAACAAAGAATATTGCTCGCCTCGTGTTTTTTCACAAGCGAATCAACTTCCTGCCAAAACACATCCTTGTCCTCTATGCCTATATCTTTCAAGAAATCATATTCCTGCATATTCCGTGGCGACAACGTGCCGTCGAAATCATATACAAGCGCTACTGTAGGTTTATCCAACATAACTATTTCTTTTATTCAAAAATAACGAAAGAATCAATATACAGCCTCAGTTTTAGTACAAAAAAATAGCGGAATGAGTTGTGGACTCGCCCCGCCATTCATTTAAATAATAATAAAGCGTAACAGTATTACAAAAGTACGCTTTTATTTAATTCACGCAAAAAAAAACGAAAAAATTTCATGCAAACTTGTTAACATCTGTTAACTATGATGATTATTTCACCGCGATTGCGGATATTTCAACCAACGCGCCTTTGGGCAAAGCGGCAACTTGCACACATTCGCGAGAAGGAGAAATCGCACCGAAAAATTTACCGTACATTTCATTCACTTCGCCAAAATGAGTCAAGTCTGCAACAAAAATCGTACACCGAACCACATTGTCAAACGACATGCTTGCCGCTTGCAAAATTGCCTGAATATTTTGCATAACTTGCTCTGTTGCTTTCGCATACGATTCCGAAATCAATTCATTTGTAGCAGGATTTATTGGAATTTGTCCCGAAACATACAACGTGTTTCCTGCTAAAATAGCTTGTTTGTATGGTCCAATAGGTTCAGGAGCATTTTTCGTGTAAATAACCGTATTCATTTCAAAACATATTTTAAATTACTATCGCAAAAATATGAAAATTCGGTTGTCAAGGAGGAAAAGGAAAACTTTTTTAAAACGATATAGTAAAATTTGAGATTTTGGTTAAAATGAATACTTTTGAGTCAAAATACATTCATAATGAAAATACTTTTAACTGGCGGCACGGGATTTATTGGTTCGCACGTGCTAATGCGTTTACTACAGGACGGACACGAGGTTACGGTTCTTGCCCGTAATCCAGAAAAAATACCTGCATTGAAAAACGTAAAAAATGTACGGATTTTGAACTTAAGTCTCAACGACTTCAATGCGATTCCACAAACTCTCGAGGGGCAAGATGCCGTGATACACATAGCATTATGTATGACAGGCTCGTCGGCCTACGAAGTTTTGACGAGCGACACCGCCGCCACGGTATTTCTTGCCACAGAGGCCGCAAAAGCTGGCGTGAAACGATTCCTCTACACATCGTCAACCGCATCGGTCGATTCGGTTTATGCCTCTCCGAATCCCGTCTGCATAAAACCAGGCGACAAATTGGTGACAACCAACTGCCGCCACGACCCATGTACGTACTACGGAGCGACCAAAGCGGCGTCGGAAGATTTTCTGTTTGCCATAGAAGGTGAAACAAACATGAAAGTGAACATCATCCGTCCAGGTTACACATTCGGAAACCCCGCAATAGACGGCGCTCCTACCCAACCCGACACTCGATTCATGTCAATTGTTCAGGCGGCATTGGAAAACAAGGATATTCACGTTGTAAAAAACGACGGCACACAGTTCATCTGGGCCAACGACATAGCAAAAGTCTATGCCGAACTTGTAAAAAAGGACGTAAGCAAAAAGACCTATTTCGCCCTGTCGAAGGATTTTATAACATGGGAACAAATTGCACACGACGCGGTGAAACTTTTTGCCTCAAAATCAAACGTGATTGTGGAAGATTTAGGTTGGAGCAACGAACCTTTATTGTTCGACGTTTCCAACATAAAAAAGGATTTCAATCTTGAATTTTCCGCCTATCCTCACATACTTTCACACTTGAAGTATTTTCAAAAAATGATCTCAAAAGAAAAATAATCGTTCCTTTGTTCCAGAAATAATAGTACATTTGGCTAATAATTAAAATTAGATTTACGATGATAGAAAGTCCTCTTATTGATGCAGTTATAGACATCGCGTTTAAGGAAGATATTGGCGATGGCGACCATACAACTCTTTCGTGCATTCCCCACGATTTGGAAGGTCGCGCACGTTTGCTTGTGAAACAAGACGGAATACTCTGTGGCGTTGAATTGGCAAAGAAAATTTTTGAAAAATTCGACCCTACGCTCAATATGAACCAAATCCTGCACGACGGCGATTCCATAAAAAAAGGCGACATTGCCTTTACTGTTGAAGGAAAAACTATCTCTATTCTCCAAACCGAACGGTTAGTGCTGAATTTCATGCAACGTTTGAGCGGCATTGCCACACAAACACACGAATACGTAAAATTACTGGAAGGCACAAACACAAAAATTCTCGACACCCGAAAAACCACCCCGGGACTTCGTTTGTTGGAAAAATATGCAGTAAAAATCGGTGGTGGCGAAAATCACCGAATCGGTCTGTACGATATGATTCTGATAAAAGACAACCATATTGACTACGCTGGCGGCGTTACACAGGCTATCACCAAGACGAAAGAATATTTGAAAGCAAAAGGGAAAGATTTAAAAATTGAAGTTGAAGCCCGTACTCTCGCCGAAATTGAGGAAATCCTGAAATTTGATGTAGAGCGGATACTCATCGACAATTTCACCCCTGAGGAAACGAAAAAGGCGGTGGCGCTCATCAACGGAAAATGCAAAACAGAATCATCTGGCGGCATCACCAAGGAATCCATCCGTGCGTATGCCGAGGCTGGCGTTGACTACATTTCAGTGGGAGCTTTGACACATCATATCAGTAGTTTGGACTTAAGCCTCAAAGCATACTAATATATGTGTAATAAACTGTCGTTCAGAATTTTCATAGTTTCGCTATTTCTTCTCTGCTTGATTGCGCGCAGTTTTGCACAAACCACACCCGACAAACCGAAACTCATTGTGTTGGTGATAGTTGAGCAAATGCGATATGAATATTTGGAACGATTCAGCACACATTTTTCAAGCGGCGGATTCAAAAAAATCATATCATCTGGAGTAAACTGCGTCGATGCGCACGTGAATTTCGCCTACGGTCAAAGCGCTTCAGGATTTGCATCAATTGCCACGGGAACAACACCCGCAAACCACGGTATTATTGGCAATTCGTGGTACAACCGTAAAAGCAAATCGCGTGTAAACTGCGTTTCCGACGACCACTATCTGAGCATTGGCGTTGATGCACACGATGAATACCAAGTTTCCGCAAAAAAATTGCTCGCCACCACCTATGGCGATGAATTACTGACGCAAAGTTTCGGACGTTACCGTTCCTACTCCATCAGCCTCGACCATCAAGCGGCGGTTCTCAACGCAGGACACTGGTCCGACGGCGTGTATTGGCTCGATGAATACAGCGGCGAATGGATGAGCGGCACATATTATAATAATGTTCTGCCAGCATGGCTTAATTCATTCAACAACAAAGGTTTGGGAAACGTGTACATGAACCGTACGTGGAACACATTCCTGCCTATGCACACCTACAAAGAATCAACCCGCGACGATGCGAAATACGAAATCGGCATACGAAACCAAAACACGTTTCCGTATTTTTTGCCCAAATTGAAAGACTCGTACAAACCATACAAACTTATAAGTTGTACGCCCTACGGTAATTCCTACACAAAAGATATGGCGATAGAACTTATTGAAAAAGAGCAACTTGGCAAACGGCAAAGTGTTGATTTCCTGACCATTGCCTACACCGCCACCGAAGAAATTGGGAACCGCTTCGGCTGCTTGTCGAAGGAAGTGGAAGATACCTACATCCGCTTTGACTTTGAATTGATGTTTTTCCTCAATTATCTGGAAACACACATCGGAAAAGAAAATTTCCTTTTGATTTTGACATCGAACCACGGAATGTCTATCTCTCCCAAATGCGAATCGCAAAAATCAATGAAATTAGGAACGTTCAAACCAGTGGAAACAATGTATCTTATTGACAAACACCTTGATGTGACCTTTGGCGAAGACAACTGGATTGAACATTACCAAGATTTGCAAATATACCTGAATACCAGTGTTATAAAAAAACACGATCTGACGATTGCCGAAGTTGAAGACGACTGCTGCGAATTTATATCAAAACTGGCGGGAATCCAATCAGCCATTGGCTCCGTGTGGCTCGCTGACCATAATTTCTGTTCGAACGCCACATTCAAATTAGTTGACCATTCCTACAACATCGAACGATCGGGAAACATTTTCATCACACTCAAACCAGGCTGGGGCGAACAAACTGTGGAATCTGTAGGGTCGCACATTTCGCCCTACAACTACGACACACACGTGCCTTTATTATGGTACGGTTGGAAAATGGAACCAAAAATTATGAAACAACCAATAGAAATTACCGATATTATCGTAACTTTGTCGGAAATTACAAGAACTGCAAGGCCAAATATGGCAACAGGAAAAGTAATTGATGGATTATATAAATGAGAAAAACACTGATATTCATATCATTACTATTCACACTTTCCACTGTTTTTGGACAGGAGAAACAGAAAAGGGTATATTTCACCGACCCGGGCGAACTAATTTTCCAATTTACCCAGACAAACATTGAGGACAACACGGCGCAAAATGGCGTACGCACATCGTATTTCACGAATGTTCCGTATTTTATGAACATCAACTACAACAATCATTTTGGATTGATGCCGGGAATTTCAATAAAAAATATTGGTATCAAAACAAAAAACGAACAAATTGTACGCAACAACGACACGATGACGTACGACCATATTAAACGACGTGTGTTCACCGCCGGAATTTCGGTTGCGGCAAAATTCGGATGGTTCGACAAAGGAAGTTGGCTGTATGCAGGCGGCGGCGTTGACTGGGCATTCCACTACCGTCAGAAACTATATGAAACTTCAGGGAATAAAAAAGTAACAAAAGAAGGCGAATGGCTTAGCGATGCCACACCAAACCTGATTCCATCGGCATTTGTGGGCATACAGACACCTATTTCGCTCAACATAAAAGCGACCTATTATTTCAACGATTTTCTCAATAAGAATTACAATGGCACATTGGGGGATTTTAGTAAAATCACTCAATCACAACTACTTACAATATCACTTTCAATAATTCTGAAGGAACGTATTGAAGCATACAATTCCGCAAATTCACCAGATTTTCAGTTCGAACAACGTAAAAAAAGTAAAACAATAGAATTGTAATGTTCAAAAGCGAATATTTCCGTATTTGTTGAAACTTTTTTCAGTGAAAATGGGTCTTTTATCTATGAAAAAGATGATTTTTGTCGAAAAAAGACGATTTTTTGTAAAAAAATTGGATTTATTTAAAGGATTTGACAAAAATTATATTATTTTTATGCTGAAAAACTATTTATTACAAATATGGTAAGTAAGAAAAGTTCAAAGGACAGAAGCTACGAGCTGAAAAAGTTAAAGGCTGAGTGTGTTGCGGAGGAAAACAACCGTTATAATATTTCTCAGGCCAAACGTAAAAGTGGTAGTGGTGAAGTCCCAGCAGGCAACACTGGTTTGAAGGCTACAAAAAGTGAGGTTTTTATTCTTTTGGTTGGTCCTGAAGAAACAACGAAACCTATTCAGGAACAATTCAAAAGCACAAGAAGCTACAAAAAAACAAAATCGTTTGTTGATGCTGCTTCTGCAAAAAATTTCCTTGATGTTTCGAAGTTCCCAAACAATTCTATTATCATTCTCATTCTTGTAACACCCGATTTCACAAAAGAAGAGGATTTACAAAAAGAATTGGACGTGGTTGCTCAAATCAAAGCAGAAGACCCAAGTATGGATATTATGCTTCTCACTTCAGAGTCTGTTTCTTCGAGCACTGTTGATTTTGTGGTACAACGTTCGAGTGAAGCATTCGGAAAAATCATCACCAACATTACATGGGCTATCCGCGAGCAAGATCGTATCCGTCGCCAAGTTGAATCAAAACAATTCATCAAAATGGCTATCATCGTATTCTTCTCGTTCTTCGCTTTCATATTTGCATTAGATTTCATTACAGGTATGATGGACCCCAACCCGAACCCATCGGGCGTGCTTGGTATCATTCCTATTCCACACGAATAAGTAATTTTTCGTTTCATAGAATGGAAAGGCAGTTGAATTTTCGACTGCCTTTTTTGTTTCCTATAAATAACAAAAAAAGGATGGTCGCCCATCCTTTTCTGTTTATAACTATCTAAACGTTTCGTTTAAATCTGATATTCTTGCCAACTCTTGATTGCAATGTCGCTCATTTCTTTTGAGCAAGCAGCGTGTAGGAACGCACTTGCAAGACGGGCATTGGTCAACAACGGAATGTTGTGGTCGATTGCCGCACGACGGATTTTGTAACCGTTGGTCAGCTCGCGACGAGTTTGGTTCTTTGGAATGTTGATAACCAAGTCAATCTTATGTTCCTGCATCAATTCGGTAATGTCTTCCTGTGCGTGAGTTTCGTCTGGCCAATTTACAGCCGTTGCCGTAACACCGTTTTCTGCCAAGAATTTCTGCGTTCCTGCCGTTGCGTAGATTTTTAATCCTTTTTCCTGCAACAATTTACAAGAATCCAACAAATCAACCTTACCTTTCACGTCACCTGAAGAAACCAACACACCTTTTTCTGGTTTGTGGAATCCTACAGAATACAACGCCGACAACAATGCATCGTCGAACGTCGTTCCCAAGCAGCCAACCTCACCTGTCGAAGACATATCAACGCCCAAAATTGGGTCGGCTCTGTGAAGACGGGCAAATGAGAATTGCGATGCCTTAACGCCCACGTGGTCAACGTCGAATACTGCCGAATCAGGTTTTTCAACCGTTTCGCCCAACATAATTTTGGTTGCTGTTTCAATGAAATTACGTTTCAAAACCTTGGAAACGAACGGGAACGAACGCGAAGCACGCAAGTTACATTCAATTACCTTCACATCGTTGTTCTTTGCCAGATACTGAATGTTGAACGGACCGCTGATATTCAATTCCTTAGCGATTTTGCGGCTAATTTGTTTGATACGGCGAGCCGTTGCAACATAGATATTTTGTGCAGGGAACACCAACGTAGCGTCACCCGAGTGAACACCGGCAAATTCAATATGTTCGGAAATTCCATATTCAATAATTTCACCATTCTTCGCAACAGCGTCGAACTCAATTTCTTTTGCATTTTGCAAGAACTTAGAAACCACAACAGGATATTCCTTTGAAACCTTTGCAGCAGCACCCAAGAACGTGTGCATTTGGTCTTTGTCGTAACAAACGTTCATTGCGGCACCCGAAAGCACATACGAAGGACGAATCAAAACAGGGAAACCAACTTCGTCAATGAACTTGTCGATTTCGTCGTAGCTTGTAAGAGCTTCCCAACGTGGTTGGTCAATACCAAGCTGGTCGAGCATTGCCGAGAATTTGTTACGGTTTTCCGCACGGTCAATTGAAACTGGCGACGTTCCCAAAATTGGCACATTCTGACGATACAACTTCATAGCCAAATTGTTTGGAATCTGACCACCAACCGACACAATCACGCCTTTCGGAATTTCAAGGTCGATTACGTCAAGTACGCGTTCAAAGCTTAGTTCGTCGAAATACAAGCGGTCGCACATATCGTAGTCGGTCGAGACCGTTTCGGGGTTGTAGTTAATCATTATTGACTTGTAACCGAACTTGCGAGCCGTTTGAATCGCATTTACCGAACACCAGTCAAATTCCACAGAAGAACCGATTCTGTATGCTCCAGAACCAAGAACGACGATAGATTTGTCGTTTTTGTACGCATAGTTGATGCTGTGTTCCTTTTCGCCGTAAGTCATATACAAATAGTTGGTCAACTCTGGGTGTTCCGAAGCAACCGTGTTGATGCGGCGAACGGCAGGAAGAATGTTGAATTTCTTACGCACGTCGCGAACGCGAAGTTGTTCTTTTTCCATTGTGCCAGTCGGATTTTCAACATAACGGGCAATTTGGAAGTCGGAGAAGCCAAGACGTTTTGCTTCGGCAAGCACGTCGGCTGGCAAATCCTCGATTTTATTGTATTTTGAAAGAACTTTCGTGTAATCTACAATGTTTTTAAGACATTTGATGAAATACACGTCGATTTTCGTCAATTCCTCAATTCTTTCAGGAGTGTAGCCACTTTCGAGAGCTTTCGCAATTGCAAAGATTCTCATATCGGTAGGATGTGTCAATTCCTTGTCCAAGTCGTCGAATTCCAAATCGTTGTTGCCGACGAATCCGTGCATACCTTGACCAATCATACGAAGACCTTTCTGCATAATTTCCTCGAAAGATTTTCCGATAGACATAATCTCGCCAACCGACTTCATTGAAGAACCGATTTCGCGGTCAACGCCGACGAATTTCGACAAGTCCCAACGAGGAATTTTTGCGATGATGTAGTCAACCGAAGGCGGAACGTAAGCCGAGTTTGGCGTGCCCATTTCGCCGATTTGGTCGAGTGTGTAGCCCAACGCCAATTTTGCGGCAACGAAAGCCAACGGATAACCAGACGCTTTTGAAGCCAAAGCCGAAGAACGGCTCAAACGAGCGTTGATTTCAATGATTCTGTAATCGTTTGTCTGTGCGTTGAATGCAAACTGAATGTTACATTCACCCACGATTCCAATATGGCGAACAACCTGAATGGCAATCTTTTGCAACAATTCAATTTGCTCCTTTGTCAACGTGATGATTGGCGAAATCACGATACTTTCACCCGTATGGATTCCCAGCGGGTCAACATTTTCCATAGGAACAACCGTGAAACAGTGGTCGTTAGCATCGCGGATAACCTCGAATTCAATTTCTTTCCAACCTTTGAGCGATTCTTCAACAAGGATTTGTTTTGAATATGCAAGAGCGTTTTCGCACAAATCAACAAATTCTTTTTCGTTGGTGGAGATACCCGAACCAAGGCCGCCAAGAGCGTATGCCGAACGAACCATGATTGGGAAACCAAGACGGTTAGCAACCTTCAACGCATCCTCAATTGATTCAACAGCTGCGAAGCAGGCGTTTTTGCCTGAATTTCGTTCAATTTCTTCACGAACAAGTCACGATCTTCGGTAATCATAATGGCTTCCACCGAAGTTCCAAGAACCTTTACGCCATATTTTTCAAGTACGCCCGAAAGATATAATTGCGTTCCGCAGTTCAAAGCAGTTTGTCCACCGAAAGCCAAAAGGATTCCGTCAGGTTTTTCCTTTTTGATAATTTCCTCAACGAAATATGGCGTAATCGGCAAGAAATACACTTTGTCGGCAATACCGTCAGATGTTTGAATTGTCGCAATATTAGGGTTAATCAATACTGTGGAGATACCTTCCTCACGCATTGCCTTCAATGCCTGCGAACCAGAATAGTCAAACTCACCTGCCTGTCCGATTTTCAACGCTCCCGAACCAAGTAGCAAAACTTTTTTTACATCTTTCATAACTATATAATTTTATCAGTCTCTAAACAAAAAAAATGCGTTAGTAAAAAAACTAACGCATCTTATAATGAAAAACAACAACATTTCCAGCTTTATCGCTCGGCTTCGCAACCGTTTTTAAGTCTATGAACGTTGTCATTGTGATTCTCATTTTTTATTACGGCAAAGATAGGTAAACGGATTTTTTCTGCAAGAAACCTTCACGTTTTTTTATTAACTTTTTTTGTTCAGATGTTAGTGACTTACGCAAGTAAATTGTTTTTTGTATTTTTGGGCAGTGCATCTTTAATATGGAGATAACGGGAAAGAATATTTGTAAAGGCATTCGACTCTATAGCAAACGATTGTTATGGCCAATACTGCATTGGTACGACATCACATTCAAGAAAGAGCTCACCGTGGCAGTAGCCGATTTAATGCTCCTTCGTGATGGCGAAATATACAACCGCCAATTCTACGTAGCCGCCCGCCTACTCGATGCAAAACTGTACTATGAAAAAGGAGATGCAAGTTTTCCGTATCAAGTTGCAGTGTCGTATAATTACAGACCCAAATCATACAATAGAGAAAAACGGACAAAAGAATTTATTGAATTATTAGAATCGGTCAAAGAAAATGGATATGACCTATGTTCACCTTTAGTTATAGACAAAGAACTTTATCTTATTAACGGAACTCATAGAATGGCTTTAGCTATATACAACAACACACTTGAAGTTAAAACCGTATGTTGGAATAGAAAACATATTGTAGAGCGAGGATTTGAGCGAAGACCACTACAAACATTACCTCCACGAATATTACAGGATGTCTTATCGGAATTTAATTCTATTCAAAAACAATTATTTCAAAATGGGCAATCGTTTCTTATCTGGATTTCAGAAACAGATGAAAATTCCGCAATTCAAATATTCTATAAACTAAAACCGCACGTAAAGTATTACAAATTCTATAAAGTCACAAATAATATCAAACCTATCCATTTTGAAAACTTAACAATACAGAACGGTTATTTCGCTCAATTTACGCCAAATAACGTTGATTATAATTTTCATAAAAACACTTATTATTCCAAATATGTAAAAGAACTACAAGATACAATTAATAAAACAACCAACATTACAATTTATATTTCACCAAACTGTTTATTAGGGCACAAATTATATACTCTATGCCGCCCATACGCCATTGAAATAGAATCAATCTAAAAAAATATCTTTTTGTAATGCACGGTATCTATTTAAAATACAATCTATTTCTTCTTGTGTGAAATCAAACTCAATTAACCTTCTAATAGAATAGTCCGCATTTGCATTCTGCCGAATAATTCGACAAGGAATTTTATTATATTTATGATATAATGCTAATGCCAAACGATGAGAACCATTTACTAAATGAAAGTGTTTATCTATATAAATTTCCGATTTAGAATCGAATTGGATTTCTATAGATTTTATCAAATCAACAAAACGAACAATCTCATTTTTCACATTGGTTGTTTTTAATTGATGTTTTCTTAATTTTTCGTACAACGCCCAACCGTAATCATTTCGGTTATAATAGTTTTCTACTGCCAACAATCGTATTATGACATCATAACGAAGAAAATCCTTTTCATTTATTTGACGCATAAATAGTGTTTTGGGGTTACATAGAGTATGTTTCCCAAAAGCACTAATCTGCAATAACTGTATTAACCGTTTCATAAGAACTTATAAAAAAAGACGACACAATTAATAATTGCATCGTCTTTTTTCCCTACTAATAAAGATTTTATTATTCAATATCTCTAACTAAACGAACACATAAACCTTGATTTCTTGAAGAATTCCACGATTGCAATTGAACAAGCCAAGTTCCATATACATAATTTCCTTGTGAACCAGTTCGTCCTGCTTCATCATTTGCAGCAAACCATTTTTTTGTAGAAGACCAATATGCAGCAAATGTTTTTCCACATCCTTTACCCATATTTTTTTGTCCGAAAACCCATTCGGAACCACTTTTATACATATAGGTAATACCTGAGGCTGGTAAAAATACTGCACCTGCTCTTTGCATCGCATTCCATTCAGAAACCGTATACGTATTTGTAGAAAATCCCGCATCTGAATTATATACATTTGTTGAATTCTCAGATAAATTTGTCGCAACAAAAGAACTACCATCTGGTAATGTCCAATCATCTGGTAAAAGTATAATTCCTTCGATTGATGTAACACCATCAACGGTTTCGTCAATTAAAATCTTTCCTAAAGACATAAGTTCTGATGCATTATCTCTTTCTAACACAAGATAATTCCATTCATCCCCTGTCAGTGTACGCCACATACCTGCCGTATTGCCACCATTAGAAATAGCATTATATACACCCCAATCTGCATTTGCATAATCTCCGGTCAAATCTTCACTAATAAAATTCTCAACCGTTTGCGAATAATCAGTAGGATTATATAAAGATGCTCCACTATCCCAACCAGATGTTCCATAACAGAACAAGTCAATCCATCCAGTGTAAGAAGGATTATTTGCATATTGGTTTCCGCATTTAACACCATTTTCATATACATTACCACCAGTAGCACCATTTTTATCTGTTCCACCAACAGCATCATATTGATGAGCAGCGAATCGCCAAGTACCAGTAGAAGGTTGATATTGCAAATTACCTTGCGAGAACACAACACGTTTTGATTCACTTACCGAGAACGCCGACATAAACGCACCTTTATATGTGGTACCTGTAGCCAAATCAGCACGAACACCAAGTTTTATTCTCTCTTTTAAAGCCTCTAATTCTGTTTTGGTAATATATTCAGCGTCGTTTGTAAATTCACTTACGTTGGTTGGAGTATTGGATAAATCAGCATAATCACCGCTTGTTGCAACTGTTGACAAGGCTGGTTTATTCTTAATAAAATCGTCTGCATCTTCGTCATCTTGCTCCCAATCAGCTTGAGACAAATCACTAAATTGGACATAACTATCATAATCTTCCAACTCAGCAACCGTTGTTGGAATAGTTGGTTTATTCTTAATAAAGTCGGCAGCTTCTGCGTCATCTTGAGTCCAATCGGGTTGTACATTTCCAAGTGGAGTTAAATCAGTCTTCAATGCATATACAGACAAATCAGGAGTATGTTCCAAATCGTTGTAGTCGCCGCTTGTCGCAACATCTGACAAATCAGCTGTATTTGCTTTGCCGCTTATGTCTTGGTGGGCGGTCAAGAATCCTGCATCATTCGTCAATTCCGATGTCTTGGTTGGTATTGTTGGCTTATTTTCCAAATCATTGTAATCTCCTGTGGTTGCCACATCCGACAAGTCACTGAATTGGGCATAGCTTTCATAATCATCCAACTGAGCCACTGTTGTCGGGATGGTTGGTTTGTTTGTCAAATCATTGTAATCACCACTTGTTGCCACATCCGACAAATCAGCTGTATTTGCCTTGCCACTTATGTCTTGGTGGGCGGTCAAGAATCCTGCATCATTCGTCAATTCCGATGTCTTGGTTGGAATTGTCGGTTTGTTTGTCAAATCATTGTAATCACCACTTGTTGCCACATCCGACAAATCAGCTGTATTTGCCTTGCCGCTTATGTCTTGATGGGCGGTCAAGAATCCTGCATCATTCGTCAATTCCGATGTCTTGGTTGGTATTGTCGGAGTGTTTGTCAAATCATTGTAATCACCACTTGTTGCAACATCCGACAAATCAGCTGTATTTGCCTTGCCGCTTATGTCTTGATGGGCAGTCAAGAATCCTGCATCATTCGTCAGCTCTGATGTCTTAGTTGGAATTGTCGGAGTGTTTGTCAAATCATTGTAATCACCACTTGTTGCCACATCCGACAAATCAGCTGTATTTGCCTTGCCGCTTATGTCTTGATGGGCGGTCAAGAATCCTGCATCATTCGTCAATTCCGATGTCTTGGTTGGTATTGTCGGAGTGTTTGTCAAATCATTGTAATCACCACTTGTTGCAACATCCGACAAATCAGCTGTATTTGCCTTGCCGCTTATGTCTTGATGGGCAGTCAAGAATCCTGCATC
>Ga0247609_10003754_pt1 | contig 15311 bp, 11 predicted proteins | sample 172DNAGHGlowgp2_FD_193487 | JGI IMG/M metagenome (GOLD analysis project Ga0247609, IMG submission 193487) | Sheep rumen microbial communities from Palmerston North, Manawatu-Wanganui, New Zealand - 1728 DNA GHGlow gp2 | ecosystem: Host-associated > Mammals > Digestive system > Stomach > Rumen ...
TCGGGAATCAAAGACTGTCCCGAAATTTCTACGTGATTTTTACTTTTAAAGAACTCAATATATTTTGAGCGAAGTTCATTTGCGTTCATAAATTATTATTATATAGAAAACAAACAATGTTTGCAATTACATGACTTGCGGCAGGGCTTAAGACTCCAGCTATCTCTTACGGCGACGATCTGCATGCTTTGTATAATATTCTGTTTTATCCTGGTACATCTGGGCATCGGCCCGCTGAACAACAATTTTTACTTCCTTATCTTCCGGTGTATAAACCGAAAATCCTTTTGAAATTGCTAAAGGAATATGAAGTTCATTTTTAACAATGATTTTTGAGTCTATTTCTGCTGAGATTTTGTCAAGAATGATACTCATTTGTTCATTTGAAGTATTTTCAACAATTGCAACAAACTCGTCGCCACCAATTCGGAATAAAGTGCCCTTTTTGAAGAATTGTTTAAGAATTTCGGCAACTGAAACAATCATTAAGTCGCCGGTTTCGTGACCATAATCATCATTTGCATTTTTAAGACCATTTATATCAAAAATGGCAACTGCAAAAGTAACATTACCTTTTGAGATTTTTTTATTGAGCTTTTCTTTTACTTCAAAATAGGCGTTGCGGTTTCCCATTCCGGTAAGGATATCTGTATAGGCCATTATGTGAGCCTTTTCAATATATTCCCTAAGTTCCTCGCGTACACTTCTGAGCCTGTCATAAATTTCCTGAAGCAAGGTTGATGTATCTGCAGCCTTGAATTTGCCCGGATTCATGTAACGTTCTGCATCTACAGCCTGAAAACCGGTTGTAAGGCTAAGTTCTTCTGCAAGCTCTTCAATTTCATCTGTCATTTTACCCATTTCTTTATTAAGAATCTGGAACTGTTTGCGGGTTCTTCTTGTAAATAAAAGGACAATTCCGCCGCCACCAATAATAGAAAGCACACAGGCAAAAACAATCATCCGGATTTGACGGGCAATCTGTTCTTCATACCATTTTGCATTAAAGTCTACACCGATTATTCCGGCAACCTTTCCCTTTGAATCAAAAATCGGGCTATAGGCACTGTAAAAGGAACCCCATGCATCCTGATAGGGCTCCTGGTCAACAGAAGGAATGCCTTTACTTGCTGCAATCAAAGCTTCTGTAGTTGCAACAGGCGTTCCAAACTCACCAGGAGTTACAGGTTCCGGATCGATTGTAAAGGTAAAATTGTTATTACCCATATCACGGATTCCATAAATAAAATCCAGGGCAATCTGTTCTCTAAAATGGCGCAGAATCTGCAATGACGACTGATACTCTTCTGTATCAACATCTTCTTTCTGAAGCTTTGCCATAATATCACCATCAAGAAGGGCTGCGGCACTGTTAGCAATATCTAACATGCGTACATTAATCTGTTCACGAAGAGTGGCAATGGAGCGGTGAATAAAAAGAGCATCTATAAAAGCATTAACAACAAGCAGGAAAATAAAAACATAAATAACAGGTTGCTTTGAGAAAATAACTTTCTTTTTCACACTCATCTCCTGTTTATTCCGTTTGCCTTACGAAAGTATAAGCTTTTCCATCTGTGGCAAAGCAATCAGTTGGGGTAATTTTTACCGGAGTAAAAATAATTGTATCATAATCTGTAACAATTTTTTCTACTGTTTTCTTCTTTACAGTTTCTGTTACAGTTTTTGTTCCAAACTCAAGGGCATAAAACTGATTAAGTACAGTGTCAAAGGAAGTGGCCCTCAATGAAAGTACATTATAGGTTCCAATCTTCATCATTGAATAAAGGCCTTCTTCCTGCATATCATCAAATTTAAAAGTATATGCAGAATCATGAAGCGAAATTGTATTTACATTATCACTCGTTGCCCACATAGCTTCGCTTTCAAGTTGTGCAAGAAGTTGATTTTTTTCCTGAACAGAATTTTCTTCAAAAGAAGACTGAAGACTCATTTTTTTATACTGTCCATCCCATTCAGAACTCTCTTTAATTGCAAGGCCAATTGAATCGTAAAGAGTAATTTTAATTTCATCAACAGAAACAAGAAGAACATCAAAACGACGCTGAAGATTTGTAATATCGGCATTTACTGTATAAAGATAGATTCCATTGTGGCGAAGCTTATTATCTTCCCATTCGTAAACTTCCTGAGAATCAGACTGAAGAAGAATAATTTCGCGGGCTTCGTAATTATAATAAATATAGCGGATTACATTATCTTCATTTGATGTTTTATACCATAATCCATCCAGAAAGGCTGCAAAGGTTTCTACAGTTCCATCCTGAATGCGCGAAAGTTCATTTGCAGCAAGTTTTCCGGCAGTAACTTTAATTTCATTTGAAAGCTCATATTTTTTGGAAGACGGATTCCATTTATATTCTTTTTGAATCTGATTCTGCCCCGCAAGAGTTTTTCCATTTTCGTCGGTAAGCTTTTCTGATTCATAAACCCATACAGAAAAACTTTCACCTTTAGAAAGAGAAAGCTGATAGGAATCGGAACGTTCTGTCTGCTGAATAAAAATAGTTCCATCAGAAATAAAATCGCCTATTTTAACCAGAGCTCCTCTTACGCCTTCAACATCTTCAAAATCTCCTGTTCCGCCAGTAGGATTCCAGAGAAAAATCTGCATTACATAATTTTCATCATCTGCTACACCCTGATAAATAAGAGCGTTCTGATGGTCACCGGTCAAATCCATTCCCGAAAGAGAAAAGGTCCTGATTTTCGAAATTGTAGTTGGAATGTCGCCCAGTCTTTCGTAATCTGCAGTTTCAGGGTTAAAAAGACCTGGTATAATAGTAAATACATCTGAGCCAAGACGTCTTACGGTAATTACTTCATCATCATAACCATCATTATTAAAATCTATTGTAATTGTATTGATAAGAGTTTCTGTAGGACGGAGTGTAATAAAAGTATCCAGAGTTTCTGAATTAAAGCCTGAATTCAGTTTTTCTGCATCTGATTCGCTTTCGGAATTATGAGAACTTTTTGGCGTTACAATTTTTGCGCGTGTAGTTGTATTTTCACTCTTGCGGATAAACTTTTTTGAAAGGAAAAATCCGGCTCCTAAAAGAATTACAACCAGAATGAACAATAATGTTATGGATCTTGTTCTCATACCCTAAACTTTAACGTATTTTTGCAAAAATAAAAAGAGATTATAAGAGAATCTGCCGATTGCTTTTTTCTAGCAAAAAATAAAATCTCAGTGTAAAATATAATATTATGGAAAACATTGAGTTGCAAAATAAGAAACTTGTTCTTGTAGTTGATGATGAAGAGATAAACCGAGAGCTTTTGGGAAATATTCTTCATGAAAAATATAAGGTTGAATATGCCTGCGACGGTGAAGAGGCAATGCAGTGCATAAGACGCGATAGAAACATTCTTTCCTGCATTCTTCTTGATTTGTCTATGCCAAAGAAAAGCGGTCTTGAAGTTCTTTCAGAAATACGTTCAGATGATGCTTTAAGCCACATTCCTGTTATGATTCTTACAGCACATCAAGAGGCAGAAATTGAAAGTCTGGAAAATGGTGCCTATGACTTTATTGTAAAGCCTTTTGAAATGCCCCGCCTCATTCTTGCCCGTGTTGCAAAAACAATCCTTCATGCCGAAGAAACCTATATCATCCGCGAAACAGAAAAGGACAAGCTTACAGACCTTCCAAACCTTATGTTCTTTACTAAGCTTTGCGAGCTGGAACGTATGAATCTCAAAAAGATGGGTTCAAAAGCTGCATACGCGTTTTTTAACATTCTGAATATGAAGGCCTACAACACTCATTACAGCTTTGCAGAAGGAGACAAGCTGCTTTACCGTGTTGGTCAAATGCTACAGACCTGCTTTACCGATATGCCTGTATGCCGTTTGAGCGATGACCACTTTGCTGTTATGGGCGATGCAACTGAATTCCCAAAAATGATTCCTTCCTTCCTTGAAAAAATCAAAAGCTCAGGAAGGGGAAAGGTTATAGACTTTCAGGTAGGTGTTTTTATTGAACAAAACGAACCTGTAGAGCCTTCAAGTGCAATTGATTATGCACATCTTGCCTGCAATCATATTCGCGGCGACATGAGCAAGCATATTTCTGTTTTTGATAATACAGTTCTAAAGCAGTTTGAAGATAAGCAGCATGTACTAGAATATTTTGACCAGGCCTTGCGAGAACATTGGGTAAAGGTTTTCTATCAGCCGATTGTCCGTGCTATTACCGGCGAAATCTGTAACTTTGAAGCACTTGCTCGCTGGCAGGATCCACGAAAAGGAATGCTCAATCCTGGAATCTTTATTCCTGTAATTGAAGATTATAAGCTAAGTGCAAAAATGGATTTATACATGGTAGAAGAAGTTTGCCGCGAGGCTCAAGAACGCAGGGAAAAAGGAATAAAGCAGGTTCCAATAAGCGTAAACTTTTCGCGCAATGATTTTGACCAGTGTGACATGGTAGAAGAAATCTCAAAGATTACAAACAAGTACAACTACCCTCACGAGCTGATGATAATTGAAGTTACCGAAAGTGCCTTCTCAAGTAATCACGATTATTTACAGCAGCAGATAGACCGCTTTCACAAGGCAGGCTTTAAAGTGTGGATGGATGATTTTGGAGACGGCTTTGCTTCTCTTAATGTTCTGCAAAAACATAACTTTGATCTTATTAAACTTGATATGGGCTTTATGCGCGAGTTTAATCCGGAAGGAAAAAACGGACAGATTATTACAGATATCATCCGCATGGCTCAGCACCTTGGCATTCATACTTTGTGCGAAGGTATTGAAAACCGTGAACAGCTGGAATTCCTGCAGGATGTTGGCTGTGAAAAAATTCAAGGCTACTACTACGGAAAGCCAATGTCTACAAGCGACTTTCTTATTGAAGCACGCACAGGAAAGGTTCCAAGAATTGAAGGAAGAGAAAATGCAGAATTCTTTGAAGACCGCTGGGGCTTTTGGTTCACAAAGGATATGTTCAACGAAGTTCCTGGTTCAATCCTTGTTTACAAGGCTTCGGGCAACGAAGACATTCTTTATGTTTCAAAAGAAATTCTTGGACTTTTTGAATGCGATACAATCAAGGAATTTCTTGAATACACAAAACACAGCTTCCGTAACGTAGTACATCCAAAGGATCTTGAAAAAACAGAAAATGCAATCTGGAGCCAGATTAATTCAAGCAACAAAATGCGCGACTATGTTAAATACCGCATAATCACTAAGAAAGGAAACGTTAAAGTCGTAGAAGATCTTGGACACCTTGTTCATCACAAAATCTACGGCAACATTTTCTTTGTATTTATGTATGACGAAAAGGAAAGACTTCCTATAGAATAAAGAGGCATTGCCAGGCTTATTCTGACAATCTATGTGAGGTACTAATGACAAAAGAAGAATTAATAACTGCTGGAGCCGATTATGAGGGTGGACTTGCTCTGTGCATGGATAACGAAGAATTTTATTTTAAAATGATTCGCAAAGGCCTTGTAAACGAAAAATTTGATTCCCTCAAAAAAAATCTGGATAACAAAAATCTTGATGCGGCATTTGAAGATGCACATGCTCTTAAAGGTGTTGCAGGGAATCTTCACCTTACTCCTCTTTATAAAGCCTTAGAAGAAATTGTAGAGCCTCTTCGCCAGCGTGATTCCAAAGCTGACTATCAGACTTTATATAACAAAATGAGAGAACAAGTCGAAATTTTCAAAAGGATATCAAACAAGTAAAACAGGAAAACAGGTTTTATGAAAAAGTTTCTTCTTCTTATAACAAACATAGTAATTATTGCTATTGTTATTGCTTTTATTGCAAACTATGCAAGACACGAACGCTTGCTCAATCGTGAAATAGAAATGAACAGCTTTAAGAATATCACCCTTAGTGCAGAGCTTGTAACGACAAACTACCTTGAAGGAGAACAACGCACTTGTAATTCCTGGGCTAACTACATGAATTCTCAAAACATGACAATGCAACAGGCCATAGAATATGTAAGAGCCTCCAGAACAAATCCAAGAATTTGCGGAGATATTTTAAAAGTAGACACACTCACAGGGCTTTCTACAAATGCAAATACAAAGGCCCCCAATGATTTTACAGTATCCTATAAAGCACTTCCTATTCTTCACACCGCAGATGAGCTTGAGGACGAAATCAATGTAACAAGAAGCTATACAAACCCTGTAACAGGAATTCAGTCGATTGCTTTTTATAACATAATTGAATTACTAAACGAAGATACCGGCATAAAGGAACGCTGCTACCTTTTGCGAGTTGTGCCAGTTTCAGCCGTAGAAGAAAAATGGGCCTTCCCAACCGATAAATACAAAAATGCTGATATTGCAATTATTGACTCGGACGGAAACTATATTATAAAAGGAGCTGCTTTTAAGAATTCCAATCTTTTTGAATTCTATAATTCTTATAATTCTAAAGATTCACCTGATTATATTGATATAAAGAATTTATTTAAAGAAACATCAGGAACCTTTAAAATGAAAAACTCAAAGGAGCAGACAAACTTTAATGCATTTACCATTGTTAATAAAAACAAAGAATGGTATGTTGTTTCGACAATTCCACTTGAAGACCTTTCGTCTTACACTATTGACTGGGCTTTACTTGGAATTGTTGTTACATCTCTTATGCTTCTTATGATTTTTGATATTACCTCGATGCTTTATCTTAATCATAAGCTTGAGCTTGCAGCAAAGGCAGCAGACGCAGCAAACCAGGCAAAAACAGATTTTCTTTCTACAATGTCGCATGATATTCGCACTCCTATGAATGCAATCATAGGACTTACAACAATTACAGAAAAAAATATAAATGATCCCGATTCTGTAGCCGAGAACCTTAAAAAGATTTCTCTGGCAAGCAATCACCTGCTCACACTTATAAATGACATCCTTGATATTTCAAAAATCGAACGAGGAAAAATTACCCTGGCCCCATTAAGCTTTTCTATTGTTGAATCTGCAGAAAACCTTGTAAACATTTCTCAACCAATGGTTCATGAAAAAAACATTGATTTTCGCTTTAGAATTAAAAACATAACGAATGAATTTTTATTTGCAGACAAGCTTCGTGTAAACCAGATATTCATAAACATTCTTTCAAATGCTCTTAAATATACACCAAAAGGTGGCAGCGTTTACGTAGATATGAGCCAGGAGCCATGTGAAAAGCCCAAAACAATTCTTTTGAACTACACCGTTACAGATACAGGTATTGGTATGTCAAAGGAATTCATGGAAAAAATGTATGAGCCCTTTGTTCGCCAGACAGACAGTCGCATAAACACAATACAGGGAACAGGACTTGGTCTTGCAATTACAAAACAGATGATAGATCTGATGGGCGGAACAATTGACTGTCACAGCGAAGTTGGAGCAGGAACTTCATTTAAGGTTAGTATCGAATTGCCTGTTTCAGAAATGCAGGAAGCCGAAATGGTTCTCCCTCCTATAAACGTCCTTCTGATTGATGATGACAAGGTTCTGCTTGAAACTGCCCGGGACACATTCAAAGCACTTGGAACCGAAGCAGAAGTTGCAATTTCCGGCTCCGAAGGTTTGAGTCTTCTTGAAAAACATATCGCAGAAGAAAAACCTTTTAATATAATTATCCTTGACTGGAAGATGCCCGGCATGAACGGACTTGAGCTTACAAGAAAAATCAGAGAAAAGGCAGGCAATGATGTACCTATCCTTCTAGTTTCGGCTTATGACTGGTCTGCAATCGAAGAGGATGCTAAAAAAGCTGGTGTAAACGGATTTATAAGCAAACCCTTGTTCCGTTCTTCACTTTACAAAAAAATCACAGAAGTATTGCAGATACACACAGAACAGGATTCTCAGGAAGAAAACAATTCCGATATTGAAGGAATGAACATTCTTATAGCAGAAGATATTGATATCAACTATGAAATTGTAAGCACTTTCCTGGAAATGCACGGTATTACTTCGGTACGGGCAAGCAACGGAGAAGAAGCTGTAACTCTCATGGAAAGCGCTGTTGAAAAACAATATGACATGATTTTTATGGATATTCAAATGCCTGTTATGAACGGACTTGATGCAACCAGGGCTATACGAAAACTGGCAAATCCACTTGCACGCACAATTCCAATTATAGCCATGACTGCCGACGCTTTTTCAGAAAACGTTGCCGAGTGCATGAAGGCTGGAATGAATGGTCATATTGCAAAACCAATTGATGTTAAGCTTGTAATAAAAGAAATAAGAAGGATTAAAGAGGAATATGGTACGCAAATGTAAGCTCAAGGTAATTGGTGTTTTACTGATTTTTATAGTGTTCATAAATTTGACTGCCGGCTGTAAGAATAAAAAATCAGTAAAATCACAGGATAAGGCCGAAGAAACGTTCATCCCATCTCTTGATAAAAACATAAATACAAGCATCAAAATATATGGAAGCTATAGTAATTTTGAAGCTATGGAAGAAGAGTTTGACCGGTTTAATCAAATTTATCCAAACATTGAACTCACTTACTCATTTCTTGATAATTATAGAGCAGTTATTATGTCTTCTCTAAACAGTGACGAGGCTCCTGACATTTACTTTATGTTTGCCTGGATGGTTGGCATGAGTGAATATGCTCAGCTTTTTGAGGCTGCCGAAAATTTAGCAAAGCCTGAACTTAAAATAAATCTTAACTGCATAGATGAAGGAAATATTGTTAAAGATTCAGATGGCAAAATTTCTATGTTTCCATTATTTTCTCAAGGTCATGGAATGCTTGTCAATGAAGATTTATTTAAAAAGGAAAAGCTTTCTGTACCACAAACATTTGATGAGCTTATTGAGGTATGCCAAAAATTAAAGGCTGCTGGTTACGAATCTCCTATGATGGGTTACCATGATATGGATTCAGGCTGGTGTACCTCTATTTCGTATCCATATTCACATTATCTGGTAAAGGACGATAAACAGGCTCTTAATGCCATTAATAAGCTTGAACCCTCTTCCGGTGAATATATGCGTCCTCTTTTCGAGTGTATTGATATGCTTGTAAAAACTGGCTGTATAAACACAGATTACTGTACAACACAAATTACCGACAATTACAATGGAGTCTTATTAAGATTTTTCAAAGGAGATGTTCCAATGATGCTCGTTTTGAACGACGTAGTTTCTGGAACAAAAAAGCGTGAACTCAAGTCTGAGCACTTCCAAAAAAATCCATTTACATATAGAATATATCCAACTCCAATTACAAAAAATGGTGGAATTTTCATCAGTAATTCGGGAGTTTGCTTAGCAGTCAATTCCAAGAGCAGGCAATTAGATGTTACTAACGAGTTTATGCGTTTTCTTGCTCAAACAAAGGAGCTCAACAACCTTGCCAATATCAAGCGCCTTATTCCAATAACAAAAAACTTTTCCTCTGATGATTTTTTTGCACCAATGGAAAAAGGTGAAAAGATTTATGCAAATTCTTTAGGAATAATAGACGAAGCATCTATACAAATCCGAAAGGACTGTTACAGTATTGCAAACGGAACTATGTCTGTTGACCAAGCTGTAGAGTCTTTTGGAAGAAAAAAAACACAATAAGGATTGGTTGAATTATGAAAAAATTATTAACGGTTGCACTTGTAATTTTTTGTATTGCCGGATCTTTATCCTGCAAACCAGAAAAATCTGACCAGCCCGGACAATTTGGAAGCTTTCCAAAGAAGTCTGAAAAAAGTTCCAAGGCTGAAGAACCCGCAGAAACTTTTACTCCGGAATTTCTTTTTGATTCCTCAAAGGCAGTAAAAGATGAAGGACACAAGGACTTTTCTTCTATTACAGGCTTTGAGCTTACAAAGAACATGATGCCTGGCTGGAATCTTGGAAACACCTTTGATGCTACAGGTTCTACAGGTCTTGCTTCTGAAATGAGCTGGGGTCAGCCACACACAGAAAAGGTAATGATTGACGGTCTTGCAAAAAGCGGAATTAAAACTATAAGAATTCCTGTTACCTGGCACAATCATATTTCTGACAAATCAACTTATACAATTAACCCGGAATGGATGAAACGTGTTAAGACTGTTGTTGACTGGGCAATTGAAAATGATATGTATGTTATTTTAAATATACATCATGACGATTATGGCAAAGAATCAAAGATGCCTAAGTGTAATGGTATTTATCCAAACAAAACAAACCTTGTAGAATCACAGCGCTATCTTTACAACATCTGGGGCCAGATTGCTACAGCTTTTAATAACGGCTACGATGAGCACTTGATTTTTGAAACTATGAATGAACCACGACCAAAAGGAACTCCAGACGAATGGTGGTTCAGCGGAAGTTCTCGCAGTATTGATGCTGCAAGAAGCTTGAATCAGATGAACCAGACAGCACTTGATGCCATCAGAGCAACAGGCGGAAACAATACAAAGCGTTTTGTAATGTGCCCTGCCCTTGCCGCCAGCGAAAATGCTGCTTCTTCTTCTCTTTTCAAAATGCCTACAGATGTAGAAAGAGGAAGACTTATTCTTTCTATTCACGCATACACTCCATATTCCTTTGCAATGGAATCTCCTGGACAGCGCGAATTTACTTCACAGCATAAAGATGAGCTTAAGAATATGTTCACAAAGCTCAATGACAAGTTTATTGTTAATAAATATCCTGTAATTATTGGTGAATACGGAGCAACAAATAAAAACAATCTTGAAGAAAGACTTGCCTGGTTTGATTTCTTCCTTACTACAGCAAAAGAATATGGTATTCCATGCTGTTTGTGGGATAATGCTGTATGGGAAGTTCCAAATGGCAGCACTGACTACAGTGAACACTACGGCTACTACAACCGTAAAACCCAAACCTGGTATTTCCCTGAAATTATTAATCAGATTGTAGAATCTACAAAATAGATAGTTAAAAAAAGATTCCCCGGCCAAGCCGGGGAATGACACAAAGCTGGCATTGTCGGGCTTAACCGCAAGTTTTGCTTTGCAAAACTTGGTAAGCTCTGCGACACAATCTACTAGAGCAACGGTTTCATTGCTGTCATGTAAGCACGGAGCTTGCGTCCAACAACCTCGATCGGGTGGTTGCGGATTTCATCATTTACGGCAACAAGCTCTGAATTATTTACTGAATTATCCTTTACATCAAGACCTTTTCCAATTACATCTGTATGAAGGTTAGGCATTAAATCCTTAGCCATCATTGGAGCAGCTACACGGCTGAACAAATAACATCCGTATTCTGCTGTATCAGAAATAACGCGGTTCATTTCGTAAAGACGTTTGCGGTCAATGAGGTTTGCAATAAGAGGAACTTCGTGAAGCGATTCGTAGTAAGCGCTTTCAGGTTTAATTCCTGCATCAACCATTGTTTCAAAGGCAAGTTCACAACCGGCTTTTACCATTGCAACAAGAAGGATTCCCTTGTCAAAGTATTCCTGCTCTGTAATTTCTTCATTTGATTCTGCATTCTTTTCAAATGCAAGCTTACCTGTATCTTCACGCCATGCAAGAAGATCCTTGTCACCGGCAGCCCAGTCCTGCATCATTGTGCTGGAGAACTTACCGCTGATAATATCATCCATGTGCTTCTGATAAAGTGGAGCAAGGAGCTTTTTAATATCTTTAGAAATCTGATTAGCCTTAATTTTTGCAGGGTTAGAAAGACGGTCCATCATGTTTGTAATACCACCCCATTTGAGAGCTTCGCTTACAACGTTCCAGCCGTGCATAAGAAGTTTTGTTGCATATTCAGGAGCAATTCCTTCGCTAACCATTTTGTCGTAGCATACAATTGTACCAGCCTGAAGCATACCACAAAGAATTGTCTGTTCGCCCATAAGGTCAGACTTAACTTCGGCAATAAAGCTTGATTCAAGAACACCGGCTTTTGAACCACCCATACCTACAGCAAGAGCTTTAGCATAAGCCCAGCCCTTTCCTTCAGGGTCGTTTGCAGGGTGAACAGCAATAAGATCTGGTACACCAAATCCGCGCTGGAATTCGTGCCAAACTTCTGTACCTGGTCCTTTTGGAGCACACATTACAACAGTGATATCAGGACGAATAATCATTCCTTCTTCAATCATGTTAAAGCCGTGACTGTACCAGAGTGCAGAACCCTGCTTCATTTTTCCCATAATATCGTTGATTACTTTTGAATGCTGCTTATCTGGAGTAAGGTTTCCTACTAAATCTGCGGTAGGAATCATTTCATCGTATGTACCTACTTTAAATCCGTTTTCTGTTGCATTTTTCCAGGACTGACGTTTTTCGGCAATAGCACTGTCGCGTAAAGCATAAGAAACATCAAGACCGCTATCGCGCAAACAAAGCCCCTGGTTCAAGCCCTGTGCACCACAACCTACAATAACAATCTTTTTTCCTTTAAGGGCGTTTACACCGTCCGCAAATTCTTCTTTAGCCATTGAACGGCAGTGTCCAAGCTGAAGTCTAGCCTCTCTCCATGGAATTTTGTTGAAATAATTTTCACCCATTTTGTACCTCGTTTTTTCACGCGTTTTTATTGATAGTATCTTTCATTATAAATCAAACACGACTTCTCGTAAAGATGTAATTACCCGGTTAAAAAACAAAAGGCTGCCCCGCAGGACAACCTTTTCTTCGCAATTAATTATGTCGGCTGACTTATTAAAGAATCAAATTAGAGACCGATACTGGTCATAAACTTTTCTGCAGCAGACTGAATTACTGCATCGCTCAGGTAGTTAGGATCCTTAAGCTTTGCTTTTACTTCTGCAATGCGGTCAGCTCTTACATCAGGAGTCTCAGAAGCAACCTTGTCAAGGTAGTAAGCTTCGGCCATTTCTACGGCTTCTTTTGAAACAGAAATTGAATCTGTTTCGCTGTTTACCTTAGCAGAGTTCTCTGTCTTGCGGATGTTCTGAACATTGTTCAATTGAGAAACATTGTTTACACTATTTATCATCATAACGTCCTACCCCTCTACCTTTTAATTATCGGCAGATTCTTCAGAAAGTTGAATTTTTTTTGTTCCCGAAATGAAAACTGCGAACTCACCTTTGATACTAGGCCTGTTTGCAAAATCATCTCTCAATTCGCCAGCAGAACCGCTTATTACTTCTTCATGAAGCTTAGTCAGTTCCCGTCCTACAACGATGCGCCTTGTACTCTCAATATCGGCAATGTCGGAAAGAAGTTTAGTAATTCTGTAAGGAGATTCGTAAATAATTACAGCATCTCCTGTCTGCATTAATTCCTTGAGGCGGCTTCGTCTTCTTCCAGGTTTTGGAGAGAGAAAACCTTCAAAAATCAATGTCTTTCCACCGCTGCCGGCAACACTAATTAAGGTTGCAAAAGCAGAAGCTCCGGGAATTGGTACAACTTGAAAGCCTGCTTCTCGTACAACATCAACCAGAACTGCTCCAGGATCACTAATTCCGGGAGTTCCGGCATCGCTTGCATAGGCTACAGAGTGTCCCTGCTGCAAAAGCTCAACAATTTTTGCGGCTCCTGCACGTTCATTCTGCGCTCTGCACGAAATAAGGGGCTTTTTTATCTCCAGATGATTCAACAGCTGAAGAGTATGGCGAGTATCCTCTGCGGCAACAAAATCTACGCTTTTAAACGTCTCTATTGCCCTCAAAGTAATATCACCCAAATTCCCTATGGGCGTTCCTATAACATATAGTACTGACACTCTTCTATTATAAACACAAATTTGTATTCTAACAAGTGCAAAATTTCTTTTTTCATGTTATAATTTTTATATGAGGAAAAATTCCCTGCTTCTGGTAACGTCAACAATTCTCATTATCAGTTTTGGATTTTCAACAATAGTTTCTCTTAAGTCTCTAGCTAAGCTCATAAAAGAAAACAACCGCGAAAACTCTCTGATTTATGCAAATGAAGTTGGAAATGCTGTAATTGACGTTTTTTCCGAAGCAATTGCAGTTTCGCAGACTATAAGCAATCCTTTTATTCGTGACCTTCTTAAAAATTCCCGGAATATTCCGCGAGAAGACAAATCAAGGGCTATGAAAAATCTGCTTTCGGATATTGTAGTAAAATTTGGTTATTCCACTGCCTTTATTGCTGATGATGCAACCCTAGACTACTATTCCGAATGGGGATATTTAAAAACTATAGACCCTCAAAATCCTGATGACGACTGGTATATTCCTTTTAAAACATCTTCAAAGCTTTATGAACTCAATGTAGATAATGACCAGGCTAACAATAACCGCATGACCATTTACATAAATACCCGTATAAGAGATGACAACGGTAAATATCTTGGAGCCTGTGGTGTTGGCGTTCCTATGAAGCAGGTAATGACTCTTTTGCAGTCTTTGGAAAAACAGAGTGATATTTCTATAAAGCTTGTTTCGCCGGATGGAATTGTTCGGGTTGCAAGAAGCGGTCAGCTTGTACTTCAACGGACAGAAGCAGAATTAAAGCAGCTGCTAAAAGAATATGATTCTTCTGAGCAGTATCTTTATAAGCCAAAGGGTACCGATGGTTATACAATAGTAAAATACATTCCTGAATGCCAGTGGTTTACTGTAATTGATTATGCCGGAGGAAAAACCTCTATTTTCTCTACAATGCTTTTTCAGAATTTGATGATTTGTCTGTGTATAATGCTCTTTGTTATTGTAATCATCAACTTTGTACTCTCGCGGGTTGCTAAGCATACAGAAAAATTTGTTGAAGAAGCCTTGTTTGATCAGCTTACAGGACTCAGGAACAGACGGGCCTATGCTCTGGAAATTGAAAAGCTTAATAAGTTTCCGTCTCTTACAGATATTTCGGTTACTACAATGGATATAAACGGCCTTAAAATGACTAACGACACTTTTGGCCATACTGTTGGTGATGATTTGATAAAGGGCGCCGCTGCAATTATGAAAAAATTCTATTCAGATGGCGGCTGGAAGGTTTTCCGCACTGGTGGTGATGAATTTATTGCAATTACCTCAAAGCCTATTGGCGATAAGGATGAACTTATTTCTGAATTTAAAGAGCAGCTTAATACCTTCCATCATGCGCAGATAAAAGATCTTTCTGTTTCTATTGGAGTTGCAAAAGGTACAGAGCATGATGTTACTTCGGTAGAAGAGCTCATTAAGATTGCCGACAAAAAGATGTACGCAGATAAAGAGCTCTTTTATTCTGATGACAGTCACGAAAGACGAAAACGATAGAAAGGCGCGTGGCTTTTACAGATACTTTTCTTCATATTCTGCAATAGGAATTGGTTTACTATAATAATATCCCTGAATAATTTCGCAGCCAAAATCACGCAGGCGTTCAACCTGAGCTTTAATTTCGGCACCT
>Ga0247609_10003757_pt1 | contig 15308 bp, 12 predicted proteins | sample 172DNAGHGlowgp2_FD_193487 | JGI IMG/M metagenome (GOLD analysis project Ga0247609, IMG submission 193487) | Sheep rumen microbial communities from Palmerston North, Manawatu-Wanganui, New Zealand - 1728 DNA GHGlow gp2 | ecosystem: Host-associated > Mammals > Digestive system > Stomach > Rumen ...
TTATTTTATCTGGATGAAGTTCGTAATAATGTTTTTTATCTTCATACATGCGTTCATCTGCTATTCTAAGTGCATCTTTAATGTTTCTATTATCCTCTGTGAAACTAGAACCAATTGAAAAGCAAACACCGTATCTTTCAGAAACTACGCTTAAATCTTCAACATCCTGTCGTATTTTTTCTTCATTGATGTTAGTAAGAATAACTGTAAATTCGTCACCACCTGCACGAAAGATATTTTTGGTATTAAATACTTCTTCAAGCGCGCGTGCGGCGTTTTTTAAAAGATTATCTCCAGCTGTATGACCTTGTTGGTCGTTAACTGTTTTAAGACCATTAAGATCTGTGAAAATAACACCGACGGAGGTAATGTTTGTATCTTCGGTATATATTTTATCGATAAGATTATTCATTTCATTACGATTCATAACACCAGTAAGCATATCTTTTGAACTGAGAATTTTTAGCCTGTCCATAAGAAGATAGCTATTAATTTCTGAACCAAGAATAAATGTTGTTGTTTCAAGAGTTTCTTTTATCTTTGGTGCTTTCTCAGGATCAAAGTTTATAGCCCATATGTAACCTAAAAGTTCTTCACCAAATTTTAGTGGAAAGAGAACTATTCTTTTAACGCGAGCAGCTGAGAGTGATTCGTACCATATTGGACTACGCTCTTTAACAACATCCATATCCTGATCATTTTTAGCAATAACACAGTTGCTTCCAGCTATTACATCTTTCCAAGTCTCTGTAATATCATAAAACTTATCATCAAGGTAGTTCTCCATTGGAATAAGATCCGTGTTGTCAGAAAATGATTCACAAAGAACAGAACATTTTCTTTCAAAGTGATCTAGTAAAAGTATACAGCAGTGTTCAGCATCGCAGAGTTCTCGTATGTCTTTAATTACTTCAGCCATGGAAGACTTAAAGTCTTTTCCAATACGAAGTTTTAGACTGGTTTCAAGAACCGCAGTTGCTATATCTGTAGAAATATTGGATAATCGTTTTGAATCTGCTTCAAAGTTAATCTCCATAGTATATGTACAATATTTAAGATTTCCTTCTTCGTATGCAACTGGGAGAAATGTCATATTAAATAATACTCCTGGCATTCTATCAGGCTTTACATATGAGTGAAGACATTTTCTTTCTACAGCAGCCCTGTAACTGTAATCTTCAAAATTTAAATCACGTGTTAGATAATTTGTATATTCCGAATTTGGAATAAATTTTTTAACTAGCATTTCTACACCTGGTGCAGGATTTTCAATAGATGAAATATATGCATCATTTCCGTCAACTATACGAATTTTACCATATCGACCATCTCCTAGGTCTTCAACAGAAATAACGCAGGTCATGGCACCAAAGCCATTACAAAATTGTCTAAAATCCATATATATACTCCTCCGCTTTTTGTAATAAATAAAAACAAAATATACCTAAAAGTATTTTATCATACAATAAAGATAAAAAAAACAAATTTAAGCCATTTTTTTGGAAAAAAATAGTAAAATTGCCAAAAAACCTTTAAAAAAAACTATTTTTATAGTACAATATTACTATATGTTAATTATAAAATAATGAGGGGTTTACAGGGGAGGTGAGTAGTTTGAATTACGGACCAGTTGTTGAACACATGAAAAAGATTGCTAGTGTTCTATCAGTAAAAATAAATAGTGATGGTTCATGTGGGGATATATGTTTAGAAGCTGCTAATGATCTTTATTTAAAATCAGTAAATGTGTCACGTGAAGATTTTAGACCTGGAAAACCTTATACTAACTACATTCCAAAAGATTTGAATTTTGAGGCTATGAGTTATAGATGTGTGTTAGAACAAAGAATGATTCATTCGTATGTAAATGCAGAATTCTATAATGCATGGATGGAATTGTATCTTATGCCAATGGATTCTGAAGATGTTGATAAAAAGTATTTTATGTTTTCGTATGATATGTCACCTAAGGTTGATGCTAATGTACTTGCGGATATTTCTCCTGATATAGCATCAAGAGTTATTAGAACTACGTTAAAACTTAGAGAAACTGATGATTTTAAAAAATCAATCAGAGGCATAATGGATGATATAAGAGCTGATTGCGAAGCTAATAGAGGGTGTATTCTTTTAACTGATTTTAAAGCAAGAACTTGTTCAGTGTTATGTGATAGTCTTTCTCCTGATGAACATACACTTGATATGGCGTCATATATAGATGAAGGTGGTTATTTAAGAAATCCAGCAGAAGATCATAGTATGGAAGATGATAATTCTGATATTGCTTTTTTCGATATTGTGGAAACCTGGGCAGACTTGATTGCTGGCAGTAATTGCTATATAGTTCATGATGCAGATGAACTTGAAAAGATGAAAGATATAAGTCCTATTTGGTATACATCATTAAAGTATGCTGGAGTATATAATCTTGTTATTTATCCACTTAAAGCTAATGGAGAAATAATAGGTTATATTTGGGTTACTAATTTTAATAGCGATAATACATTAAATATTAAGGCTATTCTAGAAGTTACTTCATTTATTTTAGCAGCAGAAATTTCGAATTATCAACTTTTTAGAAAACTGAAAATACTTAGTGATACAGATCTTCTTACAGGACTTTTAAATCGTAATGCCATGAACAATCGAATTGCTGATATAGTAAGTGGAGATAGTTCGTTTAATGGGGAATATGGTGTTGCATTTGTAGATTTGAATGGTCTTAAGGCTGTAAATGATAAAGAAGGTCATATTGCAGGAGATAACTTACTTAAAGCTGCGGCAAGCGTCCTTAGAGATACATTTATGGAGAATGAAATATACAGGGTAGGTGGAGATGAATTTCTTGTTTTAGTAGTTGGAAAAACTGAGCAAGATTTCAATAATTTAGTCGATGACTTAAGAGATGTATGCGAAAAATCCGATACGGTTAAAGTTGCGGTAGGAAGTTATTTCGGAAATTCCAATGTAGATATTAGAGAAGCAATGCATATTGCAGATGAAAGGATGTATAAAGATAAAGAAGAGTATTATAAAAAGTATCCTGAATTAAAGTATAGAAATAGTAAGTAATGTAAAGCGAGATAAAACGTATTTAGTTTATCTCGCTTTTTAGTTAGAAAATAGAAATAAACTGTAAATAAAAAGTTATCTTGTGATATAATAGAGAAGTTGTATATGCAACGATAGAATATGAAAGGAAATATATAAAGAGGAAAATGAATCAGAAGGATTATAAGGAAAAGCGAAGGAAAAGAAGAGTTTTTAGTACTTTTCAAATTATCATTTTAAGCTTTATGGTATTAATTCTTGTAGGTACAGCATTATTGATGCTTCCAATTTCGTCAAGAAGTGGTCAAGTAACACCTGCTTCAGAAGCTATGTTTACAGCAGTTTCTGCCACTTGTGTTACAGGATTAATTGTGCATGATACAGCTACATACTGGTCAGTATTTGGTCAGACTGTAATTCTTATTATGATACAGATAGGTGGATTAGGTGTTATTACTATTGGTCTTGCAATTCTTAGAGTATCAGGAAGAAAGATAGGATTGTGGCAAAGAAGTACTATGCAGGAATCTATATCAGCTCCAAAGGTTGGTGGAATAATTAGATTTATAGGTTTTATGATTAAAGGAACTTTAATTATAGAAGCTATTGGTGCATTATTATTAACCCCGGTTTTTTGTAAAGATTTCGGATTCTTTAAGGGATTATGGTATGCAGTATTTCACAGTGTTTCAGCATTTTGTAATGGTGGATTTGATTTAATGGGGGTTAGGGAAAAGTTCTCCTCATTAACTTCATATAGCGCAAATATTTATGTGAATATAATTATAATGTTGCTTATAGTATTTGGAGGTATAGGATTCTTAGTATGGAGCGATGTTGTAAATTATAAGTTTAGGTTTAGAAAGTATTCATTGCAAAGTAAAGTAGTAATAGTTACATCATTGGTATTAATTATTCTTCCAGCTATTTATTTTTATTTATATGAATATAGTGATTTGGCATCGAAGGAAAGAATTATTAGTTCTATGTTCCAATCTGTTACAGCAAGAACGGCGGGATTTAATTCTCAGGATTTAGCGCAAATGGATTCGTCAGGAACTGTTATTATGATTATTTTGATGATAATAGGTGGTTCACCAGGTTCTACAGCGGGCGGTATGAAAACTACAACATTTGCTGTACTATTCTTATCAGCAATTGCAGTATTTCGTAGAAAGAATGATGTTCAGTGTTTTAAGAGAAGAATATCAGATGAAGCAGTGCGTGATGCCGGAGCAATTTTATTTATTTATCTTTTGTTATTCTTAGTCAGTGCCATTGCTATTAGTAGAATAGAAAGCATGCCATTGCTTACTTGTTTATTTGAAACAGGATCAGCAATCGGTACAGTAGGTGTAACACTTGGAATTACAACTAAGTTATCTTTAGTTTCGAGAATTATAATAATGTTGCTTATGTTCTTTGGAAGAGTTGGAGGATTGACATTGATTTATGCTGCAATACCTTCATCAGATATCCAAAATTCACGTATGCCACTTGAGAATATATCAGTAGGATAAGGAGTTAAATATGAAATCAGTTTTAGTAATAGGTGTAGGACAGTTCGGGAGTCATATAGCAAAACGTTTAGAAGAATTACATTGTGAAGTTATGGCAGTTGATAGTCATGAACAGAGTATAAATGAGATATTACCATATGTAACAAATGCAAGAATTGGCGATAGTACAAATATAGAATTTTTAAAATCATTGGGTGTTAGCAATTTTGATGTTTGTGTTGTTGCTTTAGGTGGTTTGTTTCAAACTTCTCTTGAAACAACATCACTTCTTGATGAATTAGGAGCTAAAAAAATCATATCACGTGCAACTAATGATGTTCAGATGAAATTTTTACTTAGAAATGGTGCAGATGAGGTTATATATCCTGAAAAACACATGGCACTTAGAGTTGCAATGAAGTGTGCATCTGATGGAATTGTAGATTTTGTTCAGTTAGATGATAATTATTCTATTTATGAGTTGAAAGTACCTAAGGAATGGGTTGGTAAAACACTTGGAAATATTGATATTCGTAAAAAGTATAAAATTAATATTATCACATTAAAACGTAACAAAGAAGTATTCATTCCTTCAAGAGATACGGAAATAAAGATGGATGATATTGTATTCGCTGTAGGTGAAATAAGAGATATTAAGAAGTGTTTTAAAATATAAATTGATGATTTAGAAGTAGGTTTAATACCTACTTCTTTTTGCGTATATAGAAAAAGAATAACTAAATTATGGAGATATAAGTTTTGAAAAAAAGACGTTTGAATTATAAAAATGACAGTTGAATACCAAAAATGTATGATTTAAAAATTATAGATTGTTAAAAAAATATTTAGATGTATGATATGTGTATAAGATAAATAATAAATAGTTTTTGAAAAAATATTAGAGTATGGAGGATAAAGAAATGGAAAGAAATATTAATGAAGGAATGAAAGTTGTAAACATGAAAAAAGTTACTTCTGTACATGGATTATTTATTGTTGCATTTGCTGTTTTAGCAAATATGATTCAGTTTATTGGAGCTGAAAAAGTTGGTAAGGATGGAGCTAGTATTTATAATGTAAATAGTATGGCTTATTATGCAGGACAGGTTATATTCGTAGTTGCAGTATTAGCTGTAAACATTCATATGCATGCACAGCTTAAGAAGAGTAGATTAGAAGCTGGTGGTTTATCAACGGTTACTATTTTTGCAGAAACAGGCATTATCATGATCATACTTGAATTTATAGCTTCAAGTATAGCAAGAGTTGATGGAACATATTTATATCATCCAACATTTTACTGGCCAGCAATTACAATGATTATTACACTTGTAAATTCATTTATAATTTGTAGAGAAGCAAAAAATGATTTTAGAATTGAAAGTTATGACAAGGTTGTTATTCCTGTACCAAATAATGGACTTCCAAGATTACAGTTAGAGTATTATAAAAACGAATTAAATAATAGATAGTTAAAAAGAAAAAACACTGGTTATCTAAGGTGATAATCAGTGTTTTATATTGTAGTTAAAAATTTAATCATAGTCGTCATCATCATCATCGTCGTAGTCATCATCAGATTCATTTAAAAAATCATCTCTTAATGATGTTTCAAAAATATCGAGTTCACCATCATTGTCATAATCAAATAAATCATCGACAGGTGAATCAGGTCCCCATATACCCATAATACTACCTCCTTGAATAAAAAATTATTCTATGATTTCATATTAACACGAATTATTTATAAATACAATATAATATGTTATAATAAAGACTTAGTACCGAAATGGTATTATGTCTTGAAAGGATGTGCAAAATGGAAATTTGGGATTTATATGACAGAGATGGTAAGAAAACTGGAGAAACATGGGAAAGAAGTTACGGAAGTTTTAGAAGAATTCCTGATGGAAAAAATCATATGGTTGTTGATATTATAATTAAGCATGTTGATGGAACATATTTATTAGCAAAGAGACATCCTGATAAGGACGTATATCCAGGATACTGGGAGGCAAGTGCAGGTGGTTCAGCTGTTTCTGGTGAAGAACAATTAGAAGCTGCTAAAAGAGAAATGTTTGAAGAAACAGTTGAATATAAGTGGGGTGATAGAAATGGACTTATAGATTACATTGATTCTGACTTGGCTATACAGTCTCATAATAATAGATATAAAAAGTATTTTGATGTATTTAATACTTTATATGTTTCTAATTTAGATGGAACATTAATGAAGAATGATAAGAGTATTTCAGAGAAATCGGTTAATATAATTAATGATTTGTTGGAAAAGGGTATTACATTTACTGTTGCGACTGCAAGATCACTTGGAATTGATAAGTACATTGATGAGCGAGAAGTTCCTAAGAAAAAAGCTTATATTAAGAAATTAAGAAAGATTGGATATAAAGGAAAAATAGCATAGGTAGGATAAAATTATTTTTAATCATATTTATAAGGAGTTGGAGTTATGAATAATGAATTTGATGAGGAATATAGTAATGATAATAGGTATTCAGAACAGAAAGAAATCTACAGTTATGAAGGGATGGCTAACAAATTAAGCGAGAAAGTATTTGGTCGTGTTTTTTGGATAGTTATTTTTTCAATAGTGGCGTATCTTATTCAGGTTATGGATATGTTTGTTGAATTGCCATTGTATATTCCATTTGGGGGGTATAATTTGGTATCATACGTGGCTGGATTCGTGTTTTTTGTTATTATGGTAAATTATATAACAAGAGAGTGTTCTGAATTCGTACAACTTGATTATGCTAATGCTGAATCAGTTGTTTTTGGAGGAACAATAGTTATCGTAGCTGTAGTCTTTTTATCTCACGGTTTTCCATGGGTTTTATTATTGTATTTTGGTGGGATAAATATTTTGAATTTAATTACAGATATTAGTTGGCCAATAATTGCATATGTATGTTTGATGGATTATGTAGATACAGCACATGGAAATTAATGTAGAAAAAAGAGATAACCATTATATGTGGTTATCTCTTTTTAGTTTGCGCGCCATGGGCGCGCTCTAACGGGTGCAAGTCCCGAATACGCCCAGATAGTGGGAAGTGTATAGCCGAACAGCGATTGATATGATGAATGATGGTAATGATTGGATCATCATGGTTGGTAGTGAAATGTCTGCTAATAGAGTCATGAGAAATATCTCTCGATTCATTGAGGAGGAACTGGGGCTCAAGATCAACATGACCAAGAGTAAAGTCGATAAACCACAAGGACTTAAATATCTTGGATTCGGATTCTACTTTGATTCAAGAGCATATCAGTTTAAAGCAAGGCCACATGCCAAATCAGTAGCAAAGTTTAAGAAGTGAATGAACTTTGCGATAAACAAAGAAAGACTAACCCGCCTTGGATTAGTCTCAATGTTAGATTACTACACCGAAAGATGTGTTACTTGTTAAGTTGATTGAACCGCCGTATACGGAACCGTAAGTACGGTGGTGTGAGAGGTCGGGAAAATTTATTTAATTTTCCCTCCTACTCGATTATTTTTTTACAGCTTTACTAAATTTACCAACATATTTTTTCTTTTTAACAACTTTGTATGCTCTTACTTTTATAAAGTATCTTTTGTTGCTTTCGAGTTTATTTGTAGTTAATAATGGTTTCTTTGAAGTACCAAGTTTTTTGTATTTGCCTTTTTTCTTGGTGGAGTAGAAGAATTCGTATTTAACACCACCTTTAAGTTTTTTCGCTTTAATAGTTGTTACTTTGTTGCTATTTGCTACTTTCTTTATTTTACATTTGCCTGGTACAATTTTAAAGGTTTTATTTATTTTACCTGTATAGTTATTTATACCAGTTATTGTTACCTTGGCTTTACCAATCTTTTTGTTGTTTTTATAGTTAACCTTGAAATCAACATTTTTCTTTAATTTATAGCTGCCATCCTTTATTGAAACTACAGGTTTGATTTTTTTACCAGTATATGTTTTTTTGGATGCAAGTTTAACTCTTAATTTATTGATGTTTTTAGAATTGTTTTCGCCTAAAGAAACTTTTTGCACTTTAATTGTTTTTGTATACGTATTTCCACATAAATCATTTATGGTAATGTTTAAGTAATTTACGTAATCACCTTTGATTTTATAGGATAAAGGTTTAATGATAGTGTTATTTTTTGCTGTAACAATATCAATGAAACTAGATACTGTTGTACCATTAAGTGCAATACTAACTGCATCAAATTTTGATTTAATATTTAAGTTAAAGTTAAATGTATCGCTAGATGACTGGTATATATTATTCTTTAATGGAGTTTTAGTATCAATGGTAAATGTAGCTCCTGAACCATTATACATTACAGGACCTAATGAATAAGTATATACTAAACTAGAATTGTCAAAGTCAGAGAATAGTTCAAGTGTAAAATAATTTGATCCTTCTTCTAGTTGTACCTCTGTTTTTACATGAATTCTTTTGGCTGGATCATTCACGTAGTGGTAATTTCTGTCATATTCAATTCTGGCTATTTTGCCATTTACTTTTGCCATTGAAATAGGTAATCCGATAACGTCAAATGATAGTGTGAATGTTCCATCAGAATTTAACATATCATTGCTTACAGCGTAACCTGGTTTAATATCTGACTCAATATATTCCTGTTCACTCCAAAAATCCCATGATTTTTCTGTTGGGTCATTTCCTGGTTTATATAAATATACATCAACAAATGTAGTATTCCAATTTGAATCTTTTACTTTTAATTCACCAATATATCGATCTATAGTAGGATCACTTAGTTGAGCATATGTACTATTTATCTCCTCAGGAGTGAGTGATACTTTATAAGTTTTAGCATCTATTTTTTCGACGTCATGTTCCACTTTTTCAACCTTATAAGATAATTCATCATCTGGAAGGTGTATTTCAGTCCTAAATGTAATTGGGTTTTCTTCATTAAGTCCAGTTTCATCATCTAGAGATATTAATAAATCAACATTTTTTGTGTCGTCTATTATTTCTGCGTGATAACTAAATGTTGAAGCATAAGCATAAAGAAAATAATTATTTTTAAGATTGTCATTAGCTGCTGATATATTTACAAGAGGTCCAAGCCTATCTTCATCATCAGTATCATCTTGCATATTAAAATTCTCGGTAATTTTATCACCTAGTAAGAGTTTCCTGTATGTATTTTTAGCGTAATCACTAACTGATACATCAAGATATTTTAATTCGTCAAATGAGCTTATAGCATATCTTTTGTAACCATTTCCTAATGATTCAAATTCGTTATTGTAGTTAATGTGATATGATTTTGAATAATCATAGCTGGTTGTATAATTAATTATAATTTCAGGATTTAAAGCAAAATTATCACTGGCTTTAACATCTATATATGACTTTCTATTCGTTGAGTCATAACTATATTTAATATCAGCTTCTGGCATTACTGAATCGACGTAAATAGGAATTTTATAGGTTTGATATTTAGCAGTTTTATTAATTCTTGCTTTTATTTGGAAGTAGTATTGGCCATCTTTTACGTTTTCGTATTGACCGTTTTTTTCGTTAAATTTTTTACCATTCCAACTTGCACAGTCTACATAATTACTAGTAATAGGTTCAGGTTTTGCATAACCTTTTGAAACAAATAGGTTTTTGCGCAAGTCATCATAGTGTCCAATATTCTGCACGAGATTATTGTTGCTATCAATAACGGAAACATCAACATCATCTGCGTTTCTAAGTTTGGTCATATGAGGAATTGCAACATTATTATTTGAATTTTCATTTAATGAAATGGCTGATTTATCAAGATCTAAATTTCTACTAGATAATTCTAACAGGTCATTATCTTTAATTGTTGAACCAAGCATTTCATCATCTGAATTTGCAAGATAAACAGAGTAGCCATAATCATATTTATCCATAATACAGTCTGGTTCACCATTAGGACTATCAAAAATTGGGAGTGAATCCCAGTCGCCATAGAAGCCTAAAAGAGGAAGATTGAGACTGATTGTGCTTTCAAGTTTTATGAATCCTTCAATGTAGTGATTAGATTTAACACTGTCTGAAAGGATTACTGTTGCATCAATATTTGCTGTACTACCAGCTTTTACAGTAACATTTCCTGCAGCAAATTTTACATATGAATTATCGATTTTTTCGATATAATATGCTCCATTATAGGAAGAATTCTTATTTGTTACAGGATCGTAATTGTCTGTATAAAGTGGACAGTTTTTTAGTGTGTATGTTTTATCACTGTCTCCATAATTGGTTAATTTGATACTTATTGGAATGCTTTTTGTTCCTTCTTTTATATTACCAAGCTCAATGGTTGCATCATTGTTATATGTTGCAATTACAGTATTATCAATAGCTGCCTTTGCATTTACAAGACCACTTCCCTGTTGTCTTACAGAGTAAGGATTTTCACCATTTTGATATGTGTAATCCATAAGTGGAGTAGCAGTATTAATTAGTGTATATTTGATGTAATCTGATAATTTGGAATTTGATAATTTCAAGTTTTTCTTATTGATTGCTTCTTTAACAAGTGCAGATACACCTGAAACATAAGGAGCTGCCATAGAAGTTCCGTCTGCAAAGTCATAGTCATTATTTGGAATTAGTGAATAAATGTTTTCTCCAGGTGCAGTGATTTCAGGCTTTAATTCTAGTTCAGGTGTAGGTCCCCATGAGGAAAAGTAGGTCATTTTTATAGGAATATTTTCTTTTTCAGAAGGGTTAGTACATGCTGCTACAGAGAGTGATTCTGAATTAGAAGCTGGACTACCAACGGTAGCTACATCAGTAAGATTAAAAGGATTATTATAATTAAATAAAGAATTTGCTGATGATAAGCCAGCATTGCTTGCAGCAATTGAAAGTAAGCATCCAGCATTGTATGCAGCAGCAACGGCTTTATATTCAAGTTCATCGTGATTCGTAAAACCGTTATCAGTTCCCAGACTCATGTTAATTACATCAGCTCCAAGTTTTACTGAATCCTCAAGCGCATCAACTATATCGTCTGTAAATGCATATTCTCCTGAATCAGGAAATACCTGCATTGAAAGTATTTGTGCATTATAAGCAACGCCAGTAACACCACTATCGCCTAGTTTTGTATTAGCTGCTGCAATCCCAGCAACATGTGTACCATGATAGTCGATGTCATGAGGTTCTGCTTCTTTTTCTTCAGCATAGTTATATGCATATGGTACCTTTTGGTTAATGTATGAACCGTGACCAAGAGTCTGTATTTTATTTTTCATTTCATCAGCTGTGAATTTTGTTTTTGTATCCGATGAATCTAAAAGCATATCCATATGAGTATAGTCGACACCTGAGTCGATGATGGAAATAATCGTACCTTCACCATTTAAAGGAAAGTTATTGTCATTCCATGCATCTTTTACATTACCAATATTTATGGCGTCATGCATTGTTGACTTATAAGTATGAGCTTCGTAACATTTTTCAACGTTGTCCATTTTTTCGATTTTTTTGATTTGCTCATAAGTAGCATCGATACTACAAGAGTTTACCAAAAAAGTATTTTGGCTCTTGTGCTTTGTATGTGTTATGCTTTCAATTTTTTTGATGGATTTGTTTTGAATTGTGAAAGCTTCTTTTTCGAGAGCCTTCGCTTTTTTGTTGTATTTTTTTACAGATACGCTGACTGGTTTATCTTTAAACATAATGATGTATCTTTTCTTCTTGGTAGAAGATTTTGATAGCGTATTTGTTTTTGGACTGTTGTCAGATGCTTGCGCATTTACAACGGGTAAATTAGTAGCACATAAAGATAGACATAGTGCTAGTGAAAGAATTTTCTTTTTCATTTTTCCTCCTAATTATATACATTTGATATTATATACATTTGATATTTATGCATTTTAAACCACAAGTAAATGATACAATTATTTTTTTATAATTACAACAGGTTTTAAATGTTTATAAAAACAAAACGAAAATTAGGCGAAAAATGGAAACGAAAATCGAAAGATTAGTTTTTGAAATTAACAAGGTATCTTACTTATTTATATAATTAAAATGCCTATATCTTCTGGCATAATTTCCTTCATGGAAATGATGAACAAAGAGTCAGAGGGGTATATAAAAAATGATAGAGGATTATAAAAAATTTAGATGATATATTTAAAAAGCTATCGACAATCTTACTGCTAGATAGTAAAATACTAATATTGATTAATGTGAAGGTAGAGAGAAATAGTGTATAGATAAAATTAAAAGACACAGGGGTTGATAATATTATCAGGTTCCTGTGTCTTTGTAAGCATATGTAATAAATACTTTAAATGCATAAGATTAAAAAAATAATGGTTCGGGAGGCAGTAATGAAAAAGACGATTAACACATTTAAAGAAGCAAAACTTAATGGTGATAAGGTAACCATGCTTACAGCTTATGATTACTCAACTGCTAAAATAATGGAAGAAGCAGGTGTTGATAGTATACTAGTAGGCGATTCACTTGGAAATGTTATGCTAGGATATGAGGATACAATTTCTGTTACTATGGAAGATATGATTCATCATTGTAGAGCAGTTGCTAGAGGAGCTAAGAATACTCTTGTAGTTTGTGATATGCCGTTTATGTCTTATCAGACATCTGTTTATGATGCTGTTGTTAATGCTGGAAGACTTATGAAAGAGGGTCGAGCAAATGCAGTGAAACTTGAAGGTGGAAGAGTAGTAAAAGATCACATTAAGGCAATTACGGATGCATCAATTCCAGTTTGTGCACATCTTGGATTAACTCCACAGTCTATTAATGCATTTGGTGGATATAAGGTGCAGGCTAAGGAAGAAGAGGCAGCTAAAAGACTTATAGAAGATTGTTTTATAGTTCAGGAAGCTGGAGCATTTGCTGTGGTTCTTGAATGTGTACCGAGTGCTTTGGCAGAATATATCACAAGTAAGTTAGATATAACTACCATAGGAATTGGAGCTGGTAATGGTTGTGATGGCCAGGTTTTGGTTTATGCTGACATGCTTGGAATGTTTACTGATTATAAACCAAAGTTTGTAAAGCATTTTGCTAATGTATATGATGTAATGAAGAGTGGGATAGAAGGATATATTAATGAAGTGAAATCAAAATCATATCCTGCAGTTGAACATACATATAAGATTGACCAGGATATTATGGAAAAGTTAAAAAAAGAATTTAAATAGATGAGAGGATTTTATTATGGAAATTATTGAAAGAATTGAAGAATTAAGAAGTCAGATTAAGGCATGGAAAAAGGAAGGCAAGACAATTGGATTCGTACCAACTATGGGATATCTTCATGAAGGACATAAAAGTCTTATTGATAGAGCAGTTAAGGAGAATGATAAGGTAGTTGTAAGTGATTTTGTAAATCCAATGCAGTTCGGTCCTAAGGAAGACTTAGCTACATATCCAAGAGATTTAGATATGGATGCTAAGCTTTGTAAGGATGCAGGTGTTGATATTATATTTTACCCAGCAGCAGAAACTATGTATAAAGATAGCTTTTCAAGTTTTGTTGACATGAATACACTTACAAAGGGATTATGTGGTAAAACAAGACCAATTCATTTTAGAGGAGTTTGTACAGTTCTTGCAAAGTTATTTAATATTGTAACTCCTGATAGAGCATACTTTGGTCAGAAGGATGCGCAGCAGTTAGCAGTAGTAAAGCATATGGTTGAGGATTTAAACTTTGATATTGAAATTATCGGATGCCCAATTATTAGAGAGAAAGATGGACTTGCAAAGAGTTCAAGAAATACATATTTATCAAAGGAACAGAGAGAATCTGCGGTAGTATTATCAAAGGCATTAAAGATGGGTAAGGAAATGATTGAAGCTGGAGAAGTTAATCCACAAAAGGTTATTTCTACAATAGAAGAAGAGATTAAAAAAGTACAGGGTACAAAGATTGATTATGTTGAAATAGTAACATGGCCATACCTTGAAACAGCAACAACTACAAAGGGCTCAATACTTTGTGCATTAGCTGTATATTTTGATAAAGTTAGACTTATTGATAATTTCATTATTGAAGAATAGGAGTAATCGATGAATATTGAAATGTTAAAAGGTAAAATACATAGAGCAACAGTTACACAGGCAGAGGTTGATTATGTAGGAAGTATAACAGTTGACAGTAAGCTTTTAGAAGCAGCTGGAATTCTTGAATATGAAAAGGTTCAGGTTGTTGATGTTGATAATGGTAACAGACTTGAAACATATACAATTGCTGGTGAATGGGGAAGTGGAGTAATCTGCCTTAATGGAGCTGCAGCAAGATGTGTAGAAGTTGGACATAAAGTTATTATTATGAGTTATTGCACAATGGATGTTGAAGAAGCTAAGAGTCATAAGCCAAAGGTTGTATTTGTTGATGAAAAAAATGATGCTGCTAAGGTGACTAATTATGAAAAACATGGGCAGTTATTTGGAGAAGTTAAATAAATAGATTAAATGAGGTGAAAACATGCTAAAAGGGAAAAATATAGTACTTGGTGTGTCCGGGGGAATTGCTGCATATAAGATAGCGAATCTTGCAAGTAAATTAGTTAAAAATCATGCGAATGTATATGTGATAATGACGGAGAATGCGACAAATTTTATTAATCCAATTACATTTGAAACACTTACAGGAAATCGATGCATAGTGGATACATTTGATCGTAATTTCGAATTTAATGTTGAACATGTTTCACTTGCAAAATTAGCGGATATATTTATGATAGCTCCTGCTACAGCAAATGTTATTGG
>Ga0247609_10003760_pt1 | contig 15303 bp, 16 predicted proteins | sample 172DNAGHGlowgp2_FD_193487 | JGI IMG/M metagenome (GOLD analysis project Ga0247609, IMG submission 193487) | Sheep rumen microbial communities from Palmerston North, Manawatu-Wanganui, New Zealand - 1728 DNA GHGlow gp2 | ecosystem: Host-associated > Mammals > Digestive system > Stomach > Rumen ...
GCAGACATTAGGTCTTCGTTTCCTTGAATTGAGCGCAGTACCTACGAGGTAATCGGCTTGCCGCTTCGCTCGTCGAAGAACTGCTGACGAGCTTCAACAGTTTCGTCACAAAGATGAAGGAGATGGTCAATAGAGGCAAAGACAAAAGGTTCTTTGCGAGCAAAGCGAACAAGTTCGAGCGGGGTGATTGGCATGACAACCAAGAAGTATGCCAAATGCTGAACATCAGTCCAAGAACATTACAAACTTTACGAGATAACGGAACGTTAGCTTATTCTCAAATCAACCGCAAGATGTACTATAAGCCTGTGGATGTGGAGAGTATTTTTCATGTCTGTCCTAAAGTCCAGATTTTGGGTTACGAATAAGAAACCTAACTCCTTCACCAATCCTCCCCAATTTGCATTTAGTCCCTATTTGCACTTCCTCGTTCTTCCCCGTCTTGCCTTTATTTCAGGCTGAATTGCGATAATCTTCCAAAATCGCTCGTTTGTTACAACCTTTTTCGTAACTTTGGATAAGTTACTCCAACTCGGCAAAAAAAAAATAAATTTATTATGTTCTGCTCTCGTTTTTTCGTAACTTTGTGGCAAGAAACGGAAAAAGTATGAAAGTATTGATTCGTAAGGCGCTGCTCGCCGGTATCTTCATCGGCCTGGGCAGCTATGGCTATCTCGCACTGGGCGGACTCCCCGGTGCCGTCATCTTCGCTTTCGGACTCATCAGCGTCATCGTCATGCGCGTACCTTTATATACGGGTATGGCAGGAGTCATCAAACCCTCGCAGACCCTAGAACTGCTCGTGGTGTGGTTCTTCAACATCGTCGGATGTGCCCTGCTGGGACTCATCGCCCATTACTGCAACAACTTCGACGAGACGCTGACGACAATGGTCGCCAACCGACTCGACGACTCTTTCCCCGAAGCCTTCACCAAGGCTATGGGCTGCGGACTCATCATCGACTGTGCCGTCTACATGGCCAAGAACCCATCACCTTGGGGAAACAAGGAGGCTGGAACGCTGCTCCCCGTCATTTTCGGCGTGCCCCTGTTCATCGTCTGCGGCTTCTACCACTCCATCGCCGACGTCATGTACCTCACCGCCAACTTCCAGTGGCATCCCGAGATACCCCTCTACTACCTTGCCATCTTCCTCGGCAACTTCGTAGGCTGCAACATCCGCCGAATGTGCACTTAAAACTATAATTAGTAATGAAAAATGAGAAATGAGTAATTGCCTACCGGTAGGGGTAATCATAATTACTAATTTCTAATTACTCATTACCAATCCATTATGAACGTAAAGATAGAAGAAAGCTGGAGGCTGCGGTTGCAGCAGGAGTTCGACAAACCGTATTTCGAACAACTCACACAGTGGGTTCGTCAGGAGTATCAGCAGACAACATGCTATCCGCCGGGACCCCTCATCTTCAATGCCTTCAACCTTTGTCCCTTCGACCGGGTGAAAGTCGTCATCCTTGGCCAGGACCCCTATCATGAGCCCGGCCAGGCCCACGGGCTGAGCTTCTCCGTGCAGGACGGAGTGCCCTTCCCGCCTTCCCTGCAAAATATCTTCAAGGAAATCCACGACGACCTCGGAACACCCATTCCTACCTCGGGGAACCTCACACGGTGGGCCCGACAGGGTGTGCTGCTGCTCAACGCCTCACTCACCGTCCGTGCACACATGGCCAACAGCCACTCGCGACTGGGCTGGCAACAGTTCACCGATGCCGCCATCCGAGCCCTGGCAGCCGAAAGAGAGCACCTGGTCTACCTCCTCTGGGGCGGCTATGCCCGCGGAAAAGCCTATATGATAGACCGACAGAAGAACCTCGTCCTCGAGAGCGTTCATCCCTCACCCCTCTCGGCCAACCGTGGCGGATGGTTCGGCAACCACCAGTTCTCACAGGCCAATGCCTACCTGCAAGCCCATGGCGAAGAACCCGTCCTGTGGTAACTGGCACTCCCCCTCCTTGGGCGAAACGCGAGGTGGGAGCGATGAGGGGGAGAACTCACTTAATCGTACCGTTGCAAGAAAAAGATGACAAAAAGAATTCTACCGATACTACAGGTGGGCGACGTGCTGATTTCGCCTGACATCCTGACCGAACGCTTCTGCTGCGACTACGAGAAGTGTCGCGGCATCTGTTGCGTCGAGGGTGATGCCGGTGCGCCGGTGACGCTCGAAGAAATCGGCGACATTGAAGATGCCCTCGACACGGTGTGGCCGATGCTCTCTGCTTCGGCACAAGCCGTCATCGATGAGCAGGGCGTGGCATATACCGACAAGGAGGGCGACCTTGTGACGAGCATCGTGCACGGCAAAGACTGTGCCTTCACTTGTTACGATGGCGACAGCTGTCTGTGTGCCCTGGAGAAGGCTTTCCGAAGCGGCAAGACGCGTTTCTGCAAACCCATCTCCTGCGCCCTCTATCCAATCCGTGCCAAGCGCTTCGGCGACGGCACCATCGGGCTGAACTACCACCGCTGGGATGTATGCCGCGATGCCGTCAAGAAGGGCGAAGAACTCAACCTGCCTGTCTATAAGTTCTTGCGCGAGCCCCTCATCCGACGCTTCGGAAAGGAGTGGTATGACGAACTCGAGGCCCTCGCCGACGAGCTTCGAAAACAAGGACTGATAACCTGAATTTGGAAGTTAAGGGAGTTAAAGAAGTTAAAGGACATTTCTCATCCGCTATGAACAAGGTTTCTTCATTCTTCGGCAAAGTTATGCTGTTTCTTTTTAGCCTCGCATTGGTGCTCTTTGCGTGTGCCTTTATCTTTACCAGTGCCGGCATCGTGCTGGTGTTCCTGCTCGTAGCGCTGCTCTTCGTCGCCTTCTTTTATCTCCGCACCTACTGGTTTCGCCGTAAGGTCAAAGCCTTCTATGCGGGAAGAGCCGAGTCGACCCATCTGAACTTTGAAAACGGACGGTTATACTTGTCGTCATGGTCTGGAGACGTCAGCCTCTCTTACGACGGCACCAGCGGAAACTACATGGCTTCTGCCTCCATACAGTTGCCGCCCGACGACCCGGACTATCAACTGGAAATGCTGAAAGAGCAACTGCAACGGCAACTGTCGGTCGGGCAGATGACCGTAAGGGTACAAAACGTTGGCTATGTCGTTGGAAATGTCAATGTGGAATTTCCCAAATCGATAGCCACAAAGGAGAACCTTGCTACTTTGGGCCATTGCCTGCGGGAGATGTTGAAAAACGAGTATAAGGGTGCCTACTATGCTCACTGGCAGAATGGCGACAATGGCATCTGGGTGAAATACCACCCCACCCCTGAGGCTTGGGTCATCAAGAAAGGCGCACAGACCTGGCGCAGCGAAAAACCCTACGACCCTAACGCCCAGTATCCTGCGACCATTGCCGATGTAGTTGGTGACTTAAGCATCGGGGTAGAAGACCTGACGGAAGAGGACATCATCAGGAAAGACGAATGGGACAAAGCATTCTCGTCCACATAAATCCTCACCACAAACCTTCTCACAACCTCGTATCCTTAAATAATGTAAAAAATAATACCCATTTGTAGGTATTACAAATAAATTCTGTACCTTTGCAAAGCCTATAAATAGGTATTCAACTTTAAAGAAACAATATTAACTATAAAAAAGAAAGAAAGGAAACATTATGGCTTACGTAATTGGTGAAGACTGCATCGCTTGCGGTACATGTATTAGCGAGTGCCCCATGGAGGCAATTTCTGAGGGCGACATCTACAAGATTGATCCTGACCTGTGCACAGAGTGTGGCACATGCGCCAGCGTTTGTCCCAACGAAGCAATCAGCCTTCCCTAAGCGGACAACAGCTTTTTTCATAATACACAAATGGGATGACCTTCGGAAAGGCCATCCCATTTCGTTTGATATGATGCCCAATAGTTTCTAATTTATTACTGTGTCTGGTTAAAAACCGCCCGACCCAAAGCCCGACGACCGATTTCCCCAGATGACAATAAAAAGACATCAAAACACCATACATCGTTATCGGCTGCCACGAGTGCTAACAATCGAAAAAGTAAATTAACTGAATTTACTTTCCGAAGATATGTTTCGTGCCAGTCGGGGCTTAGCCATCCATTGCCGACAGCTATAAATATATTGCTGCCCGGTAAAAAAATCCGCAACGCCTGTTTATCGGCATTGCGGAAGGCTTTTAATGTTGAATTTGTTTTTAGCGGACTGCAATATTTCTATTTCTTCTCGCTCAAGGCCTCCATGATCTGGGCCTCTATCTGTTCGCTGAGTTCAGGATTGTCGAGGAGCATCTGCTTCGTAGCATCGCGACCCTGAGCCAGCTTCGTGCCCTCATAGGAGAACCACGAACCACTCTTCGTGATGATGCCCATCTCAACGCCTAAGTCTACCAGTTCACCTGCCTTCGAGATGCCTTCGCCGAAGGTAATCTCAAACTCGGCCTTACGGAAGGGAGGAGCAACTTTGTTCTTCACCACCTTCACGCGCACTTGGTTACCTACCACCTGGTCGCCATCTTTGATGGCTGTGACCTTACGGATGTCGAGGCGTACCGAGGCATAGAACTTCAAGGCGTTACCACCCGTTGTGGTCTCGGGATTGCCGAACATGATGCCGATCTTCTCGCGCAACTGGTTGATGAAGATGCAGGTGGTGTTGGTCTTCGAAACGGTACCCGTGAGTTTGCGCAGGGCCTGACTCATCAGTCGGGCCTGCAGACCGACGACGTTGTCGCCCATGTCACCCTCAATCTCTTTCTTCGGTGTCAAGGCGGCGACAGAGTCGATGACGACAATGTCGATGGCCGACGAGCGGATGAGTTGGTCGGCAATCTCCAGCGCCTGCTCACCGTTGTCGGGTTGGCTGATCCACAGGTTGTCGACGTCGACGCCCAGCTTCTGTGCATAGAAACGGTCGAAGGCATGTTCAGCATCAATGAAGGCGGCAATGCCTCCTTGCTTCTGTGCCTCTGCGATGGCATGGATGGCCAATGTGGTCTTACCCGACGACTCCGGACCGAATATCTCGATGATGCGACCCTTAGGATAGCCACCCACGCCGAGGGCGGCATTTAGTCCGATACTACCCGTGGGGATAACATCGACATTCTCTATCTTCTCATCGCCCATACGCATGACGGTGCCCTTGCCGAAATCTTTCTCTATCTTCTGCATGGCAGCCTGCAGGGCCTTCAGCTTCTCGCTCTGCGGATTCTGAGCCTCGTTTTCTTCTTTCTTTGCCATATTAATAAACCTATTTTTTTTGTTATATTAATTTTTCGCTTCCTATCTGTCTACCTTACTCATCCAAGAATTCTGATACTCTTGCATGAAATACGCATGGTTGTAGCCCTGTGCCACAGCCTTCTTCATCCACATTACAGCCTTGTCATCGTCTTCCTTGAAACAATTCTCGCCCCATTGCTGTCGGTTTTAACGTTTCCATAACCTATTGCCGTCTATACGCTTTCAGTGATTACATAACAACTATTCACCTTGCAAAGTTACAATAAATCCGTTGAGAAACAAAAAAAACCGAAAAATCTTTGTGTTTTTTAGATTATATTCGTAATTTGCCCTTTTCGCCGGACTATTTGTGAAGTATTTTTTCAATTAGAAGTGCGTAATCATAATTACCAATTTCTAATTACTCATTGTCGATGAGGGCTTTCAGCCTTAGAAGGTCGTCCCAATGGCGGCGGCCTTCCTCTTCACCCAGTTGCAGCATGTGGGCAACGCTGGCAGTCCCGAAGCTGGTGACATCATAACCATCGAGTCTTGGATGCAGGTAAAGGTCGCAATGCTGTCGGTTGTCGAGATATTTGTCGATGTCTGGCCGCTCGCCAGCCCAACGCACCAGTCCGCCTATTCCCAACGGGTCGGCGACAAGATGAAGCAGGCTGAGGTCACGTTTCTTGTGCACTTCCACTTCGTTCTGCTGCAGATCGATGGCGATGACGATGTCTGCTCCCATGCGCCGCACAAGGTCGACAGGCAGGTTATTGGCCATACCGCCGTCGAGAAGCAACAGGCTGTCACGACGTACGGGTTTGAAGACACCGGGAATGGCCATCGACGCACGCATGGCCTGTGCCGGTATGCCGTCGTCAAGGATGACTTCCGAACCCGTCCGAAGGTCGCAGGCCACACAGCTGAACGGCCGCTTCAGCAGGCTGAACTCGTTCATGCCGCGCACACCCATCAGCGAGTCTATCAAGGTCTCTACACGGTTACCCTTTAGAGCTCCTATGCGTCCGTGGCTCTCTCGGTTGATGTCGTAGACAGGAAAACCGAAGAGATAGACGATGCCGTCGATTTCACGATAGGGCACCTGCATGAGGTCTTCGCGGCGGTCGGTGAGCAAGGGTATCCAGTCTTGTTGGCGAAAGATAGAGTCGAGTTCGGCTGCCGTGTAGCCAGTGGCATAGAGTCCGCCCACAATGGCACCAATGCTCGTGCCTGCCACATAGTCGATGGGGATGCCTGCCTCTTCGATGACTTTCAGTACTCCAACCTCGGCGGCACCCTTGGCACCACCGCCACCCAACACCAGTCCCACCTTCGGCCGGCCTGCCACAATGGGCTGCACACAGACGAAGACCATCAGGAACGTAAGGAACCGCAGATACTTGGGAATGAAAGCTGTCATTTTAAAGGCTTTAGAAATATGTAAAATCAATTGGTAACTTAACAGTAGACGGTAATCATAATGACCAATTTCTAATTACTCATCATTAATTCCCCTTTCCTCACCGGCATAGCTTACAGCCTGCACACTTGTTGAGTTCTCCACGGAAACGCTTGTCGACGAGATAGTGAAGGCGGTCGCGCAGCTGCGGCAACTCTATCTGGCTGATGACTTCGCCGACAAAAGCCTGTTGCAACAACATCCGCGCCTCCTTCAAGGGAATGCCGCGCTGACGCATGTAGAAGAGGGCAGCATCGTTGAGTTGTCCGACCGTGGAACCATGTGAGCACTTGACGTCATCGGCATAGATCTCGAGCATGGGCTGAGTATACATACGGGTCTGACGAGTGGCACAGAGGTTTTGGTTGCGCATCTCCGAAGCCGTCTGCTGGGCATCGGGCTTCACCAGCACCCGACCGGCAAAGGCCCCTACAGCCTCGTCGTCGAGGACGTATTTATACAACTCGCGGCTCGAGCAGTGGGGCACCTCATGGACGATGAGGGTGTTGTTGTCGACGTGCTGCTGCTTGTCGGCAATGACACAACCGTTGCATCGGCATTCGGCACCTTCGCCAGCAAGGCTCACGTTGAGCATGTTGCGCGTCGTTCCGTTGTGCAACGTGATGACGTTATGATGGAAACGGCTGTCACGCTGCTGCCGCACATAGACATTACTCACGCGTACATTCTTATAATGGCTTTCCTCCAGCGAATAGAAGTCGAGGTGGGCACCCTCGTCCACGAACACCTCGACGACTTCTGTCGTGAGGAAGGCAACGTCGTCGGCAGCATGGTCGCAGAAAAGCATCTTCAGTTCCGCCCCTTCCTCCAACACAATGAGAACGCGACGGTTGACCATGAGACCTTGGTGGTCGGCAGAAGGGGCCTTGAGGATATTGATGACCTGCAGACACTTTTCCACCTTGACGCCCTTCGGTACATAGACAAACAGCCCATCTTGGGCCAACATGGTATTCAGAGCCGTCACCCCGTCAGCCTCGTCACGGCAGGCAAGGCGGTGGTAGTAGTTGCTGGCCCGTTCCGAATGTTTCGACAGCGACCCCACGACGACACCTTCGGGAAGCCGGTTCTTGGGCAGCGACTGCTCGTAGAAACTGTCGTTGACCATGAAATAGAGAGCAGTGGAAAGGTTGGGTACATCGCATTGGAAGACCTGATAGGGATTGACGGGAATGTCATAGCGATGGAGGTTCAGCCCGTAGTCCGGTCCGAACAAGTCCTGAAGATTCGTATAACGATAGCGTTCCACCTTGCGGGTCGGCAGACCATTCGTCTGGAAACGCTCATAGGCCTCGTCGCGAGGAGCGTTCATCACCGCTGTCGAGTGGTCGCATATCAACTGCCGACACTGCCCATAAAGGTCGATATATTGTTGTTCAGCGTTCATTGGTCAACATTCTTTTGAGGGTGTGTCAAAATAGAAATTCAGTCGTCCTACGGACGAGAAATCCTACAAATCTATACAAATCAAAAGTCCTGATAGACAAGATGAAAGATTTTGGATAGATTTGTGAGATTTCTGCGCAAAGCGCACTACCTTCGATTTGACACGCCCTCTCTTTTTTCACCTTTTCACTTTTTAATCCAGTCATACCCCCTGGCCTCAATCTCCTTGGCCAGCTCCGGACCCGCCGTCATGACAATCCGGCCCTGATAGAGCACATGGACCACGTCGGGACGTATCATGTCGAGCAACCGCTCATAGTGCGTAATGACAATAATCGAGGTGTCGGGCGTATGGAGTTTGTTCACTCCCTCAGCAACGATACGCATGGCGTCGACGTCAAGACCAGAGTCCGTCTCATCGAGAATGGCCAGCCGGGGCTCGAGCATCGCCATCTGGAAAATCTCATTGCGCTTCTTCTCGCCGCCGCTGAACCCTTCGTTCACCGAACGGCCCGACAGCTTCGAGTCTAACTCCACAATCTTCCGCTTCTCGCGCATCAGCTTCAGAAATTCAGCCGCATTCAGAGGCTCAAGACCCTGATACTTGCGTTTCTCGTTGACGGCAGCCTTCATGAAGTTCGTCATCGACACACCCGGTATCTCCACCGGGTATTGGAACGACAGAAAAAGACCTTCGTGGGCACGGTCCTCAGGTTTCATCTCCAACAGGTTCTTGCCATTGAACCACGCCTCACCCTCCGTAACCTCGTAGAGCGGATTGCCCGTCAGCACGGCAGAGAGCGTTGACTTACCACTGCCATTCGGACCCATGATGGCATGAGTCTCGCCATCAGGAATCGTGAGATTGATGCCTTTCAGTATTTCTTTGCCGGCAATGCTGGCATGTAGGTTTCTAACTTCTAACATGACTTTTTCTCTTTTTTTGAGAGCACAAAGTTACGAAAATTTCGATGAAATGAGGAAAATAAATGAATATATTTTTCCGAACGTGAGAATTTTATTAAATAACTGAGGGCATAACAAAGAACTAAGAAAAGACTTTTGGGGGGTAGAAATGTCCAAAAATACCTGTAAGATTGAAACCTTATAATTTACTATCCTAAAAAACTGTTAGGATAAAGGCAAAAAAACGCGATTACTTCTTGAGATACTTTCGGTGGTTTTTTAGGTTGATGCTTCTTCGGGGTTCCGCAAGGCGACGGCCTTGCAGGTCGAAAGTAGCAGTGGGGCCACCGTCGGCAGTCATGGTATGGACACTGTTGATGCACTGTTCGATGAGATCGGCCTTTGCGACGGTGTAGACACCGCTTTCGGCATAGACAATCAAGCGGTCGTGATACTGCTGCAGGTCGTTGACCAAAGTGCGTTCTTCCGTCGTCATCTCTTGCGATGGAAGCCATGAGCGACCTCCATCAGTAGAGCACATCAGTCTGATTCTATTGGAAAAAGAAGTATAGACATCCCCTGCCAAATAGACTGTTTCGGGCCGCTCGGTGTCGAAGGCTGAGAAATACCAATAGGCCGAGCGCGCCTTGTCATCCCAATAGTTCTGGCAGGTCCACGTCTGTCCGTTGTCGTCAGAGAGATATACGCAACCTTCTCCGCCCACCAGCCATCGCTCTGATTGGGTGGGATGGAAGGACGGACGATGAACGCAGTTGTCGCCTGGGAACATCAGGTCATCGGAATGATTGACCCACTTCTGCCCGTCATCGTAGCTGACATAGAAATGGGGTTCAAAAAAGCCGCCCTCACCACAGTGATAGAGAATCGAAGGCTGTGCAGGATGGAAGCCTACGAACGATGCTGAGCTGTTCCCATAAAAGACATATGTCAGGCGTTCCCACGTCTGTCCGAAGTCGGTTGAACGGAAGACACCTTTAAACATAGATGACAGCAGAAGGATGGAGGGATCGGTGGGATGCTGTGCCAAGGAGGGCAGATGCTCATGGTCTCTGAGCCGGAAGACATCGGGAGTCACATCCTCATAGGTCTGCCCGCTGTCGTGAGACAAGAGCAGGAACGTGCCACCCTCGTTATAGCGCAACGCCAGCATGTCATCGCCCCGACGGACATAGTCCTGCAAGGGAATGCCTTCGAACCCAGCCGACAGCCAATCGCTGCCGTCGTCGGTCAGGTCCCTGACATAGAGGCCCTTGGCTGTGCAGACATATAGTTTGTCGCCTTCTACATGCATTCGCGGTTGAGAATAAGGACCCTGTCGCTCACCCCCTTGGAAGCCTATGCCTAAGGGTTGGAACAACTGTGCCGCTGCGGAAAAAGGAAAAATGAAGGCGGCAAAAGCAATAACGAAGATTCTCTTGTTCATACCTTAACAGATTGATTTCCTCGGCAAAGGTACGATTAAGTGAGCGCAAAACAAAAAAATAGAAACTTGTTTATGTTTTTTTAGTTTTTCCGAACCGATAGAGCAGCGAGAGCCATAAACTTGTTTAAATGGCCGAGTCGTGATAGAGGTCGACGCAGTCACCCGATAGAGCAGCGAGAGCCATCAACTTGTTTAAATGGCCGAGTCGCGATAGAGGTCGACGTAGTCAACGGAAGTACATTATCCAACGGTACGAAAAAAGTGAAAAGTAAAAAACACAGAAACAATATCCTGTTTTCTTTGATTTTTCACTTTTACTTTTTATCTTTTCACTTTTTCTTCGTACCTTTGCCGGCGGTTGCGGCTCACAAGGCACGGCGACAGGAAAGGACCGACTGAAGGAGCCACGCACAGAGCACCAGACGCATCATCAATCCTGTCGAAGAGAAGGCACTGACGAAAAACGCCAGCTGGGCATTCACCAGCAGCCACGTCTGCCTGCGGTTCAGGTCGCGTCCGAGGACACGACTGTAATAACAGGCCAGGGCATCGGCAGGCACAGTGACGACAGACACGAGGGCGGCGACCAGGCGCATGAGCCTGTTGACGAGGGCAGAACCCATCTTAACGGTGTTCTCTGAATAGAGACTGTTGGCAGATAATGTGATGTTCTTTTCCATAATCTTTGGGGGTTGAGTTTCATTATTTCTGCCGCAAAAGTACCACGGTCGATGGAAGTAATACTTCACAAATAAAAATACTTTGTTAAATAACGTTATTAATTAACATCTGTTTACACTATATGCTTGCCAATCACTATTACGAAGGACTCACAGAGGCAGGATGCGACGAAGCCGGGCGCGGTTGTCTGGCGGGCAGCGTCTATGCCGCGGCTGTCATCCTGCCCGAGGGTTACGAGAATGCCTTGCTCAACGACTCGAAGCAGCTCACCGAGAAACGACGCTATCAGCTGCGCCAGGAGATAGAACGCGACGCCCTGGCATGGGCAGTCGGCATCGTCACACCCGAGGAGATAGACCGCATCAACATCCTCAACGCCTCGATACTCGCCATGCATCGAGCCTTGGACCAGCTGACGGTAAGACCACAGGCCGTCATCGTCGACGGCAACAAGTTCAAACCCTACCGCCACCTGCCCCACACCTGCATCGTCAAAGGCGACGGCAAATACATGGCCATCGCGGCAGCCTCCATCCTCGCCAAGACCTATCGCGACGACTACATGAACCGACTCGCCGAGGAATATCCGCAATACGACTGGCGCAGCAACAAAGGATATCCGACAAAGAAACACCGCGACGCCATCCGGCAGTACGGCACCACGCCCTACCACCGCATGAGCTACAACCTCCTGGGCGAACCGCAGGAACTGGAACTATTTGAGTAATGAGTAATTAGAAATTAGTAATTATGAATACCCCTACCGTCAGGCTCTCCTCTCCCTTGGGGAGGGGTTGAGGGTAGGCCTCCCATTAGTCACTATGCGTTTAAACAAATACGGTCGCGAGCTCGACCTACTTATATTGCTCACAGACAACGGCAACCACACCGTGCAAGAACTGGCCGACCGCCTCGGCGTCACACGGCGCGCACTGTACTATTATCTTGAATACCTGCGCGACAGCGGATTCGAAGTCATACGCACAGGAAGCAACTATCGCATCGACCGCTCGTCACCATTCTTCAAGCGACTCCACGAAAACATCGCACTCTCGCCAGAAGAAGCTCTCTACATGCACCGACTCCTCGCAAGCACCGAGAAAAACGACCCCGTCGCACGCAATGCACGGATGAAACTCGAACGGTTCTACCATCTCGAAGAACTCTCCAGCCCACAACGGCAGCAGCAGATAGACCGAAACATACAAACACTGAAGGACGCTATGACGCAAAGGAAAGTAGCAGTGCTGAAAGACTATTCATCACCCCACAGCCGGACCGTCGCCGACCGCTATGTAGAGCCCTTCCTGATGATGAACAACAACATGGACGTCAGATGCCACGAGATAAAGAGCCACACCAACAAAACCTACCGCGTGGCACGAATGGGCAGCGTCGAGATACTCGACATCGACTGGATGTGCGAAGAACAGCACAAAGACGTCTACACCGACCTCTTCATGTTCAGCGGAGAAGAGCGGATGCCCGTCAGCCTGCGCATGGGACAGCTCGCACACAACCTCATGCTCGAGGAACACCCCGACTCGTCACTCTGTTTTACAGCCGACGGCCCAGGCCACTGGCTCTTCAAGACAGAAGTCGTCAGCTACCTCGGCATCGGACGCTTCGTCCTCGGCCTCTACGAAGACATTGAAGTCCTCGGCGACGACAACTTCAAGAAATACATCCTCGAGAAACGTAAATAACACCCAACGGCTCTGCCTCCAAAAATCAACGGAAAACTTTTTCGCGCAAAGCCAAGAAAAGCTTAGGAAATTAATGAGTGACAGAGGTTCCGAAAAAGTATTCCTAGGCTTTCGCCTCTTGTTATGTGCAAAGGAGAGCAGGCAAGATTGAATTGGCTATATCTTATGCCCACAACGTCTACAGAATCTGGCATCATTGCTAAGTTCTATACCGCAATTAGGACACAAACGCATTGCGAAGGGTTCCTCAGAAGTCGTTTCGTTATTCATAAGAGATGTTCCACACCATCGACAGAATCTGGCATCATTGCTCAGCTCTTTACCACAATTAGGACAAAGGACACCTGACTTCTCCTGTTTAGAAGGGTTCTGAGTTATCTGTTCCTTTGGTGTACTCTCTTTTATTGCTTCTTGTTTCTTCTTCTCTTCCTCACGCTGCTTTTGTTCACGCTTTATGCGTTCTAATTCTGCCTGTTTCTCTTTCTCAAGCCTTTCCTGGTTTTCCTGCTCAAACCTTTTCTGCTCTTCCTGCTCAGCAATACGTTTTTCCCGTTCAAGCCTTTCCTGTTTTTCCTGCTCAAGCTTTTTCTGCTCTTCCTGCTCAGCAATACGTTTTTCCCGTTCAAGCCTTTCCTGTTTTTCCTGCTCAAACTTTTTCTGCTCTTCCTGCTCAGCAATACGCTTTTCTCGTTCAAGCCTTTCCCGTTTTTCCTGCTCAAGCCTTTTTTGTTTTTCCATTTTCTCGCGTTCTTGTCGTAGCTGTTCTTGTCGAGCTTTTTCTTCCCTCTCCTTCTGTTCCCTCTCTATTCGTTCTTGCTCGTGTTTTTGTTTCGCGGATATAGGAAAATGACAACCACAATATGGACACTGGTCAATACCAGTCTCTATCTCTTTATCACAATTGGGACAAATCATAATTTATAGATATAAAATGGATGAATTAAAACCTCCATGCTCTTTTGTGAGCAATAAAAGCATAAATTATATAAAACAGTAACAAGGCAAAACATATAGGATTATATGTCTCAAGCCAACTCCGCCCTGATGTTGTTATATATGGACTAGCACTAATATATGATGAATCCGCATTAACACCAACTGCACCATCCTGTTTCAATTTTTGAGCTAAAAGTTGTTGACAAGAGTGAAGAAATTTTTCTGCATTATACCATTCTTCTCCAAGATAGCACCCATGATTATCTGTAGGCACTTTCATTGACAACGTTATGTCCTTGGCGGTTGCATTTTCATTCCATGAAACAACTGTATATATGTCCATGTATCCATTCCTAGAATTTAAATCATAAAACATTCCACAATTTGATATTAAGAATAATCCCATGATTAGGACAAATGATATGGGAACCCTTCTTTTAATACTATACCATATTGTTATCAAGAATATTATAATTGAAAGAATGACACCTAAATACGCATTTTGTACGATAAACATTTTACAGGTGCCGATACCCCATATACACATAACCATGAATGTTGCCATCAGCATTGCAGGTAGCAATGCCCATCGAATATCCACGCGTTTCGTGTTGCTTTCTTTATTTGCATTATCTTTTTTGATTTCTGTTCCACAGTACTCGCAAAACAAACTATCATTGGCAATCTCCTTGCCACATTTTGAACACTTCATGATTAACTTTTGTTATTATGATTACGACACTTCCTAAGAGAATAATATTCATATGCTATATATAGCAGAATGGTAATGGGATTAATCCAAATAAACCCACATGACAGGTGATTTGCGTCTCCATATATTGTAGCGTCAGCCTTAAAACCATCATCCCAATGAATATAACCATCAAACATAGATGCATCAACGAAAATTAACACATTGGCAATAAATAATAATAAAGCGAGCACAAATATTGGATAAGTTATCCTTTTCTTGTAGAATAAGACCGAGGCAGGTATGAAAACACATAACTGAATAATCAACAAACAGAATCCCACAATAACCGCTTCGTAAGTTTGGACTTCCATAATAAAATAATTCAATATACATGTAAAAATCATTGCTACATACAAAAGCCATTTTACATGTACCTTATATTCAGACTTCCCTATCTGCTCTCCACAATACTCGCAGAACATACTATCATCGGCAATCTCATTGCCACATTTTGGACATTTCATATTACTTTAGATTTTAGATAATAATTCTCGTTTCTTCTCAGTAAACTCCTCTTCGGTGAGAACACCAGCTTTACGCAAGCCATCCAACTCTTTTAACAGAGAGAACACATCCTTTTCCTCCTGCTTTTGGTGTGGTTGTGAAGACTGTTGCTGTCCAGATGTAGTTGGTGGCATCGTCTGGTTAATCATGTCACCCATGAGATTTGACATTTTGTTCGCTAAAGGCTGTGCCATACCCATCCCTACAATAGTACCCATTACTCCACCTGAATCACCGCCCATTGTTCCAAGGCTCTCGGCCGCTTTCTCAGTGGTGTCAAATGAAC
>Ga0247609_10003763_pt1 | contig 15297 bp, 10 predicted proteins | sample 172DNAGHGlowgp2_FD_193487 | JGI IMG/M metagenome (GOLD analysis project Ga0247609, IMG submission 193487) | Sheep rumen microbial communities from Palmerston North, Manawatu-Wanganui, New Zealand - 1728 DNA GHGlow gp2 | ecosystem: Host-associated > Mammals > Digestive system > Stomach > Rumen ...
ATGGGTGCTGGTGTGGGAGTCGCCACATACTATCGTCATGCCTGGCAGCGACAGTCCTCGTTCTGGACCAACCACATGGATGATGCCGTTGCGGTCGTCCATCATGCCGAAATGAGTGAGGCCGAATTCCTCGGCGTTCTTAGCCAGGGTGTCCACCTGAGCCTTGCTTACCGGGTCTTCTATCGGCTTGTCCTGGTCGTGCGTCGGTGTGTTGTGGTCAGGCATACAGAACACCTGATTCGGACGCATACACTTCAGCCCGCGCGCACGGAGCCCTTCAAACGCCTGAGGTGAAGTCACCTCATGGCAATACAGACGGTCGATATACAGTTGTGTCGGACCGTCCTCTACATTCTGCACTACATGTGCATCCCATATTTTGTCAAATAATGTATTCATGTTTTTGTAATTAGCAAGTTTAAAAGTCGTTAAGTTCGCAGTTTGGTTGTTGGTGTTTTCTCTCGACTCTCATCTCTCTCATCCGCATGGAAAATAATTCATAATTGGCTTCGCCGAACCTAAAGGTTTCCTAATTCCTAATTTGAGCGAAGCGACATAAACTCTCGACTCTCGACTTTTAATTATATCTTAAATTTATTAATACAGTCAATATATGCTTCTACGCTGGCTGCCACGATGTCGGTGTTGGCACCGAAACCATAGTACATCTGGTTGTTGTATTCCACCTGCATGTGCACCTTTCCCATATCGTCGCTGCCCTTGCTGATGGCCTGGATGGTGAATTCCTTCAACGTCATCTTGCGGTTGATGATCTTCTTCAGTGCTTTGATGGCGGCGTCCACAGGACCGTTTCCGCTTGCACATTCTTCAAACTTCTCTCCGGAGATGTTCAGGCCGAGGCTGGCAACCGACTGCACGCCCACGCCGCTTGTAACCTGGAGATAGTCGAGTTTGATGCGGTGGTTGGCGCTGCGGTCCATACCGGCCAACAGCAGTATGTCGTCGTCGTTGATGTCCTTCTTCTTGTCTGCAAGCTTCAGGAAGGCGTCATATACCTGGTCGAGTTTCTCCTGGTCAAGGTCGATGCCAAGCACCTTCAGACGGTTCTTCAAGGCGGCACGTCCGCTGCGGGCGGTCAGCACGATGGCGTTGTCGTCGATGCCCACGTCATGCGGGTCGATGATTTCGTAGGTCTGCACGTTCTTCAGCACGCCGTCCTGATGGATGCCGCTCGAATGGGCGAACGCGTTCTTGCCCACGATGGCCTTGTTAGGCTGAACCGGCATGTTCATGAGGCTCGACACCATGCGGCTCGTAGGGTATATCTTCGTGGTGTTGATATTGGTCTCTATGCCGATATGCTTATGGCATTTCAGTATCATCGACACCTCCTCGAGCGATGTGTTGCCGGCACGCTCGCCGATTCCGTTGATGGTCACCTCCGCCTGACGGGCACCGTTCAGAATACCGCTCATCGTGTTGGCGGTGGCCATGCCAAGGTCGTTGTGGCAGTGGGTGGAGATGATGGCGTTCTCTATGCCGTCAACATGGTCGCAAAGGTATTTGATTTTCTCGCCATATTCGGCTGGAAGACAATAGCCGGTGGTGTCGGGGATATTCACAACGGTGGCACCAGCCTTGATTACGGCTTCCACCACACGGGCGAGATATTCGTTGTCGGTCCTTCCGGCATCTTCTGCATAGAATTCGATGTCCTCCACAAACCGCTTGGCATATTTCACGGCTCTCACCGCACGCTCTATAATCTCCTCACGGTTGGAATTAAACTTGTATTTTATATGCGAGTCGGATGTGCCGATGCCTGTGTGAATACGTTTGTGTTTGGCATACTGTAATGCTTCGACGGCCACGTCGATGTCTTTCTCAACGGCACGGGTCAACGCGCATATGGTTGGCCATGTCACTGCCTTGGATATCTCGATTACCGACTTGAAATCACCGGGACTGGATATAGGAAAACCGGCTTCGATGATGTCCACACCTAACGCTTCCAACTGTTTTGCCACCTGAATCTTCTCTACGGTGTTCAACTGGCAGCCCGGCACTTGCTCTCCGTCTCTCAGAGTAGTGTCAAAAATAAATAGTCTGTCTGACATGCTTTTTCTTAATTTCTTTGATTTCTACATTCATAAAAGAGGATAATAAAAATTGTCTTTTTCTAAAACAAATCCTCTTAACATGACCTTTAAGCGTCACGAATTGCAAAATTACTAAAATATACCTTATTATCAAAGAAATGACATCAAATTCTTTAGATTTACTTTCAGCTTGAAAGGTTTTTGTAGTAAAAACATTTCAAACTAAAAATCATATTTGCATTTTCTGATATGCAAATATGATTAGTAAAAACTGATGCTAAAAGACCCTGTTCAATCAACTCTCGACTCTCGACTCTCACCTCTCGACTCTCACCTCTCATCCCCCAATCCTGCTTTTTTGCACAATGCCAGCGCATGCACCATCCATATCAGGCTGACCCCTGTGCACCACATAGGCAAACAACCGGACACGAGCGTTGTTATTATTGCAAGTATAGCGTTTAGAATCAATAAAGTCTGCTTGTTGGTCAGTTCTTCTTCAAGTACACTCGAAAACAGTTTTGTAAGACCGTTCAACATCTCTCTAAGCACAGATGCGTGCTTCTTTTCTGTTATCAACATGCTTTTCATAATCCGTTCCTTTCTTTTATGGTTGTGTTATTTGTTATTTTTTTTATTTGATGCAAATTTACAACCCCTTTGTGCCAAACTGCGTCAATCATAAAACTTTTTCTTTACAAAACTCCTCTTTTATGTTAAGTTTTGTTAAATGGTCCGTGCAAAAATATTTATTGACATATTTTTTACTTTCAAATCTATTATGTATATTTGCAAATAAGATATAATAATACATTCAAGATGAAATCATTTGCTAATCCTAAGACACAATTTGTTACTTTGGCTATTGGTGCTACAGCAAAAGATATGGGAATTACTGCTACAGAATTGTATAACCGTCTGAAACACCATGGTCTTGTTAAGCGACTTCTTTTTGATTGTTATGACACACTCCACACTGAAAGCATTGCCGGCGTAGTTTGGAATGTGCGCGAGGCATTGAAGAATTGGGACGCAAAGGAAAGGAATATTAAATGACAACACTTTATCACGGTTCGTTTGCAAGTGTATCACACCCTCTAACTGGTGTTGGTAGAAAAGAATTAGATTTTGGTCCAGGGTTTTATGTCACAAAACTACGTGAACAAGCGGAACGTTGGGCTAGAAGAGTTTGTGTTATCAGAGCTGTTGACACACCGTTATTGTCTATATATACATTTGATGATAGTAAATTACCTTCAGATGTAAAAGTATTACAGTTAAATAGTTATAATCAAGAATGGCTTGATTTTGTTGTGAGAAGTAGAAGAGGTGAAGAACCTTGGCGTAACTATGATATTATAGAGGGTGGGGTTGCCAACGATCAGGTTATTGATACTGTAGAGGATTATTTTGTAGGACGTATAACTGCAGAACAAGCAATAGGACAGTTACGCTTTGCAAAACCTACACATCAAATGTGCATTAGAAACCAGTATGTTATTGACTATTGTTTGAAATTCATAAATACAGAAACTGTAAAAAAGGAAGGAGATAAAGAATGAGGGACCAAGTGCTTTGGCGAAAGACGGCTCGTATTGCTGTTATGCTTTCAGAACGTCTCGATATAGATATAGAGCGCGCTTTAGATATTCTATACAATTCCCACACATTCGAACTGTTAAACAATCCAGATAGTGGATTACAATTACTAAGCGACAACTATATCTTAACCGACTTATTGAGAGAGTTGGATGTTTAAACATGTAATGAGTTCCTTTATTCCTTTACTGCAAGAATTGAAAAAGCCTGCCCAAAATACGTATTTTGGCAGGCTAGTTCATTGATTGTTTATTGCGAATTTAATACTTAATAATACTTCCCGTCCGGCAGCCTTACCACTCCAAGTTTCCTCACATAGCGTGAGTCGTCCAGTTTCTTCACCCTGCGTTTGCCGTCGGTGGAGGATGGTCCCACGATATTGTCGATGCCGATCTTGCCGTAGGCGTCTTCCATGCGGAAGAGCGGGTCGAGTGCGCTGGCAGTGCACCATGGAAGCCAGAGTGCCACGCCGTCGCCTCTGTGGGTCACACATCTGATGGCCTCACGCTGGAGTCCGTGGTAAGGATATCCGAGGCTTCCGTCGTAGTCCATCGTCTGCTTGGTGTTCTTCTCCAAGAGACGTGCTATCTTCAGGAAATACTCGTCGCCCGTGATGTTATAAAGCCTGAGATATTCGAAAGAGTTATAAGAGAATCCGCAGTCGGCACCCGAATGTCCGGTTGCGATGATGGTGATGCCCACGGTAGACTTCTTCTTCGGCCATGGCATGGCAAGGGTGGTGCCGTTTTCCCAAGGTATGTTATAGGCATACATATATCCCACGGTGTAGTAAGCGGCCTGTTGGGCGGCTTTCAGATACTTGCTGTCGCCCGTCAGGTCATAGCATGCGAGCATCGCCTCTATCATCTTCTGTCCGCTCTCACGGTCCATCACATACGGGTTGTCAATCACCGAACCCACATATCTGTATGTGTTGTTGATGTTTGTGATACACCAGTTTCCGGCTTTTGTGATGGCGGTCTTGTAACTGGTCTTGCTTGTCACACCGTACATGGCAGTAAGGAATCGCAGGATGTTGCTGGTGAGGTATGTGCCGTTGTCAACTATGTTGCCGTTGTTGTCGAACGCCTTCGGGAAACTGCCGTCGGAATTCTGCTTGCTCACCATCCAGTCCGCAGCGCCTTTGCAGAACTTCAGCCAGTTGGCATGACTGCCTGGATGGGCGGCTTCGGCACACGACCACGCCAAGAGCATCGGCTCCATGCCCCCTTGCATGTTTCTCAGGTCGTTGTAGTTACGGAAGGAGTTGTAAGGCGCTATGTCATACCATATTTTTGGCATGCCGTCGGCGTTGGCGCTGGTGTTAGCCCAGAAGTCCAATATCTGCTCACCTTTCTTGCGATAGGTCTCGTTGCCGTGGTCAAGGCCATATCTGTAAAGGTAGTAGCCGCATGCCGTCTGCATACCCACGAAACCCATGTCGAACGAGGTTTCGTTCACCTCGCCCGAGGAGCAGTAAACGGAGAACGGGAAGCCAGGCGCGTTGCCCGACTTGAGCCAATAATGGTCGAGAGTCTGGAGGCTCACGTCCATCACGGTCTCGGAATTCACGTCAAGTTCGGCGGGGCTGTACAGGTCGAAGGCGTTGCGCCAGTGGTTGCGCTGGGCTTCTGTGAAGTCGTTGTTCTGGGTGGCAAGCACTTCTATCGTGAAGTCCTGCTTTGTGTTCTTATACATCTGGGTGCTCCGTCGCGACCATGTCTTGGTGTTGTAGGCCCAGCCGTCGGAATAACTCTTCTCACCTTCACAACCTGGATAGCAGTAGGTGAGGGCAGGGGCCTTCCCTTCGAGGTTATAGCCCAAAGAAGCATATTTGTATGCCAGACCCATCAGGTGGTTGTTGCCCCAGTCGTCGCTCGACGTGGTGGGGTTGAGGTTGTAGTCACACAGCGACAACGCCACCTTCGAACTCTTGTTGCGCATCATCGCCAGAGGAAGGCCCATGCGTTCTTCGCGGGCGAGAATCCAGTCATCGGTCCAGGTGGCGCCGATAAAAGTGTCGTTCATATTGCTGCCGTCACGGTAAATCAACCCCGGCATATAGTATTCGTTGGCCGTATACGCCTGGGTGGCATCGCTGGATATCATCACAAAACTGTTGAACGCTTCGTCTCTCGTCGCTTTGCTCTTCACCACCACCACACGGTTCAGCCTTACCGACTGGCGTTGGTCGGAGGTGGTGTAAGTGTCGGTAACGAAAAACTTGCTCTTGTTGGCGGATGTTATCGTGGTGTAGGCAATCAGCGAATCTTGGGTGGCATTCATGCAGATGCTGTCGTATGGCGCCTGATGAAACGTGCTTTTGGCAAGCCCCGTGTTCCACACCTGCACCATCGCCATCGTGTTATTACGTGGCTTATACACTTGTCCGAATGCATGAACCGACGTGATATACCCGCTGTCGGTGGACACGAAGTTAAACTGCTCGTTTTCGTTACCTATGCTACAGTTGCCGTCTACACGCGTCATCACCTTCGACTTGCCTGACTGATCATTTTGGCTCATCTCCTCAAACACTTCATTGTCGGAACATGAAACCAAACTCGGCAATGCCATCAATATAAAAACCACTCTTTTCATATTTATATGCTTATTTAATATACTTATTTTGTTATTAACAATCTTAAAACCTCAATCAGTCACTACAACCAACTCGTTAACTATAAATAATTCCTAATTCCTCATTCCTAATTTTGTGAAGCGATAACTTCCTAATTCAATATCACCTTTTTCCCGTTCACTATATACATCCCTTTAGGTAGGTTGTCCGGGTCAAAGTTGTCAGCCACTTTCCTGCCAGTCATGTCGTATACACCCTGCTTGTGTTGCATCCCTTCGACGGTTACCTCTTCTATTGCGTCAGGCGTGTCGTTGAACGGCTTGTAGTAGAGACGGGCGTTGTCGAAACAAGTCCAGTCGTTGCCTACACTCACGGTCTTCTTCAATCCCACTTTCAGCGTGGCTCCGGCATTTTCCACGGTGGCTATCACAGTATTTTCTTTATATGCTTTCTTTATGTTAAACGCTATGTTTGCCCCTGCAGTGTTGTCGGGATAGCTGTATTCCGGCATATACACGAACGGAGCGCTTCTGTCGTAGAGCGACATGAGCGAGTTTGCGTTTGTGTTTCCTGCCACTTCTATATACATCTGCGCGTTCAGTTTCTCTCTGTTGTTTATATGACTTTGATAGGCGTTGCTTATGCTGCCGTTCCTGTAGAAGCCGTCAATCTCGAACCTGTAATAGCCGGCAGGCATGTTCTTCAGTGTTTGATACACGTTGAAATTCGTGTTGAAATACTCTGCCACTGTGCCGGGGGTGGCGGAGAAGGCTGAGCCGCTCCAGCCGCTCTGACCTTCGGTGAAGAACCGGTTCTTCAACTGGTCGCTTATGTCGGTCCATCTGTCGTTGTCATCCTCTTCGCTTGACTCTTCCGACACGTTGGTCACCGGTATCTTCATCACACAGAGTGAGTATGCCGGTATCTTATATGAGAAGGCGTTGGGATTCGAACTGGTAGGGGTGAAGTAGGTGTTCGTCGGCTTCACATTGGTCTGGTTCTGCATCGTGTTCTCCTCATTGCCGGTGGTGCCTTTGAGCACTTGCAACGACACCCGTCCCTTATACTGGAAGTCCTTGAATTGGAAACTGGTCTCGCTGGCGTTGGAGTTCGGGTTTATGAGTTTCACAATCAGGGTGTCTTCCTTCGCGTTCAATGCGGCGGCGGTATAGAGGCGGCGCGCGTTACCCAGGCTGATCTGATGGTAGAGCGAGTCGCCCACATAGCAATAAACCTGCCCTTCTGCCTTTATCACCTTGAGGTGGTATTGCTTGTTGCTCTCCAGCGAACCAGGGGCAGTCAAGAGCGTGGTCTTCACTCCGTCAACACATTGCTCGATAGCATGCTGGGTGTTGTTCCAGCCTCCAAGATTCCACCACACGTAGTTGTTCGGGTCATTGTAGGAGAAGGCGATGAGAAAGCCTTCAGGGCCGCTCTTCTTCGTGGCGTCCACCTCGATGACGCTGTTCTCACCGGTGAAGTTGTAGCACACGTTGCAGTTGCCGTACATCGTGCCGCTCGTCTGGTTCAGGCTTCCGCCGCTGATATTCCAGTCACCGCCTGTAGCATTCCAGTTCACTGTATAGTCGTCATTGTCGCTGAAATCGGTGGAATAAATGGTCTGACCGTGCAGGTCGGATATTTTGAAGTTGTCATAGCTCACGTTTGTACCCCACGAGCTCAGTCCCACAGCGCTGTTTCTCACATTTATGACATTTCCTTTTTCCTCCCATGTGATATTCTGACTGCCCACATTGTTTGCCATCATCTGCTGAACCCAATAACTCGGGGTGCCGAAAGCGGAGGTGGAGTTAAACCTTATCATGTCGGGCATCCAGGGCCACGCATGGTTCTCGTTGCAGAATATAGGGGCGTAGCTCGACATAGTGCACACGTCGGAATTACGTTCCATGCCGGCCATATATATGGCTTCGGCAAGGGCGGCGTTGAGGTTGCCCCATGAGCCGTAGTTGCTGGTCACAGCATACTCGCCGGCATATACCTTATAGCCCTCACGGCTGTAGGTGTCGTATTTGTTGTATTGCTGACGGAACCACTCCGTGCTGCGGTAGTAATGCTCGTCTACCACCTCCACCGGGTTGCCGTTGCGCCACGACGGGTTGTCGGTGGCCCACGACTCCACATTGCCTATAAGCACCATGTCGGGATACTTGGCCTTGATGGCGTTGTAGAAGGCGGCATAACGCTCGGCATAGTGGTCGCTCATGTCGGCGTTGTTGCCGGAGATGAAGTTGTAGTTTTCGTTGCCTATCTCCAGAAGCCGCAGGTTGAACGGCTCCGGATGGCCGTTGGCGGCACGCATGGCACCGTATGTCGTCGACACGTCGCCGTTGCAGTATTCGATGGCGTCGAGCGCCTCCTGGATATACGCACCTATATTATTATAGTCTTCTAGCCAGCCGTGGCCAAGACCTATGTTGCAGACAAACAGTGGCTCGGCACCTATGTCCTCGGTGAACTGAAGCAACTCGTGGAAACCCAAGCCATCGCTCACCCTATAGCCCCAGTTCACGTTCATATGTCCGGGACGTGTCTCTATCGGACCTATCGTCTTCTTCCATTCGAAACGGTTGGACTTTCCGTCCTGCCACGTGCCTTCCACATAACAGCCGCCGGGGAAACGGACAAAGCTCGGATGGAGGTCGGCAAGCATCTTGGCCAAGTCCCTGCGACACCCGTTCGCACGGTTCTTATAGGTAGGAGGCATAAGGCTCACCACATCGAGGTAAATCACCATCGGCTCCAAGCCCTTTAACGCAAGCCAACCTTTAGTCTGACTCGCGGTGGCGGTAATCTTCACCGTGTATTTCTGCCAGTTCTTGGTGAGGCTTATGTCGAATTCGGTCCTGCCGAGATTGTTGAACACGTCATCTTGCAACTCTGCCCACATCTTACCGTTATATGTGTTGTCGCTCTTGGCCCAGAACGTCAGCGTGTATTCCTCGCCTGCCACTATGTTCATGCCCCAGAAGCCTTCGTTTCTGATGCCGGCATTATATTCATTTACGGTGAGTTTCAACGCCTCGTTCTGTGCGGAGTTCAGCAAGCCGGTGGTCACCAGTTCGGCAGTCATGCCGCCAAGTCCCCACCAGCAGTCTGCGTTACCGGCATTGTCTTCAAACGAACGGTTGCGGATCAGTTCGGCATAAAGGCCGCCGTCGCCGCCGTGGTTGATTTCCTCATAGAAGATACCATATTGCAAGTCGCCGATTACCGGTCCTCTCTTGGCGGATGAGAACGATAACGAAACCTGTGAACTTGCAGTTGTGACACTCATACATAGAAGTGTGATGAAAGCAAATAAAGTTTTATGACCTTTTATCATAGTATTAAAAAATAATTTGCAATGTTTTCCTTTTGCAAAATTACTTAATTACTGAATAATAATAGCATAAATTCATTCACGAATTATCAAAAATCTTTCAATTGCTTTATTTTACTGTTTTATAGGGCAAAATAATTGGGCATAGTGGCTTTGTGTTAATGAAATATTACATATCTTTGCATATAAAGGAAATGATTATATCACATATGAAAACACGACGTTTACTCATAATTTTTGCTTTTCTGCCGTTTACGGCATCCGTCTTTGCCAATTATAACATAAACCGTCTGGGAAAGAATGAAGGCCTGACGTGCTCCACTGTGCAATGTATGGTTGAAGACGCCAGGGGCTTTGTGTGGCTTGGAACCTCCGACGGCCTGTTTCGATTCGACGGCAGCAGGTTCTGCTATTATAATCTGTTTAAGCAAGATGACCTGCAAGGTAAACATGACAATGTAACAGGCAAACGCGTGATGGCACTTGCCTTGTCGGAAGATGAAAAACTCTGGATAGGCACTGAGCACAGCATACAGATTCTGGACATGAAAACGGAGCAGATGTCCTTATATGACGGAAATTTGAAAGACAGGCTTACCTATGTGACGAAATTATATGCCGACAGTCACAACATCATGTGGGCTCTCAGTTACAAGGGAATCACCATGATCGACCTGGAGTCAAGCCATGCGTCAACGATAGAGGGGGCGGACGGCGTGGTTGCCACACATGTGATAGAAACTGCAGATGGAACTCTGTGGTTTACGGCGCTCGACGGAAATATCTATCGCTACGACAGGCATAATAAAAAACTCAAGCCATTCAGAATCCTTACCGATGACGAAAAGAACGGGAACACCTTCCTCGTAACCGCCACGTCATATTATAAAGACAACATCGCGATTGCCACAAACAACAGGGGCATACGTCTTTTCAATCCTAACGACAACTCAATCAGTTCTTTGAATCCCTTCGGGGAGTCGGACCCCAGTTTGTATGTTCATACGATAGTGTGTGAAGACGACAAACGACTGTGTATCGGAACAGAAAACGGTCTGTATATATATGAATTATCGAACGGAAACATAGTTCATATCGGCAAATCGTTCACACTGCCCAACGCCCTGTCCGACAATGCAATACATTCACTTCTCGTCAAGGACAATTCTTTGTGGGCGGGCACTTTCTTCGGTGGACTCAACGTCATAAACGAAGAGCCGGATGTCATCAACCATTTTCTGCCGAACGACAACGGAATCATCTGCGGCAATATCATCCGTTCTATGGCTTTCGACGAACATGGCAGAATGTGGGTGGGAAGCGAGGACTGCGGACTATTGCTCTTTGACCGAAACACCCAAACTCTGACAAAACAACACTTGAAATGGAACAATGAAGAGATGCCGGAAAACATTCAGGGAATGGACATTCATGGAAATGTGCTGGTGGTAGGCTCTTTTGACAAGGGCGTTTTTATTATTGACGTGGACAAAAACACCATAACTCATCATCTGAGTAAGGTGATGCCGAATGATGAAACAGCGCATGAGATTGTGGCCTGTGTCAAGTTCGTCAACAATGACACATGTTTGCTGGGTACCAATTACGGGCTGTTTAGCTACAATATAAACACCGACGGGGTGGAGGCAATCGAGGGAATTCCGTATTGCTTTATACATGCCTTGAAAATGGACTCGAAAGGAAGGATTTGGATTGGCACGTTGAACGACGGACTGTTCTGCATCGACGGATACCCTCAAAACAAAGTGGCGAAAATGACGGATTTTCCGTATCATAATATCACTTGCCTCTTCGAATCATCAAAACATCTTGTTTATGTCGGCACCGATGGAAACGGGTTGTATGCCTATGACCCTGAGAATAACAGGTCGGAACTTGTCAGCCTCTCGGACAATGCAGGAAACCTGACTATAGCCAGTGTTGAGGAAACGGAAAACGGACATCTGTGGATTTCAACCACCTCTGGGCTTTTCGACTATGACCCTCAGAAAAAAGAGGTGATTACCTGCTATATCCACTCGAAACTCTTGCCTAACGACCATTTCAACTATTCTTCGGCTGCTGACAATAAAGGTAACCTCTATTTCGGAACATATGGCGGGATGGTGGTGCTCAATCCTTATTATATGGAATCGGCAAAAGACCCGCTGAAACTGCTGGTCACATCCATTGAAGGTAAGTCGTTCTTTAAAGGATATATTCAAGACAATTTCTTTAAAACGAGTTACGACAAGGCCACCTTCACACTCTTTTTCAGCTGCCCTTCCAACTCGTTCTCAAGACAGATATGGTATCGCCACAAAATAGAGGAACTTGACAACGACTGGACCGTCAAGTCTTCGCCATCGCCTATAGAATTCCAGAACCTGCCGCCGGGCACTTACCATGTGTGTCTACAAGCCTCTTATTTCAATGGGGTGTGGGATAATCCCCCTCTCGTGTTCACCATCGAGGTGACGCCTCCTATATGGAAAAGTTCTTTAGCCTATGTCCTTTATATCGCCATTCTCCTGGGACTGCTCTATATGCTTTTTAGGTTCTACAAACGGAAACTGAACAAGCGGCATGAGTTGCAGATGAGAACGCTCAACGAGGAGAAGGAACGTGAGAAGCTGCATGAGAAAATAAAGTTCTTCACTACCATCACCCATGAGATACGCACACCGCTCACACTTATGATGGGGAGCGTGGAGCGGCTGGCAAAGGATAAGAAGGGGGAGCATAACCCTAACCTGCAACGCCTGCAAAGCAACAGCAACCGGCTGCTCAACCTCGTCAACCAACTTCTTGACTTCAGGAAGATAGAGGCGGAGCAATTATACTCCAATTTCACTGATATCGACATCATCCCGCTCGTGAAAAACCTATGTGACGACTTTGAAGACCTGGCTCAGAAACGTAACCTGCGGTTTTCCTTCAACTCTCAGATGAGCCAATGTAAAATCGTGGGCGACCAAGACAGCGTATACAAGATATTCAACAACATATTGGCAAACGCCATAAAGTTTGCGTCTACATACGTCACTGTCACAATTGAAAAAATGGTTAAGGACAGCCAGACCTACATGGTCGTCCATACCGACAATGACGGGCCTCTCATCCCTGCGGAAAAGCAGAAAGAGATATTCAAGCCGTTTGTGCAGCATTATGACTCGCAGACTTCTACCACCATCAAGGGCTCGGGACTCGGACTCCCTATCGTCAAGTCGCTGGCGGAAATCCATGGAGGCAGTTTCTATTACGACTCTTCATGCAAGGACCACAATTCTTTTGTGCTGGAAATACCTATGCTGATTACCTCTGAGGCGGATGACGCCGGCACTCTGGACTCTGGCGATGGTCATAACGGCAACAGCGGACGGTTGCCGGATGATGAGAACACGGGAAACCCTCAGGAGAATCTACCGCCAATATTGATTGTTGACGATGAGGACGAACTGAGGAGTTTTGTGGCGGAAGAACTGTCGGCCGACTATCATGTCATCGAGGCACGCAATGGTGTTGAAGCGCTGGAATGCCTGAGAAACAATCATGTGGCGCTCGTCATCACCGACCTCATGATGCCGGTCATGGACGGTATTCAGCTCTGCAAGGAAATCAGGGCGGATATCCGTATCAGCCACACGCCGATTGTGGTGCTCACCGCCAAGACGTCGCTCAACGACCATATCGAGGTGCTGCAGGCTAATGCCGATGCCTATATTGAGAAACCGTTCAACACCCAACATCTGCATGCGCAGATTTCTAACCTCATAAAAAACCGTGAACTGCTGCAAAACCTATACATCCACTCTCCTTATTCCTTGATGATAGGAAGTATTACCACAAACAAGACGGACGACGACTTCATCAGCAAGATGGACGCCTTCATTTCAACACACAGCCGTCCAAATTCCGAAAAAACTCCTCTCACCGTGGAAACACTGGCCGACCACATGGCTATGAGTGCCGCCACACTTTACAGAAAAGTGAAGTCTGTCACATCTATCTCGCCGAAGGAATATATCCAACTCCACAGGCTGAAAGAGGCGGCTCGAATGCTGAAAGAAAAAAACACCACAATAAAACATGTCTCCGAAACCCTTGGATTCAGTAGCGTATCTCACTTCACCCAATGCTTCATGAAACAATTCGGCATTACACCAAGCAAATTCATGAAAAACGAATAAAAATCCATTTATTTACCGGAAACTAATATATCAAAATAGCAAAATTAATTTTTTATAAAAAGTGTACCAAATTTTAGCACATTTCAATAATAATTATTATATTTGCATCCAAACTTATAATATCAACTTATTATGATTGTAGTTACAGGAAGAGAATTCAGATCAAGTCAATCAAAATATCTTAGTATTGCCAAGCAGGGTGAAGATGTTATAATCAAATCCAGAGCAGGGAGTTTTAGAATTATGCCGGTTAAAAAGGAAGATATGGTATACAATATAGACCAATTGTCTGAAATGATTGACAATTCTATGCGTCAGGTAAAAGAAGGAAATTGTTATCCTAAAAGAGAAGATGAAACATCAGAGGAATTTATAAATAGACTCCTAAATGTATAAGATTATTTTCTCTGAAGATGCAAAGAAGGGTTTAAAACTTCTTTATAAGAAATCTCCACAATCTATAAAGAAACTCACATCTCTAATTAATGAATTAGAGCAACATCCTCGCACTGGTACTGGTAAATTGGAAATGTTAAAATACCAGCATGGAAAGGAAATATGGTCACGAAGAATAAATCGTGAACATAGGTTGGTTTACTCCATTGATGACAATATTATTACGGTTATTGTCATCTCTGTTTTTGGACATTATGAATAAACAACGGAATAGTTTTCTCTGTTTTCTCTGTGTTCTTCCCGTAATAATATTAATGAATAATTAACCTAAAATTAGCGGATTTTTATGTAAAAAGAAGCAGCCCCCGAATCATTCGGGGGCTGCCGCATATAGGGTAGGTTAGTGATTTTTATTCTGCGCGGAGAGTATAGCGCTTGAAGTCAACAACGGTGAGTTCCTTGTCCTGAGCCTTCAGGTAGTCGGCCACAGAGATCTTGTTGTCGTCGATGTAAGCCTGGTTGAGCAGACATACCTCCTTGTAGTATTTGTTCAGACGGCCCTGAGCAATCATCTCAATCTTCTTCTCGTTCAGGTTCTGACGTGCTTCTGGTTCAACAGCGGCGATGATTTCGCGTGCCTTTGCACCTTCTTCTTCAGTGATGTAACCCTTAGAGATGTTAGAGTTGATGTGGTCGTCGCTGTCAACGAGGTTAGGGTTGATGCCAGCCTTCTTGATAGCCACTTCGATGGCGCGCTTCACTTCGTCTTCCTTTGTCTTCTCAGTGATGGCAACGAGTTCCTTTGCCTTCTCTTCTGCTGTGATCTTGCTCTCGTCCAATGCGATAGGAGACATAGCTGCCACCTGCATTGCGATGCCCTTTGCCACTTCGTCGTCACATGCCTTGTTGAATGCAACGAGGGTGCAGAGGAAGCTCTGGTTCATGTGGTTGTAAGCCACAACCTTCTCGCCTTCTACGGTTGCATAACCGTCGAGTTCCATTTTCTCACCGGTAACACCAGAACGGTTTACAACGGCTTCTGCAGCACTCACTCCGTCGATGTCGAGGTTCTTCACCTCGTCGAGAGTCTTGCAACGAGCGGCTACTGCTGCGTCCATGATCTGGTTG
>Ga0247609_10003764_pt1 | contig 15296 bp, 19 predicted proteins | sample 172DNAGHGlowgp2_FD_193487 | JGI IMG/M metagenome (GOLD analysis project Ga0247609, IMG submission 193487) | Sheep rumen microbial communities from Palmerston North, Manawatu-Wanganui, New Zealand - 1728 DNA GHGlow gp2 | ecosystem: Host-associated > Mammals > Digestive system > Stomach > Rumen ...
GAAGATGAAGGAAGGATATAAATGTGTATGGATAAAAATGAGAACAAGGAAGGGTATAGAAAGGTATGGAAGGGTACGGACAGATATGATGTAGAAAATTGGTGGATGAATAAATAAGCGAGTTCCGCGTTTTTTATTTTATTGATATGGCAAGCCGCTGTGTAGATAACACACCGCCTTGCTTCTGTAATCTTCCATGAACATTCCGCAACAAATCTTCAAAGGGGATGTAATTTCTCAACCTTTCTCATACATTTCCATACACGCTCCAATTGTAAACAAACTATTAACATTATAATGACCTTATGTACTTTTAAACGAAGGGTTATTATAATATAAATATAAAATAAAGGTAAGGAAAAACCTAAAAACCAGAAAGGATATGAATTATGAAAGAAATGTCACAAGAGTATTATGTATTAAAAGCAGCTTACGTGCTGATGGAACAGGCTATGAGCTGTCTTGATTCAGAAAAAGTCGTTGAAATGCTGGAAGACGCACAGTCTTTAATAAAGACTGAGACAGATTATCTAGAATACATGAAAGAGGAAGAGGAGGACTAAGACTATGAAATATATTGAGAGATGGATGATTGAGGCTTGGCTGTTAGGTCAGATGAATATAGATGAAATCTATATCAAGCTTAGAAAGAACACAGCTATGACAAGCAAGTTCAGTGAATTTGCAGATGAATTCTTAGAAGCAGTATTAAACTACGACGCAGAAATAGTTCAAAAAGGAGGACAAGTAAAATGAAAAACAACGATTTTTTAGATAATGCATGGGCAGTAAGAAAGTATGTAGAATATGATGGACTTTCTTTTAATAGAGACCAATACGTAAAACTTTTAAAGGAAAACGCAATGATGGAAGCATTATCAAGACAAATTAAGGAGGACAAAAGAAAATGAAAAAGGGTACAAAAGCAAGTGAAGCTACTAAAGCTAAAATGAAAGCTGCTCAAATAAAACGTAGAATTAAAGATATGGAAGAAACAAGTTACAAAGAGATTGCTGATGAAGGATTTAAGCATGCTACAGAAGATTTATACGTATCAGCTAAAGGTGATGTAATCAGAGTAAAAGAATATGAAGGTAAAATTTATTATCAACTTTTGATACCAAGTACTACTAAAGATGGATATAAACAAGTATCAAGTACAGCTAGAAAAGGTGCTATTCATATTCATACTTTAGTAATGATGACTTATGTAGGTCCAAAACCAAAAGGTATGGAAATCAATCACATCGATGCTAATAAAGCTAATAACAGACTTGAAAATCTTGAATATGTAACTCATAAAGAAAACATGGCTAAGTGTAATCAGAAAGTTCCACATAAATATCGTGGAAGATACTATATAAAGACTGAGACATATAGAGATGAAGAAGGTAGATCAATCCATATGAACCCAATAAATTACTGGCAATGGCTAAGATCTATAGGTAGAACAAAATTAGCTAGAAGATTTTATAGAGAAAACAAAGAAATATTAGAAAATTACTTCAAATTTTAACCTTTTACGAAGAGCTATTTAATTTAATAGCAGGAGGGAAATTACTCAATACTATTAAAATAAAGGAGAAAAAAGTATGGGACACATGATTGCAGGCATAACTATATGCATAATAATTTTTATATTTGGAGGATTTGAGATATGAAATGTCCGGTATGTAATGGAAACACTAGAGTCGCAAGTACAGTAGAAAATTCCCAAAAGTTTACTAAAAGAAAATTACAGTGTTGTTCTTGTAAGAGATATTTTTATACTATAGAACAATTTGAAAGTTGGACTAATGATAAGTCTAAGAAAGATTTCGATATTCAAGCTTGTTTTGCTGAGGCATTAGCTATAGCTGATCAGTATAAAGAAGCAGCACCTGAACCTAAGGATAATATTTTTTAATGGAGGATAAGATTATGGATTTCAATGAAAGTTTAGATAAAGTATGTGCATTCTTTAAAGAAGAGCATGGAATTGACATTTTAAGTGAAGATCAGCAAGATAGATTATATGAATACTTAGATGGAGGACAAATATATGGCAAAGAAAACAATTGATCAATTATTAAAAGATACTGGTAAAAAGATTACTGATGCTATGGAAGAAAAGCAAAAGAAAAAGTTTATCAGTAGACTTAATGCCAGACTTAAGAAATTCAAAGATTACGCTTCACAATCAGATTATGAAGAAGTTAAAGCTAAGATTAGTGAAATATCTGGTGTGTCTTTTGTAGAAAAATCCGGTAATTTATCTACAAAAACAAGTTATGAAGCAGCTAAATCATTAAGAAACGTAATACCTACTAAAGAAGATTATAATGAATTTGTAAGAAATAGACAAAACTCAGCATTTGATACTATCATAAGAATCAATCGTATAAATGATATGTTTGATAAACTTATGAACGCATATTATGCTAATTGGAACGGATTAGATAAAGTGCTTAATGGAAAGATTCAAAAATTATCAAAAAAGGATCAAGCAGATATTGAGCGTTTAACTAAGATTATCGGTAGTGAATATAGACACGCTGATGAAAATGCTTTTAATAATATCTCAGAAGATGTTTGGGATAGATTAGAAGAAATATTAGAACAAGCATTACCATAATGGAGGATAAGAGTATGTTACACGTAATAGATAAGAAAGTCGCGAATCATAGCTATTACGTTACAGAAGGATGGGGATTAACCATAAAATCTATAACGTATAAAATGAAAGGCTATATTGTAAGTTGGGTATTAACCAATGGTGAGTTGTATTATGAAGGTAACTCACAAAAAGATTTAGAAGATACATTAAAACATGTTAAAGAATTATATGAGTTAAAAACTAAGAGTGATCATAACAAGGAGATATTGGTTATTTATACTGATAACGTTATGAAAGCAAAAGGGTTTTTACAACAAATAACCACTGCAAAGTTTAGTGATTTTTATTTTGAAGTATTAGATAATATTGAAATAAGAGAATGTTGGCTAGAAGATATAGAAGATGCAGTAGAAATAGCTACTTGGGCATCTGATATTATAGAAAACGTATTTATTCCAGATAAGTATTTTTACTTAGGCCCAGCACAAATATCTAGAAAAAGAACTAGACACATAAAAGCATTAAGAGCATTTTATGAAAAAATAGCTCCAGATGGTTATAATGAATGGTGTTGGTTAAGAATAGCATTTTTTGGTGGATTATACTATTGTCCTTATCCTGGTGGATATTGGGAAAGACCTATACTTGGATTAGATTTATTATCAGCATTCATATTTTGTTTGATAAGTAAAAAGCATTGTATGAGTGAAGAATTTGATTTAGATGAAGAAGATTGGGAAAAGTATCTTTATTCTGAAGATATATGTACTATAGGTAGATATAAAATCACATATCATACAGAACATAATGCTATAGATGTATTTAAAGATGAAGATGGTCACTCGCTTAAAAAGACTACAACAGAGGGTGAATATGAAACTGTATATGTCAGATTTACTAATATTGATATTCGTAGCATTCGTAATCTATGTGATAGTATCAACATTACTTGCTTAGAACTATATGGATATAACTTAGATTATTTGCCAAAAGAATACATTGATGAAGTATTAAGAGCTTTTAGAGATAAGAAAAACTGTGATAAAAAATTTAAAAACGTATATGATGGTTTTAAAAAAATATTAAACTCATTCTATGGAAATTCAGTATTCAATTATAATAAGGCTACTGGAGAAGGTGCATACGATAAAAATAGAGCTTATTGGAAAAAAGAATCAGAAAAAGAAGTAGTACCTCCTCAATGGGGAATATTTGCTACAGCTTATTGTAGAGAAATAGTATTAGCACTTGGTCAAGTAGTTGAAGGTTGGCTATACTCTGGTGTAGATAGTATTTATTGCTATGATACTGAAGATAATAGAAATAAAATTGAAGTAATAAATGATTATATTAGAGATGAAAACAAGTCTATGTGTGAATATCATGGATATGACTATAATGAGATAAAAGATTTAGGTACATTCGAAACAGAAAATCATATTTCTAAACTTAAGACTTGGGCTAAAAATCAATATGCATATGAATCAGAAGAAAAAGGTATAGTATTAAAATCATCTGGTTGTAATAAAGATGAAATAGTTGTAGATAAAAACATATTCAAATTAGATAAAGTTCCAGGTGGTAAAAGAATAATCGGCGATATAAGTGATGAATATACTAAGGTAGAAATTAATGGTGAAGTATTGGAATCACATGGATATTACTTTGAAAAAGCAGTAAACATGGATGAACCAATAGAAAAATTATCATTATTCTTACATTTAATACGTAATCGCGGATGAGCTATTTAATTGTAATACCCGGACGGAAAGACGCGACCCGTTCGTGTAACATACATTTTTTCCTTTTAGATTAGGGACCTTAGTTTCCTCCATAGCTAAGGTCCCTTTTTAAATGTATTTTTATACAAAAGTATGAATAAATATTCAAGAAAGGAGCATCATTATGGGAGACGTTATGACTATGATAAGTACAGTAGGCTTTCCTATTGTAGCATGTATTGGGCTTGGCTGGTTCTGTAAATACATGATTGATCAAAATAATAAGAACATTGAAAAAATGTTTGAGATGTACGCTAAAGCTAATGACGAAAACAGACAGGCCATTGAAGCTTGTACAAAAGCAATCGATAAATTATGTGAAAAACTGGATAAGGAGGGATAATCATGGCAAGCAAAGTTAATTTAATTGTAAATGAAGCTAAGGCTCAAATAGGATATTCAGAAAAGAAGAATAATAAGACTAAATATGCTGCTGAGATAGATACTTTATGGCCAGAGTTTTATAATACTAAGAAACAAGGAGTTGCTTGGTGTGACGTTTTTGTAGATTGGTTATTTTTACATTGCTTTGGATTTGATAATGCTTTATATATGCTCTGTCAACCAGCTAAGAGTTGTGGAGCAGGTTGTAAATACTCAGCTCAATATTACAGAAGAGCTAATAGATTTGACCGTAATCCTGAAGTAGGTTCACAAATATTCTTTGGTAGATCTGGAGAAGAGAACCATACTGGAATCGTAATTAGAGTTGACGATACTAAAGTTTATACTGTAGAAGGTAACTCTTCTAATAAAGTAATGGAACATTGGTATTGGAAGACTAGTTCAAAGATTTCAGGATATGGACATCCTAGATATGATGAAGAGAAAGGAGATACTTGTATGATCGAAGTAAAGCTATGTAAGAATGGAAACAAGAATGAGACAGTAAAATCTGTTCAGTCCATTTTATATGGTAAGGGCTTTAAAGGTTCTAATGGCAAGGCTTTAGCGCTTGATGGAGACTTTGGACCTAACACACTTTATGCTGTGAAGTCTTTCCAGAGAGCTAATAATTTAGCAGAAGATGGAGTAGTTGGCCCTAAAACTTGGGCTAAACTTCTTGGCTGATGGCTACAAATGCAAAAACTGGCTTTTATGATCTAAAAGATATATTAGCCAAACACGCAGACATAAATATGATTATCTCAGGAAGGTCCAATGGTAAAACATATAGTCTGTGTAAATACGTATTAGAGCAGTATAAAAAGACTGGTAAGAGATTCGTTTATATTAGAAGATGGGTTGAAGATATTAAAACGTCTAATGCTCAAAAACTTTTTATACCACTTGAAGACGAAATAACTAAATTATTTGGTGCTGATTATTCTATATCTTATTATCAAAGACAATATTCTTTAGTAGATCCTGATGGTAATAAGGAAGTTATTGGCTATGTATTATCATTATCAGAATCACATCACCAAAAATCTGTTGCTTATGTAGATATTGGTACTATATTTTTCGATGAGTTTATTCAAATGGCTGGAGAAAGAATTCTTCCTGATGAACTTTCTAGATATGAAAATACACTATCAACTATTATTCGTTTTCATACAGATATTAAGGTATTCTTATTAGCTAATACTGTATCTAAGTTTGCTCCATATTTTAGTTATTATCAAATAGATATTAATAGAATGGAGCCTAAAGATATTTTCGTTAGAGAATTTCCTACTGAAGCAGGTTCATTAAAAGTAGCCTGTGAATATGCAGAAATCTCTAATAAGATTAAGAAAAAGACATCAAAATACATTCTTAATTCTAACATGATCGCTAAAGGTGGATGGGAAATTCCTGAAATCGACGATATTATTACTGCTCCTGGTGAAAGAGCTAAAGAACAGTTATTATTCTCAGCTTGGGATCCAGAATCAGAAGTTAATATTGGTTGTTATTTAAGGACTGCTACTTGGTATACTTTAGAGACAAAAAACTATATGTCAATACAAGTACCTCATACTAGACAGTTTTTAGTAATACGTAATTCACCTAAAAAGAGTTCATTTTATCACTTAACTAATATAAAAGATTTGACATATAATACTTGGACTAGTTGGCATGATATGATGAAAGACATAGCAGATCAGACAGATATTGATGTCGAAAATGAACTTAAGATGAATAGAGTATATTGTGATAATATGTTTACAGCAGATTTCTTTAATCACATATACTACTATTATAATAATTTACAACTGAGAGATTTATTATAAGGAGGAATTAATATGAAACTCAGTGATTTAGTAGAATTGGCAAAAGCTGGATATAAATTCCAGGAAATCAAAGAACTTTTAGAGTATGTGGAAACATCACCTGCTGTTCAGGGCGCCACACCTGATATTACTCCAGACGATGTTCCTGATAATACTCCGGAGCCTGAACCGGAACCTGAACCAGTTAAACCTCAGGTTAAACCTCAGGAGAAGAAAGAAGAAGACGGTGAATCGGTTTTAGACAAACTATTTGATTAAAAGGAGGATTTACTATGAAACCATTAACACCTATCGATGCTTATGAGGTTATTAATGAACTTTCTAAGCAGGCACTCGGCGCTAAGGCTGCTACCACAGTAGATGCAACTAACTTCGTCTCTGTTGGTGATCAGATTTTACAGTCAGGTGTCGACAATGTAATTAACTCTATTTCAATCTTAGTAACTAGAGTTGTTAACAAGTCTAGAGCTTATAACGGTAAATATGCTTCTATTATGACAGATGCTGCTGGTTATGGCAATAGATTATTGAAGAGAAAGACTTATTCTAAGGAAGCTATCGCAGCCGGTAACGTTAATACTGATGCTAATACTAATATTGGTGATGGTCTTAATGCTGAGTCTGATGGTACTGGTTCTCAGTGGGATATGAGCTTTGCTCCTGCACTTGAGCTTTCTTATGGCGGATCAGACGTTTGGTCTTATCAGATGCCTACTATTACTGAAGATGCTCTTAAAGATGCTTTCCGTAACGAGGCAGAGTTTGCTTCTTTCATGAATATGAGAATGACAGAAGCTTACAATGAGATTGAGACTAATAAGGAAGCTTTCGCTAGAATCACAGTACTTAACAGAATCGCTGGTATCGTTAAGATGGTAGATGATGAAGTTCTTGGTGCTGAGTGCGTAGTTGACCTTATTGCTTATGCTAATAAGAAGATGGGTACAACTTATACTAGAGCAGAAATGCTTCAGGAGCATATGGATGAATTCCTTAAGAACGTAGCTGTTAAGCTTGAGACTGACTCTTCACGTCTTGAAAATAGAACAGTTAAGTATCACTGGTCACCTGCTAAAACAGTTGATAGCGTATCTTACGTTCTTAAAGAGCATACTCCTAAGGCTAATCAGAAGATGCTTTATTACGCTCCTCTTATTTCTGAGATGGAGACTAGAGTACTTCCTACTATTTTCCACGCTGATATGCTTAAGGACGTAGTCGGAAAGAATACTTCTAAGGCTGAAGGCGTAGATTTCTGGCAGGCATTTGATGATGGTGACGAGTATGAGGGCGCAGCTATTAAGTGGACACCTGCTATTCCTGTAGGTACTACTGCTGAGCAGGATATTCCTTTTGTATTCGGTATTCTTTACGATGAAGATGGTATTATGATTAACTACCAGCTTGATAACGTAAGATCTACACCTGTTCATGCTCGTAAGGGTATTATCAATACTTTCGCTAACTTCAAGAGACTTCCTATTAACGACTTCACAGATAACGCTATTGTTTATATTCTCGGTGAAGGTGGAGCTGAAGACGGCGGCGAAGGCTGATTTTAATTAGGAGGAATTGGATATGGATAGCCTAAATGATTTAGAAATTTTTCAAAGACAACTTGAAGCTATTCGTGTTCCAGAAAAATATTGGTCTAACAAAGACTATGAATATAGGTATTGGTTCAGGGCGCTCTTGCAGCGCCTTGACGCCTGCCTAGAATTCAAAGGTCTTCCTGATTATTGGCCAAAGAATTTCTTCAACATTTGTTTATGGTCTTTTGGTTACGTAGCAGTATTTAAGTCTGAAAGATTTGGTGTAACATTCCAGCCATGTACTTTAGGTGGTATGTGGGATTTTTACTATCAGCCTTCAGAAGCTATTGTTACTAATCCTAAATTCCATAAACGTTTTACTGTAGGAAAAGATTGCGAATTGATAAAAATTTGTGGCGATTATCATGGCATTCTTGATCTCATCGATTATTATGCTGTAAAGCTTAGTAATTTATCTACTGCAACTAATATGGGCGTAGCTAACAGTAAACTTCCAGCAGTATTTTCTGCTAGAACAGAAGCTGAGAAACGTACTATAGAAGCTGCTTGGGATGATGTACAAAGTGGTAAGCCTATTTTAATAGCTAAACAGAATTCAGCTACTGATGAGGTTATTCCTGGTAAAAATCTGTTTGAAGTATGGAACCAGAACTTCCATGAAACATATATTGTAGATAAGCTTTTAGAAAACATTCAGACTGTACTTGATCAGTTTTATACTGAAATTGGTATAGCTAGAACTGTAGATAAAGAATCTCATATATTAAATCAGGAAGCAGCTTTCCAAGACAGACAAAGTGATTCACGTATAAGAGATTGGAAAAATTATCTTAATGAATCATTTGATAAAGTAAATAAAATGTTTGGATTAAATTTGGAGGTGGAATATGCACGCGAAGCTTACACTGCTCAGCCTGGAGAAGGCTCTGAACGCAGAACAGAAGAGTCTGAGTGACCTTTTCACATTTTCACCTGAAATAACGAATTGGGATCCAGATGTCTTATTAGCAACTATGATTAGAAATTATTCTTCATTACCTTGTTTAGAAGAAGATTACAATTGGATGTATGATGAAACTGACTATTGGTGGAAGTCACATAAAGAAAATTTCGAAAGATTATTTTCAGCGTTTTCCCAAGAATATGATCCATTAGAAAACTATAATAGACATGAAGAGTGGACAGATACTAATGCTGCTACTGGAACTGCTAATAGTTCTAAGAATGCTTCATCTACTAAAGATGGAGATACTAGTCATACTTTATCTTCTTCTGAAACTGTAGATAATGATGGAACATTTTCTAAAACATTAACTGGAAGAGAAGTTATAGATAACGATGGTACTTCATCTAAATCTATTTCTAGTACAGAAACAGTAGGTAAAACAGGATCTTCAGATAAATCTACTACTACTGACGTTACTGAAACCAAAGGTGTTAATGCTTTTAATGGCACTAGCTTTGCTGATGCTGAACAAGTTGTAACCGATGGCGAAGGTACAGAAAATATTGATACTACTGAAAATAGCACAACGACCATTTCTAATACAGAAACCGGTGCTACTACTGAAGATCAAACAACAACTACTAATAATACTGAAAGTGGTACGACTACAGACGACACAGAAACAACAACTTCATTATCTGAATCTGGCACTGATGATTACACATTGACTTCAGTAGAACAATCAACTGATTCTTCTTCTAATACGAGTAATGGTAGTCACGTTGGCCATATGCATGGTAATATTGGTGTTACAACATCACAGCAAATGTTAATGTCTGAATTACCTTTAAGAGTTATGACTGCTTATGGTATTATGGCAAAATTATTTGCTGATGAAATGTTATTATCTATTTGGTAAAGGAGGGTAATATTATGCCAAGAGATTATACAAATTACCCAGAGCGTGATTTTCAACATATAATTGAGAATATGCGTAATAATTACCAAGATAAATTTTTCCATGATATTGATTTGGGATTTTTAGTAGAAGCTTTACAAGATATAGATATTTCAAAAGTAGCTTCTATTACATATGATGAAGAGACTTATACATTATCTATATTAGATACTGATGGTAATGTTTTAGCTTCTACTGTTATCCCAGTTAATATTGGTCCTCAAGGACCCCAAGGAATACAAGGTGAACCTGGTCCACAAGGACCTCAAGGTATTCAAGGAGTAAAAGGTGATAAAGGCGATACTGGTCCTGCGGGTGAACAAGGTCCGAAAGGTGATACTGGAGCTACCGGTGCTAAAGGTGATAAAGGTGACACCGGACCACAGGGTATTCAAGGTATTCAAGGTGAACAAGGTCCCCAGGGTATTCAGGGTCCAAAAGGTGATACTGGTGAACAAGGTCCTCAAGGCGAAAGAGGAGCAACTGGTGCGACTGGCCCTACTGGACCTCAGGGTCCTAAGGGTGATACGGGAGCCACTGGTCCTCAAGGAATACAAGGACCTAAAGGAGATACCGGAGATACAGGACCGCAAGGAGTTAAAGGCGACACTGGAGATACAGGACCTACTGGACCACAGGGACCTATTGGACCTCAGGGACCACAAGGCGATCCAATGATGATTAAGGCAAAATACGATACTTTAGCTGAACTAGAAGCTGCACATCCAACTGGTTCTGCTGGAGATATGTATCAAGTCGGAACATCATCTGGTGGAGGTGCATCATTCCCAGCAGGTGGTACTACTGGACAGGTATTAGCTAAAAAATCTAATGCTGATGACGATGTTGAATGGAGCGACTATGCTACAACAGTAGTATCTAATGGTCGTTTGATTAAAATTACAACTGCTCCGTCGTCTTATACTACTGTAACTGGAGGATTTAAGCCTTCTTATAGAGTAGCAATATCAGCTTTTACTGCAAATACTACTAATATTTCTGATCCTCAAATTGGAGATCTTGTTTACTGGAGTTCTTATTATTACTATATTGGCTATGTAGATGCTAGTTATGTTTATCTTTCTGCAAGAGTAAGTATTCAAGGACCAACTGGTGGTAGAGGTACTGATGGTACAGCTGGTTATGTATATGCTTCTAATACAGCTCCAACTGGAAGTGGTCCTTGGACTTTTACTACAAGCAATCTTTCTCCAACGTTTTCAAGTCAAAGTTCACTAAATTTCTTAATTTATTACAATGGTTATTTCTATGCACCTTCTGCAAATTATTCTGGTGTTACAGTTCAATGTACTAATAGATATTTAATCCCTACTGATACTCCTACTACTTTAAATGGTTTAACAGATACATTAATATCTAATCCTACAGACGGTCAAACACTTATTTGGGATTCTGCAGCTCAAGCTTGGAAAAATGGTAGTGCTGGTGGTGGCGGAGGTAGTAATGCTGCACCAGATGCTATTATTGGTACGATTAATATAGATCTTAATGGTGAAAATATTGATACAAATACTTTTGTTGCAATTACTGGAGCGATTGCAGTAGACACTATGACTAAGTTGAGACTTGCAGTAAGGAATCCTCAGGGATGGCCACAGGAGGTAGGTTCACTAACACCTACTGCTTGCAAAGTAAAAGCTGGATATTCTGCTAGTTACGATACTATTCAAGCAGCTATAGATGCAGGTGATGGTAGTAATATTAGCGAAATAATATTATATTATATTTGGAAACCAAGTTCATGGGTAAAAGTAAATTTAAGTGCTACATATAATTCTAATACAATTACCATTACTGGTGGTGCAGCTTTTGAAGCTCATAATTTAGTTCAATAAATAAGGAGGATAAAATATGCCTAATAATGAAAATGGAACATACATATGGGATATAGACCATAATGAATGGAAAAATTTAGGTAATTTTATCGGAGAACAAGGAGCTAAAGGAGACAAGGGAGATACTGGAGATACAGGTGCCACAGGACCTCAGGGTCCTGCTGGTACTACTCCAAATATTTCAGTATCAGCCTCAGTCTCTAATACTACTGGTACTCCGGCAGTTACCGTAACAAAAGGTGGAACTACTGCTGCTCCTACATTTGCGTTAGCTTTTAGCGGACTTAAAGGAGAAACAGGTCCACAAGGTCCTGCAGGTGCAACAGGTGCTCAAGGCCCAAAAGGCGATACTGGAGATACTGGCGCTACAGGCGCAACAGGTCCAAAAGGAGATAAAGGCGATACTGGTGCTACAGGACCACAAGGTCCACAAGGATTACAGGGAGAAACTGGTTTACAAGGTCCTAAAGGTGATATTGGCCCAATGGGACCAGTTGGACCTAAAGGTCAAAAAGGCGATAAAGGTGATGAAGGAGAAGGTACACTTTGGTGGAGTACTACTGGTACATTTGATCCTTTAACAGATGTAATGAATGTACCTACTTCTAGAATTGTCTCTTTTGATTTTGAAAGAACTAGAACTGTTAAAGCTGGAGATTACGTTATTCTTAATGCTAGTAACTTATATGAAGTTGTCCAAATTACTACATATCAAGGAACAGAAATAGCACAATGTATGATAGTAGCAACTATTAATGGTGATTTCCCACCTTATCAATTCACTGCTAGTGCTAGAGTTGGTACAAATGATCCAAGTCAACCACCTTCAGCAACTATGAGTGTTACTTCTCATGGACTAGAGCAACAGTTTAATTTGACTGTAAACAATATTAAAGGTCAAAAAGGAGATACTGGAGCTCAAGGCCCTACTGGTCCTCAAGGTGAAAAAGGTGATAAGGGTGAAAGAGGTATTGGAATACCAGCTGGTGGTACTACTGGTCAAATGCTTTATAAGAAGTCTAATACTAGCTATGATTTTGATTGGAAAAATATTAGAGAAGTACCATCTGGTGGTAGTAGCAATCAAGTATTATCTATAGGACGTAACGGTTTAACTTGGAAAAATCGTACGCAATCTTATATGTGGAATGATACTTTTGATGGATCTACTGGTATAGAAAATAAGCATTTTTATTTTGATTTACCTGCAGATTTAAGAGATAAAGAGATTACTTCAGTACAAGCTTATTTCTTATGGGATACTGCTGTATCTGGTTATAATGATATTTTTGCTGGAACTTGGTACCCAGTTAATGGATTAACTTTAACTGGTCTTATGACAGGTGCTGGTTATAACTGGAAACAAACAAATACTCAATTACAATTAACATTATTAGCTGGTATGGCTACTCAAATATTTGTAATTGGTACTAATGTTATTTCTACTTGGAGTAATGCTAACAAAGCCGCATATCTTCCTAATGATGGTAATGGTCATGTTAGAATTAGAGTAGTTGCTATGTTTAAAGAACAAACTTAAGGAGGTATTATTATGGCTTTATCATTAACTTTAGCTAATATCGACCTCTTAGGTAATAGAATTTATAGTGATTTTAATAACTATTTTTCTAATAAACTTCCTTTAACTAAAAAATTAAAATTTGATAATGTATTACTTAAAGAAGATACTTCTATGTATAATCCAGTATTTGTTATACATACTACGTCTAATAGAACTTTATATGGATTTAATTACGCGCAGTATGTTATTCCTGCTGCTGGAGCTTCTTCAGCTGTAATTAGATATTATTATGTAAAAGATATTGTTCATTTACATGGTAGAGTAGAAGTACATTGTTCTTTTGATCCATTACGTAATTATAATATTAAGAGTTGTTATGGTAAGTTAGCATTAACTAGTAATAAGGATCATTGGGTAAATACATTAGATGATACTAGATTTGAACCTTTTAATATGAAACGTTATAATGGTGTTACTTCTACTGATGTAGATATGGGATTAACTAGTGAATCTGATGGTACTGATTTTAGTCAAACTGGTGTAGTAGTAATGAAATTCTGGTATGGTGTTTACGGAGACGTTAATCAGTATGGTATTTGTTCGGCTATGATGGATATGCCTACATTTATAAAAGTTATAGCTACTGTAGGTCATTATATACAAAATAACGTACAAGTAACATTATCTGGTATTACTGATTTTACTCAGTTTATTTATGATGCTAAATTCTATCCATCACTTGTATTATCCCAAGTAGCTGGACCAGCTGGTTATGGTACAGTAGATAGTTTTGTTATAGGTGGTTTATGCATAGTTAACTTAGCAGTATACTTAAGGACTGATGGTCATTCTGGTTTCTTAGATTCAGGAAATCAAGATTTTGATATTAATATTTTAAATCTTGTAGAAAATAAACATGAAATGAAGTTCTTAGCTAAAGATCGTTGGTGTGATGTAGTTCTTGAAACTCCAGTTGGTTGGCAATCATTACCTATGGGTATGTTAACTAGTTTTAATCATATGAGACATAGATCTATTATTGATTTTGAAACTGGTGAATTATCTATAGGTATTTATAAAGTTTCTGGTACTACTGAAAATCCACACTCAGAACACATTACAGATATTAAGGGTTTATGCTCTATTGACGTTACAAATCAGATAGTTCATATAGCTTCTTTAGAAGAAAAAGCAGCATATGGATTTGTTAATGCTGCTATAGGTATAAGAGGTCAAGGAAAATTAACTAATGCTAATTTCTGGGGTGGAGTAAATGACGTAATTCAATCATTTACTGGTGATACAGAAATACATCAAAGAGGTGGAAATAGTGCAGGAGCTACTCATCAATTTAGAATATTTAGCTTATCACTTAAAAAATTTAAAGTAAACACATATCTTTATTTTAATCCGGCTACGCCTATTAATGATGATTATACTTACGGTCCTTTAGATGCTTGGGACGCTAATAAGCTTCAAGCAGCTTATAATGATTATTGTAATGATGTTAGAACAGGTTATCCTTCTAGTAAGTGGGGCACTGTAGGATCTTTTGTTAAAGATGGTTCTAATTCTGGTGTAGATACTATGTTGAAATTTTCAGATGTTTCTAAAGTTACAGCAGTTCCATTAGGAGCTTATACAGATCCTATTAATTTATTACCTGAACATGAAGCAGCTATTAAACAAGCTTTATTACAAGGAATCATTTTTAAGAACTATGATCATGAAGTAATTTAATCAACATAAAGAGAGTACTATTAATGGTACTCTCTTTTTTTTACATCCCCTTTGAAGATTTGTTGCGGAATGTTCATGGAAGATTACAGAAGCAAGGCGGTGTGTTATCTACACAGCGGCTTGCCATA
>Ga0247609_10003765_pt1 | contig 15292 bp, 16 predicted proteins | sample 172DNAGHGlowgp2_FD_193487 | JGI IMG/M metagenome (GOLD analysis project Ga0247609, IMG submission 193487) | Sheep rumen microbial communities from Palmerston North, Manawatu-Wanganui, New Zealand - 1728 DNA GHGlow gp2 | ecosystem: Host-associated > Mammals > Digestive system > Stomach > Rumen ...
GCTCATGGTCGTAAGTAGGATTGAGCAGCCATGACTCGTAGGCAGACTTCATGTAGTTGGTGTTCCAGGTAACTGTCCTCTGGCTGTCGGAAGCGAAGTCCTGCTCGCCCATCTTGAAGTAGTATGTGCCTGGCTGTCCATAGAGGATGACGCCGTGGAAGTCGAAGTTGTCCTCTCCTGTTCTTGATGGCACATATCCATCAGGATAGTGAGCAAGAACAATCAGCCTGATGTCCGGGTTCACGGTGCTTGCAGCCTTCTGCAGACCCGAGCCCAGTCGCATCTTTGCCTCAAATCCACTCAGGTACTCCACAGCCTCCTCGCCTTCAAGATACTTGCTTGCAATATATGGCTGGGCACCTTCAGTTTCCGAGAAGTCTGCGTCGAAATCTAATGAGAGGGTTGCATAGTTCTTTCCGGTACCGATGACGATTGGAATGATGTCGGTGATGGTGGCAAAGCGAGACCATTGCTCGTGAGCCTGATATGCCTCAAGAGCAGATGATTTCACATAAAGAGTTTTATTGATTTTTGCATTTTTGTTTCCGAATGCTTCAGGGTCCAAGTCTGGAGGGATTGTTGCCATACAGTAAACCTCGGAAAGATTGTCGCATCCTTTGAAGGCTTCCTTCTCAATATAATTAACTTTTGACGGAATAGTTATTTCTTTCAGTGATGAGCAGTTATTAAAAGATAATCGTTCAATTTTGGTAACAGTTGACGGAATAGTTATTTCCTCTAAAGTTGTGCACCCATTAAACATTCCATATTGTATTTCAACAAGCCCTTTTTTAGGGAGATATAATCTTTTGATTTTACTTTCATCAAATGTACCCCAACCATGACCGTTGCCTCTATAAGAAAACATGGATTTAACTTCTTTACCTGTGACATCCCATGTTGAAATATTGACACTTTCTAATTGAGCATTGCCAAACAAAAAACCCATATCAGAAACTTTGCTGACATCCCAGTTAATCAAAAAGTCTGTATGCGTTTCGTTTTTACATTTATAGAATAATCCAAACATCTTTTCCACATTGCTTGTGTTCCAGTTAGCGAGCGGTGTCAGTTCAGTTATTCCTGTGCAACTTGCAAACATGTAACTCATATCTGTTACATTGCTTACATCCCAATTAGCAAGTGGTGTTACGTCAGTTATCCCTGTGCAATTGTAAAAGATAGATAATGGATTCCTTGAAATATATTCTTCTCCACCCAAAGTTTTCACCTTGCTGACATCCCAGTTAGCAAGTGGTGTCAGGTCAGTAATTCCCGTACAACTGTAGAATAAACCGCTCATATTCGTTACCTTTCCTGTGTTCCAGTTAGCGAGTGGTGTCAGGTCAGTTATTCCCGTGCACTTATAGAATACTTTACTCATATTGGTTGCATTGCTAGTATTCCAGTTAGCGAGCGGTGCCAGGTCTGTAATCCCCGTGCAATTGTTGAAGACACTGCTCATATTAGAAACTTTTCCTGTGTTCCAGTTGGCGAGCGGTGCCAGGTCAGTAATTCCCGTGCAGTTGTAAAATGCACTGCTCACATTGGTCATGTTGCTGACATTCCAGTTTGCGAGCGGTGCCAGAGCTGTTATGCCTTTGTCATCCATGAATATACCGCTCATATTCGTTACTTTTCCTGTGTTCCAATTCTTGAGCGGTGTTAAATCACCTACTTTAGTGCAACCGTAAAACAAATCGCTCATATTGGTCACATTGCTGACATCCCAGTTAGCGAGCGGTGCCAGGTCTGTAAGTCCTGTGCATTTTGCAAATATACCTCCAAACTTTGTTTTATCTATTGTTTGTGATGTCCATGTATTTCCCATAATTTTCACATTGCTGACATCCCAGTTAGCGAGCGGTGTCAGATCTGTGATTTTTGAGCAGCTGGCGAACAAACCACTCATATCTGTTACATTGCTGACATCCCAATTAGCAAGTGGTGTAAGATTTGTGATTTTTGAGCAGCTGGCGAACAAATCGCTCATATTGGTCACGTTACTTACATCCCAGTTAGCGAGCGGTGTCAAATCTGTGATATTTGAATTTAGACAGAATAACCTTCTCATATTTCTCACATTGCTGACATCCCAGTTACAGAGGGGTGTCAAATCTGTGATATAAAAGCAACGCATGAATAAACCGCTCATATTTCTCACGTTGCTGACATTCCAGTTAGCGAGTGGTGTCAAATCAGAGATTTTGGTATTTCTTGCAAACATGTAACTCATATCTGTTACGTTGCTGACATCCCAGTTAGCGAGCGGTGTCAGATCTTCGATGATCATTTTTTCATCAGGAGAAGTACCAGAAATTATCCAATTGGTTGTACCAAACATATAGCTCATGTTGGTTACATTGCTTGTGTTCCAATTCGCTAAGAAATCAATATTGGTAAGCCCGATGCAACTTCTGAAAATAGCACTTGCATCAGCTTGCAATGAAATAGTTGTATCAAACTGCAAAGAAGTAATCTTTTGGCAGTTGTAAAAAGCGTAAGCCATTACTGACGAAACATCCATTCCATTGATTTGTGAAGGAACTATAAGTTCTCCTGTAGTTGTGTTAGGAACTGCTGTTACAGCATCGTCAATACTTGTTCCTCCACCTCCAAGAGCCACAGTACCGTCATCAAGAACGGTGTAAGTCCAAGTGATGCCCGTTGAAGGGTCTCTCCATGTATCTGCAAAGGCAGAAATAGTCACGCTCAGAAGCATGAAGGCGAAAGCCATGATTTTTTGAGATAAAGTTTTCATAAAAGATAATGTTTTAAAAGTTGAATGAATAAAGTTAAATACTCACGGATTTACCTATTTCAAAAATGATGTTCGCAATGATGACGAACAGGGAGATAATCAGCTTTTCAGCCCTGCTGTCTGTTGTCGGTTCCGTCCATAGCAGGTAGATGAACCAGTCAGAAACCAGGAAAGCCAGAACCTGAAGAATGCTGATCCTGTTCCATTTGAGAAAGACAATGAATCGCATGAATTTCATGAAGCAGAAGGATTGAGAAGCGTTTTCATGTGAAAGATGCTTTGGAAAAGTTGGCATCATGGTAACCATTCGGGATAGATGTCTTGTACTTCCTCATGGGAGACTACCAGATGGTTCCCCACTGCCCTTCCGAGGAACCGTTGTCCTCCTCTTCGAATTCAAGGCGCTGCTTGGAGTCGGAATCATCTGGATTGTCGACATGTCCACTGATGGTGATCAGGGTTGAATACTTCGTTGTTGCCTCGCTCACCGCGATGGCAGGAGAAACATAAGTCTTGTTCATAGTGATTGAATTTTTTGTTGATGATTGTTTTTATTGTTTTCAATGACACTGCCCATCAGGGCGTCATTTTTTCATAACGATGACGGATTGGATTAAAATGATAGTGTCACACAGGTATGGCGGTTTGCCTGGACTGGAGAATAGTCATTGATTCCGCCCTCATAGCTCGTCGTAATGAGCGACTCATCGACACCACGCTGCACCAGGAGCGTCCTGACAGTTTCGGCACGCCTGCGGGACAGGCTGCTGTTGATGCGCTCACTGCCGGTTGCCGAGTCTGCCGCACCTGTGATTCCGACCCTCAGGCGATGGGTCCTGGCAATTCGTGCAAGGACATCGATGTTCAGCAACTGGGAGACCTCCGTGAGTTCATCCGAACCCATTCGGAAAAAGAAGAAGACCGGCGCACCGATAGGCTCCATGCCATCCTTCATCGCAGACAGGTAGCCCTCGACGGTACTGCTATCATTGAGATGGTCATAGCCACTTGACTCACGATGGTTCTCGTCGTCTATCAAGCCCCCCATTCTACCATGTTTCCTGATGACTTTGGACATCGTCTCTACCTTGCCGTCCCAGTCCCTATTGCCCAGTCGAGCACGGAGGGAGTTCAGGCCTGAGTAGTTGTTTCTGGGATAGGAAGATAGTTCTGTGTCTGCTTCACTTTCCTTTTTATTTTCTGCAAACGGTTCCCTATAGTCGTCAAGCAGACCTTCTATGTTCAGTATCTTTCGATACTCGGCCTTGACACGCTCGTCTTCACTATGCTGGGCGACAAGTTGGCTGTTCCGTTCCGCTAGACGTTCCGCATACAGAAGCAGCTGGTCGTTCTGAACCATATAAGGGATTGCATCTACGACACGCCTGTAGCCCACCCTGCCCAGGGAAAGCGAGAGTCCTGCTGAAAGAGAAATCATATGGTCTCCAAATCCTGATGAAGAACCCACACCGTCAAAGTCCCTTGCAGTGGTCATTCCACTGATGTCTGCAACAAGCTGGATGCGGTTGCCGAGTCGGTAACGGCATTCCAGTCCATAGGAGAATGTGAAGGGATGGTTGCCACTTGCATGGTCTGGATTCATACAGTCGGATTTCCAGTTGGGGTTATAAGCCATTCCCACACCCAGGTAGGGAATCACGTCCCATCGGGACAGGCCGAGGTCGTTGCAGCGGACACCCGAACACAGGTTGAAGAGGAAGTCTGCATGGAAGAAATGGTAGTCCATGGACTTGAGCTCAGCGTTCTTGAATCTGAGTCCCTGATACGCCACACGTCCACCGACTGCGGGTGTGAACCATTTCCCCACCCCAAGCTGAAGCGCTGGAGTGAGACGGTCAAACACATCGCCGCAGCCGATGGGCGATCCCAGAAAAGCAGAAGCCCCGCCCTTGACTTCCATGAACCAGTTTCTACCCCAGTTGGCTGCTTCGCTTACTTTCTTGAGATAGGTGGGTGTCAGTCTCTGAAGATACAGCTCCGATGTCTCTTGTACCTGCATGGCGATACTGTCGACTGACGTGTCAGCATCGTCCGCCCTTAGTGGCAGGACTGAGAGGCACAGAGTGGAAAGAAAGAGTATTTTTCCTGTCATGGTCTTGATGGTTTTGAATTTCGAAATATGGATGTTGTCTGAATACGTTATCACATTTTCTTGCGTCTTCCCGAAGACCTGCACATGCGTCGGGCCATGGCCAGGGAACGACGGGCGAACATGCGCTCGTCCTCATCCTCCTTCTTGCGCCAGCCACCCCCAGGACCACTGCCACCGCCTCCATGGGTCTGGGCGATGGAGGTCGCCTGTTCCACATACTCGCACATCAGGGCAAGGGCCACGGTCGCCACGTGGTTGCCCTCTGTTGCCAGTTGCTCCAGCAGCGTGTCACTGAAGACCTCCTTCGCTTCATCCGGCAGACGCTGGTAGCGTGATGTGAACTCATGCATCATCGTGCCCGCCAGCAGCTCGTTCATGACGGCACCCTTGCTGTGTGCCCAGTCCAGTTCGGATTCGGTAGCCTTGGCTGCCAGTTCGGAGGCTTCCTGCTCCAGGGCTTCCTTGTCCTGGCGAAGCGACTCAATCTCCTGACTGGTGGAGGACAGCTTCGCCTCCTTCTCTGCCAGTTTATCTTCCACGTAAGCCTTGCGGTTCTCCAGGTCCTGTATCTTCCGGGCAATCTCCTGGCTGATGGCATCGTCCTTCTTCTGGAGCTCATGCAGGGATTCCAACTCCCTTTCTAGCTCTTCCTTCTGCGCCGTAAGATTGGCTATCATGGTGGTGAAGCTCTTGTGCTTGGTCGTGGCTGTTGCCAGTTCCCTGTTCAGTTCGTCAATCGCCTTCTTCAGGTTATTGCGGCGCTCCTCAAGTGAGTCGCATTCCTGGTTGAGCCATCGGCGGTACGACTCTGTCGTGCGACCTTTTGTGCCAGTCAGCACCTTGCTTGTCCCACGCGCCAGCCCCCAATTCCTGTTCACTTCTGCAAGCTCGTTATGGAGCTGCAGGATGAACTGCTTGTACTCAGACTTGGTGTGGCCATGGAACACGTCCTTGTAGCTGATTCTCCCCTGCTCGTTGACTGGCACGATGTCACAGTGCGCATGGGCAGTAGTCTCATCGAGATGCACCACGAAGCTGATGATGTTATCCTCACCGAACTTACGCGCGACAAAGTGGTAGATGTCCTTTGCCCACTGTTCAATCTCAGGATTCCGCTGGACGTGCTCGTTGCCACCTTTCGCCTCAAAATCGACCTCTTGATTGCCAAATGCCAGTTCCGTCATGCGGTCATGGGAACCGCTGAAAACGAACTGGACTGCCGTGCGGATGTTCGGGTTCTCACGCCCCTTGTTCGGATCCTTGATGCCACGTGCGGCAAGCATTTCTGCCATACGCAGGTCGAGCGGTCTTGACTTATCAACGGGAACCACCCTGCCACCTTTCGCAATCTCGAAGTTGAGGTGCTCACGGCTTCGGTCATAGTTCCCTTCCTTCACGGCCATGTCGTAGCCCTTGTCCGACCATCGCCGAAGAATCTCGTTGCTGATGTCCCCGACACCGGCACTTGTCCTGATGTCGATGACCTGTCTGTTCATATTTGTATTCGCCATACTTTTTCACTTTACATTTTTCTAATCCATTTTCAAGTATCGGAAGCGCCTTAGGACGCCAGGTTTCCAACAGGAAATGCTGACCCTGCTTGCAGTTCATCTGGTCAGTCCACCGTCCGATGAAAATCGGAACGGGTAGTGAGCTTCCCGATACTTGAAAGAAGTGGCACGTGCAAGCACGTCGCCTACTGTTTACTTGATCCCTTCAGCGGAGTCCTGGCGGAGCGTTCCTTCGGAGAATGCGCCAGCACCTGCGGACGTTCCAGAAGCGTCCTGTGGCGCTTTGGGGCTTTTCCCGGTACCTGCTACCGCCACCGTGCTTCTCAGGCTCCTGGGAGCGTATTCCGAGGGCCTGGGAGGATTGACGAAGTAGTTGGAACCGTCGGAGGGCGCATAGTGCTCGTAGATGCAGTCAAGGAGAGTGACCTCTGCCTTGGTGTAGTCCTTCAGGACGGCATCCATGTAGCTGGGCTTCACGTTGTCACGCAGTGACATGGCGAGGATGCCAAGTACGTCGATCACGCGCTGCCAGTTCCAGAGGTGGTCCTTTCCGAAGAGAAGGGTGACGGAGTCGGACAGCTCGTCGGGAACGCTTTCCTCCCGGTCAAGGAGAAGAAAGACGGACGATGCCAGCTCGTTGAACATGTACGCCTGGTGGCGCAGCACATGGCGAACGGGAGCACCGCCCTGCCCCATCTGGCGGGCGACTTCCATCTTCATGGAGTAATAGCGGTCGTAGGATTCCCCCACTTCGCGGGCTGGGCAGCGCCCCTTTACGAATCTGGCAAACTGCATGCAGCAGAAGTCCAGCACGTCGTCTGACGAATCCACATGGAGGGACAGGCGCTGCTGGAGGTTTACGGTGAAGACATAGCTCTTCACGAAGGGCCTGTAGGAAAGCTGGCCGAGTGCCACCAGGCCTTCCACAAAGGAGCGTACGGTGGCACGCTGCCATTTCCACTTGCGCGCAAGCTCAGAGATGCTGGCAACGAACTGTCCGGGAACCAGTTCCTCCCGACGTTCGCCGTTGGCAGCCACGTATGCTCCTGATGCCGCACGGCTGAGCAGGTCGCAGTAGGCTTCCAGCTTGCTGAAACGATCCTCGGGCTTTGGCTTGAGGTACTCTAGCAGGGAGCGGTCGGCGGACTGGCTGTCCGGGCTGCCTGAAATCTGGGTGTTTGATACTTGGGTCATTTGATTGTTCTTGGGTTTGACTTTCTGAGTTTCTTGAGCAAGTGTGTTCAGAAGGTTTGCCACTGGTAGGTGGCGGCTTAGTAGTAGAGATGGAGGATGCGGTGGAGCAGTCCGTGCGGGTTGCCGATGGCGTTCATCTCTTCCTTCATGCGGAGCACGCGTTCAGACGGGTAGAACACCGATGCCACTCCTACCGTGTACAGCACCTGGAATACGCTGTTCATGTAGGGGATGGCATAGCATAGCAGGGCAAGCATGAGTGTAAGCGCCCAGAGTCGCGTTCTCTCGTGCAGCCGGTGAAGCACGGCGTCTGCCACTCGGTGAAAGACAAGGCAGCCGGTCATGAAGGCGGCGAACAATACCGCCAGGTTGGAATCGGTCTGGTAGCAGCACCAGTTCAGGAATACCAGTGAGCCGAGCATCACGATGATGTACAGCTTGCGGGCACTGAGCGTCATGGTCATGCGCCAGCAGAACCTCATGGTGATGCTGTTCTCCTTCCTGTAGAGGCGGAAGAATGCTGCCAGCAGAGGGAAGGGAGAGAAGATGGTGATGAGTTGGATAATCTGTGTCATAGGTCGTTTTGATGTGAATTTCTTTTGTCCTTCTTCATGGCACCCTGCATGAAGTCGGTATGGTGGTTGCACTGGTCGTTGTCGGGTACCTGAAGCAGTGTGTCCGAGTCTATCGCTTCATCCATCCATGTGACAAAGTCGATATCCTCCATGGGGACTTGTCCGTCCTCTGCGTTCGTGTCCTCATCCTTTTCGATGCAGGTCTGTGCCACTTCGGGGTCGTTAGCGGATGGCGGTGGAACGGACTTCCTGAGACGGCGCATGGCAAACACGCAGAGGACGACCAGCGCGGAGAGCACCGCCTTGGCGTAGGTGCCGGGATGGAGGGTGAACAGCGCAAGGATGCAGAGTGTCATGATCACGCTGAGCAGTGCAATTCCCTTCCGGGAGGCTTTTCTATGGCCTGTCGTCAAGTTCATACAGTTCGAGTCTTAGGATATCGTGGGTTGCTTTCTGGATGATGTATTCCACATCCCCGGTCGTCAGGGAGAGGGTGTCGGCTCGCTCCTTCGCTGTCGGGTCGGACAGGATGAGTCTTCTCACGCCCTCTGCCAGGTCGTGCTCGCAGACTTTCCACACATGCGTCTGTTGCCAGCAGTATCTCTTCCTGAAGTTGCGGAGCGTTATCACCTGGTAGTCGATGTGGTGGAACCGCCCGTCAAGGCAATAGCTCCACAGGACGCTGTCGTGCGTGTCGATGACCTCGATCCAGCTTCGGTTTTCATGGATCACATACGCGATGTGATAGAACAAAGCCATGTCCATGCATGGGAACGCGGGGCTAGGGGTTGTTGTTGAAGTCGTTCATCACAGCCGCCTCGCTGCGGCGTTCCTTCACCAGCACGGAGCCCTCGGTGTTGAGACGCAGGTCGGTGACCAGGTCGGGGTACATGATGTCGATGGAGCCATAGACCGTGACAAGTATCGTGCTGACAAGGCCCTTCTCGTCAGTCGAGAAGTTCATCTTGATGTTGCGCTGCTCCTCGGGCATGAAGTAGGTGCAGGCGCGTTGTCCGAACCATGTACTGACAGTCGTCGGGTCGGGACAGGTGTAATAGAGGATGCGCATGTAGCCGTCTCCGTCCATGATGCTCAGCACATCATCAATGGGCAAGGGAGGGTTCACCTCATAGGTCAGGATGGCATAGCCGTTGAACTCCTCGGTTCCCTTCAGGTAGTAGTTGTCGAACAGGGACGGCATGATGGTCGGCCCGCTGACCTTGAACTTGTAGATAGCTTCTTCCAGCATGGTGTCTTGCATGATTTTTTATAGTTAAATGGTTTAGGTTTCAGTCAAAGGGTGGCGATGTAAAGGCGCATGAGCTGCTCGGGAATGCGGGCGAGGCGTTCTAGGTCTGCATATTCCTTCTTGGCGAGCCGTTCTGAAATCTCAGGATATGACGCCGCCAGTTCCGTCATCTGCTGTTGCTGCGCCTCTGTGAGCAAGCTGATGGCAAATGCGTCCATCGAGAGGAAGGGCTGCAGGGTCATCCACAGGTAGGCGTTCGCCTGGCTCTCCGAATCAACTTTCCCCTCCCTGATCAAGTCCGCACAGACTTGTGCGTTGAGGAGCAGCCGGTGGCAGCTGCGCATGCCCATGTACACCATGGCATCCTCGGTTTCCAGTCGATTCCCGGAAGCGGAGCGGTATATGTCAGCGCATATCTGCCTTGTCATCTTCGTGACATCCTCCAGTCCTACGTCTGAGTAGTCACCGATAGTTGAAAGGAAGCTGCGGAAATGGCGGTCTTCGGCCTGAAGGAAGGAAAGGAGCTCCTGCTGGCTGTGGATGCCTTGTTCTTGGGTATCGGCAAGGAAACTGCGGTAGAGGGCCACCTTATCGTGCGCGTTATCTTTATTATGGTATATATTCTGTCTGTCCAGGGCGGTGAAGAAAGCAGTTGCCTCCTTCCTTGTCGAGTCGAGCTTCACGTCATTCCGGTATGGGGATGTGTGCATCCTGACATAGGCGACATCCGAGAGGCTGCAGTCTTCTGCCAGGCGGAAGAGCTCGATGCGGACGGAGTCGGACGTGTCCTGGAAGGACATGGAAAGGGATGCATGGGAAGTGAAGGCTGGATCCTTCTGGATAAAGCTGTAAACGGTATCGGAGAGTTCCTGCCACTGGCAGATGAAGTCGGCGAGCTTCTCTGCATGGATATTGTGTGCTGCGGCAATACTGTGATGGAAGTCTCTGTATTGTTGCAGGGCATCTGTGGAATTCCTGAAATGGTAGTCGTGGTTTTCAGAGCAGGAGGAAAGGTTGAGGAGCAGGCACAAAAAAAACAAGTGAAAGATGAAACTCTTTTGAGTATTTTTTCTTTCACTTGTTTGACTTTTTATCATTTGCGCCTTTGCGGCGTTCTTGTGCTGTGCGGAAGTATGTGTGGAATGTTGGCAAGGCCCTATATATGGTCTTTGTTTCATAGGCGTGTCCGTTAGGTTTGCGGTGCAAAGATACGAATATTTTTCATAACTTGTGCCACTTTTGACGAAAGTTTTTGATATTTTAAATATCATACTCGGCAAAAGTATGAATTGCCGATTTGTCAAATCACATGCTTTTAATAATAATAATGTAAAAAACATACATAAGTACATGCTGAAAGAATTGGAATCCGAAGAATTATTCATATCTTTGTAGCCAATGGGGGCGACAAGTGTCATTCGCCCATACTTGTAAAACTGATAACATATTGATTATGGCTAAGATAGGTTACATCATGGCAACCCTCCACTACGACTGTCTTGAGGAAGACCGCCGGTGGATGCAGGAGTTCGGTTGTGTGAGGATTGTGGAAGAGAGCGACGCTGACGAGAAGAGCCGTCCGCTGTGGAAGCAGCTGATGATTGCCCTTGAGCGCGGCGACGAGCTCGTCATCAGCAAGTTCAGCAATGCACTTCGTGGCGTACGGGAACTGGCATTTTTCCTGGAATTCTGTCGGGTGAAGGTCATCAGGGTGATCAGTATCCATGACCGTATTGACTCCAGCAACGAGCTGTTCCCCGAGACAAGGCCTTCGGATGTGCTGGTGATGATAGGATCCCTGCCTGAGGAGGCACTTGTCCTTCGCAAGTCATCCGAGCACGTGTCCAGGCTGCAGGAACGGATGATTGTGCAGCTGCCTCCTGTCTCCACCTCCAGGGAGAGGCGCATGGACAGGGAAAAGACGGTCATCAACCTCTATGCAGCGGGACATCCCATTGACGAGATCTGGAAGGCGAGCGGCTTCCGCAGTCGCAGCTCGGTGTTCCGCATCCTGAACAAGTACGGCATCAAGCTGAACCGAGGCAGGCATTCTGGGCCAATCAAGAAATGGAACGAAAGGAAGAAAGCGAATCTTCCACAACAACCTAAACAGGAAGAAGACAACAAATAACTGAAAAATATGGCTATCAATATCAAGCAATTAATAAAGGACTACAGAGAGGCATTTGGGCACAAGGCTGCCTTACCCATTGCTTTCTGGCACAGCGATACACCTATTGCTGAGCCTAAAAGGATTGGAGGCTGTTTCTTTCCTGTCTTTGAGGATGTCAGAAGTGGCTGTCCCGTAAGCCTGGATGCTGAGACGATGCTTTGCGGAGGAGGAAAGTTCTATTGCGGACTGGCGACCATGCCACCCTATGTACCCACTTTCGTTTCCGAGAAGGAGCATTACAAGGCAAATGCCGAACTGGTGGAAAAGTCCATCAGCGACATGGACATTGACGTAAGTCCATGCAAGTACATCAATTTCCAGAGACTTGACCTGATGGATGAGGGCATCGAGTACTATGGTGTTCTCATATTCGCCAGTCCTGACATCCTGAGTGGCTTGGTGTCTTGGGCTTATTTCGACAATGCCTCCCAGGATGCTGTTGCCGTTCCTTGGGGAAGCGGCTGCTCAGCGACCATCAGGGCTGTCATAAAAGAGAACGAACTGCTGGGCAGGCAATGCTTCATCGGGCTGTTCGACCCTTCGGTGCGAACAAAGGTGCACAGGAACGAGCTGATGTTTGCCATCCCGAAGAGCCGCTTGGAGGAAATGGCGGAATATATCCATGATACATGCCTGTTTAATGGAATGGCATGGCAGAAGATAAAGGACAGGATCAACCAGTGAGAGTCTTAGTAATGAAAACCACTATTGACACCTTTTTTCTGATAGATGCAGGTTATGGACATGGCTGAATCATGAAGAAAGCCTATACATTATATAATATATAATCAAAACCAACAGGAATATATGACACTACAGGAAGCGATTCAAGCCCGGCATAGTGTAAGGGCATATAAAGAGCAGCCTTTGACAGAGGATGTTGTCAAGGTACTTGAAGAGCAGATAACTATACTGAACCGTGAAGGCAAGCTGCACATGCAGTTAATCCTTAACGAGCCAAAGGCATTCCAAGGGACTATGGCCAAATACGGGAAGTTCCGTAATGCCAACAACTATCTGGTCATGGCTGGAAAGAAAACTGATGACCTGGACGAGCGCGTTGGCTACTATGGAGAGCATCTGGTGCTGCTGGCTCAGACCTTGGGACTGAATACCTGCTGGGTGGGACTCTCCTACTCCAAGGTTCCTGGAACTTATGTGCTTGAAGAAGGCGAGAAGATAGCCTGTTACATTGCCATCGGTTATGGCGAGACACAAGGTGTAGGTCATAAGATCAAGACCGTTGAGCAAGTGAGCAATGCCAGCGACATCACCCCATCGTGGTTCAAGAAGGGAATAGAAGCAGCCTTGCTTGCTCCAACTGCCGTAAACCAACAGAAGTTCTCGTTTGAGTATGTCGGAATGAGCAACAACCGCCATCAGGTACGAGTCAAGAAAGGCTTCTCGATGATTGGCTATACCCAGATGGACTTGGGCATTGCCAAGTACCATTTTGAGATTGGTGCTGGAAAGGATAAGTTTGAATGGGTATGAAATGAAGCTATTTCTGAAAAAAAAGCTTTTTAAATAGGAATACAAGTAATTGGTCCCATCATAGAACATAATCACTATGAAAAGTGTTAGAAGAGGCTACGTGGATAAGGACGAAGAGTTGTTTGCTGGCGCTCAAAGAATCAAGATTCTGAGTGCCGCGAATGATGCACGATGGCTGATGAATCGTGGCTATAGTGCAGAGTCAGCCATTACATTCTCCTCCAATCACTATCTTCTTACTTCGAGACAGAGGATGGCCATTTTCAGAAGCATTCTTAATGATGAAGACAAGGCGACAAGACAGAAGAAGGAAATCCTAAAACTAGGTTCAGAGGTTTTAGTCGATGGGCTGAATATCATCATTACGTTGGAAACGGCTCTTTCACATAGTCTCGTTCTCCGTGGTGACGATGGCGTTTTGCGTGATGTGGCCGGGCTTCATGGCACCTATCGCATTATTGATAAGACGGAAAAGGCTGTAGAACTAATTCTGCAGACGCTTTCCTGTCTTGGTGTGAGGAAAGCGACATTCATTCTTGACAAACCTGTGTCAAATTCCGGCTCGTTGAAACAGTTGATTCTGGAGTTGTCGAAAAATTATAATATTGATGTGGATGCCGAACTCAACATGAATCCCGATCTGTTATTTGTGGACAAGGAGAATGTTATCAGCTCCGACGGTCCTGTACTACAAAGAAGTTTCAGTTGGTACAATCTAAACTCCATGGTTATAAGGAGGATGATTCCTGACGCATGGATCTTTGACTTTAAATATGAGGAATAAAAATTTATGAGAATATTTATAGCAATCAGGTTCACTGAAGCATTCAAGGAACCGATATTCGAGGCACAGGATGCCTTGCGTGACAATGGAGTGAGAGGCAACTTCACATTGCCTGAGAATTTGCACCTGACGTTAGCCTTTATAGGTGAGACTGACAAAGTGGATGACATCAAGGCAGCCGTGAAAGAAGTTTTTTTTGTTCCTTTTGAGATAAAGACCGGTAGACTTGGATGCTTTAATGGACGCAGTAAGGTGATATGGCTTGGTATTGACGGTGAAAAGAAACTGAAGTCGATAGCTGCAGATTTGAGAAATAATCTTGACAAAAGAGGTATTGAGTATGCTCAGGGTAGGTTCCAGCCCCACATCACACTCGTTCGCCTGCCATCTTGCATGCCTTTGGACATTGACATTGAGAAGGCAAGTATGACCGTTAATGAAATCTCCGTTATGAAATCCGAACGAATCAATGGCAAACTAGTCTATACAGCACTGTAAGTGTGTTGAGACCCATAGTAATTGAAGATAAATATAATTAACTGTTAAGTTCCAATTTAGCGCACGAGAACAGAGTAATCATTTATTCAATAACAAAAATACACATGATGAAAGTATTATTATTAAACGGAAGTGCCAACAAAAAAGGCAATACATTTACTGCACTTTCTGAGATTGCCAAGCAACTGGAGAAGAATGGTGTAGAGTCGGAAATCTTGCAGTTAGGCAACAGGCCAGTCCGTGGTTGCATTGCCTGCGGACAGTGCCAGATGAAGCAATTGGGACATTGTGTGTTTGATGACGATGTCTGCAACCGTATAGTAGAAAAGCTGAATGAGGCCGATGCGCTCATCGTCGGCTCGCCCGTCTATTATGGTCAGCCGAACGGAGCTGTGATGGCCGTGCTGCAACGTGCCTTCTTCTCAGGTGCTAACGTGCAGAACAAGCCTGCGGCTGCTGTAGCTATCTGCCGCCGAGGTGGTGCTACGGCTGCTTATCAGACGATGAACATGATATTCGAGATGATGAACATGCCTGTAGTGACATCGCAATACTGGAACATCGCCTACGGCTTAGCACCAGGTGAGGCAACACAGGACACCGAGGGTATGCAGACCATGCGGACGCTGGCCGACAATATGGCTTGGTTGCTGAAGAAGATTCATGCTAATGGCACTCCCGACTATCCCGAGCGTGAACCATGGCAGGGCATGAACTTTATCAGGTAAATCGGAATTTAGCGTTATGAAAAAGATCTTAATATGTATTCAATTTCTGTTATTAACGACCGTTGCTTATGCGACTGGTCAAGATAGTGATGTTATTTATATTAATGGTACTCGTTGGGCGTTGTTGGACAGGCCTGTATGCAGAGATTCTTTGTTGTACCATCACTTGAAGGCTGTGCTACCTGCAGAACGCCATATTACTACAGCCAACT
>Ga0247609_10003766_pt1 | contig 15292 bp, 17 predicted proteins | sample 172DNAGHGlowgp2_FD_193487 | JGI IMG/M metagenome (GOLD analysis project Ga0247609, IMG submission 193487) | Sheep rumen microbial communities from Palmerston North, Manawatu-Wanganui, New Zealand - 1728 DNA GHGlow gp2 | ecosystem: Host-associated > Mammals > Digestive system > Stomach > Rumen ...
ATGCTTAACGGAGAAAGGAAGCACGGTCTTTGTACTGGTGCTTCCGATAAAAAAGAAGCAGAGCAATTCGAAAATGCTATAAAGTTCAGACTTGCTCAACAACAAAATGGTGTTATTCCAAGAGAAGAAAAGAACATATCATTAAAACAATTAAAAAGTTCATATATAAGATATGCAAAATGCAATAAAAGTAGTTATACGAAAGATTTATCATTCTTAAGAATAATAACATCATATTTCGGAGAAAATGCTATCGTTCAAAATTTAACACCACAAAGAATAGAGGATTTTAAGGAATACCTTATTACAGAACGAAAATCTAAAAATTCAACAGTAAACAAATATTTAGCAATATTGAGTAAAATGTTTAACATTGGAATTGATAATGAAATGTTAAGTAAAAATCCAATAAGTAAAGTGTCAAAATTGAGAGATGATAATCATAAAATAAGATATTTGACACAAGAAGAAGAAATACGACTATTCGCGGAAATAGAACGAGGATATGAGGTATTAGACAGATACACAAGAAAAAAGAAAATAACTCAACCTTATATATATCTAAAACCAATTATAGTAACTGCACTTCAAACAGGTATGAGAAAAGGCGAGATACTAAATTTACAATGGAACAATATAGACGAAAGCCACAATTTTATTGAATTATTGAAAACTAAAACAGGTAAATCAAGAAAAATACCTATTTCTGATAAATTAAAATCAGAACTGTCAAAAATCAAAAAAACATCAAATTATGTTTTTGTTAATCCAAAAACAAACGAACCTTATACCGATATTAAGAAGTCATTTAGCAATGTGATTAAGAAAGCAAATATCAAAAATTTCAGATTTCATGATTTACGGCATACTGTTGCAACAAGACTTGTTGAAAAAGGAATTGATTTAACAGTTGTACAAGAAATATTAGGACATTCAAAAATAACTACAACTCAAAGATATGCACACCCTGTTCCACAAAGAAAACTTGATGCAATTGAAATACTTAATTCATATACATAAGAAGCCTTCTAAAATAAAGAGGGCTTTTTTAATCTTAAATTATTACTGTATATTTGTATTAACGAAGAAAGCTCTTTAAAATCCTATATGCTGTAACAATATCTTTTTCATCAGCATTATTCAGCAACATTGTCATTTCTTCTACAAGCTCATTTGAAGGCCTTATATGTTCAATATTAAGAATTTCAGCAACATCCACATTTAAAGCATTCGCATATTTTTCTATTACTTCTGCAGAAGGATAATTTTTTCCTGTTTCAATACAACTTTGTGATTTATGTGCAAGACTAACTCTTTCTGCAAGTGTAGCTTGGGTAAGACCATTTTTTAATCTTAATTCTTGTATGCGTTTACCTAATCGTTTCTTTAAATTCTGTTCCATAATAAATCCTTTTATTCATGATAACTAACGATATAAATTTTATAAACGCACACTAAGGTTAATAAATTTGCATTAATTCCGATTTTAATGTAAACTAATGAACAAATAACGAGGATTTTTGCAATAAATTCTTATTTTGATGTAATGTTTACAGTGAAAGTATTGATAAGAACAATGGAGTTACATATGACAGAAAAAACGAACTTAAAAACCAGTAATGATGAAGTTTCTGATACATGGCAAACTGCTTTGTTAAAAATAGGATTAGCAATTGTAGGAGCTATAATATTAGCAAATCTTTTTCCACATGCATTTGATGATAAGATAATTCTAACCAATGAAATGACTGGTCAAAAAATTGAAATACCTGTTGAAACTAAAAGAGTTAATGGAGAAAAAGAGTATTGCATTAAAGTTAGCATACTTGAAGGAGATGAACATGCTTTTTATTCAAAAGATAAAGATGCACTAACAAAATTTATAACTAAGGTAAAAACTGCAGAAATGCGTGCAAGAGCAGAAATGCAACTAAAAGGAAAATATATAGATAACGAAACAACAAAGTTTTATTCGTTAGATAAAATGATATATGAAATACCAAAAAGACAATACCATATCTATGAACGTAAAGACAAAGAACAATCCACGACACAAGAAAAAACTTTAAATTCTACCATTAAAGAAAAAGACGATACACTTAAAGAATATGAAGAAGATGCTAAAAAGGCGGGTGTATCTCCAAAATGTTTACAATATCAAATGACAGGTATTGGGAACGAGTCATGTTGCACTAAAAAAGAATCTTTAAAAGCAGATAAATACCTAAAAAAAATGGCAGACGATGAATATTGTTATGACTCAACACCTGTTAATAAAACAAACGAAGTGAAAAAAAATCAAGATGTTGATGATTTTATGAACTAAAAGGAGCATATTTATGAAAAAGATTTTTATTATTTTATTACTTTTAATTACTATTTTACCAGCTTTTTCTGATGCTATTTGGCAAGAAATTCAAAGTAAAGATAAAATAATCTATATTGACACATCTTCTATAACTAATCAAGATGCTCAATTTTTATACTGGATTAAAAGTAATACACAAAACGGATATAGAAAAATGTTAATGAAATCTGATTGTGCAAATAACTTAACTGGTGTTCAGAAAATAATTGTGTATGATAAAAATGGTAAAATGATTAAGTCAGAAGATATAAACCAAGAATTGTCATATGTTGTACCTGATTCAGATGCTCAAGCAGCATATAACTATGTTTGTAATATATATAAAGCAAATTTAGCAGAAGAACGTAGAAAAAATAATGCGATAACTCCACGTAAAATTTTTAATTCAATAAATTCTATCAATAATGCTGGATATGAAGTAAATTCAATTAAAAATAATGCAATAAATGTTATAAAAGGATTTTAAATTCATAGCATTATAATAATAGATACTTAAAACGGACAATTTTGCATAAAAGAAGATTACAAAATGTCCGTTTTTTATATTTTAGAATACAACTTTAGTTTCGTATATTTGGTTATTAGTTTCACGGGATTTGATATAAGTTTTGTTTATCGGATTACCCACCCATTACCCACAAAATTTTGCATTAAAAAAGAGGGTTTGAAACCCTCTTAAATGGTGGGCGTTAGAAGACTCGAACTTCTGACCCTCTCCTTGTAAGGGAGACGCTCTACCAACTGAGCTAAACGCCCTTCTTGAACCTTCGACCATCTAACACGGGGATTTATTTACCCCTGAGCTAAACGCCCTTTTCTTTCGGCTCATTAATAATATTACAAACAAATTTTTGTGTCAACATTTATATTTTATATATAATAACAAACTAAAAAGCACCTCTTTTTATAAAAACGACTAAAAAAGGATTGCCTTAACAGACAATCCTTTTAATTCAGATATTAAAATCAATTACTTGATTTCAACAGAAGCACCAGCTTCTTCTAATTTCTTCTTAAGTTCTTCAGCTTCAGGTTTCTTCAAACCTTCTTTAATAGCCTTAGGTGCATTATCAACTAAATCTTTAGCTTCTTTTAAGCCAAGACCTGTGATTTCTCTAACTAACTTAAGAACAGCAATTTTGTTAGCACCGGCTGAAGCTAATGTTAATGTTACTTCTGCATCTGCATCATCTGCTGCAGGAGCTGCACCTGCTGCTGCAGGAGCTGCTGCAACTGCTACAGGAGCTGCTGCAGATACACCAAATTTTTCTTCCATTGCTTTTACTAATTCAGAAGCTTCTAATAAAGTTAATTTTTCGATTTCTGATAAAATTGTTTCTACACTCATGATTTTCTCCTTTATACTTTTTATTTTGTTTTCACGTTATTTGTACATATCCATGCACAATTTTTTCTAAAACTACGCAGTTTTAGCATCTCTAACAGCAGCCATAGTTCTTGTAAGTTGTGACATAACTGCATTGATAGAGTTTGCGATACCTGATGCAGGTGAATTGATACAACCAAGCATTTTTGCATAAATTTCTGCTTTTGAAGGCAGATTTGCCAATGCTTTTGCTTCATCAGCCGACAACCATTTGCCGTCTAATACTGCACCCTTGATTTCGCCCTTTTTTGATTCTTTTATGAATTTTGAAAGTGCTTTTGCAGGAGTAACCTGATCACCATAACCAAAGGCTAATGCGATAGGTCCTGTAAGAGCATCAGTCAATGCTTCATAAGCGGTTCCTTTTACGGCAATTTTTGCTAATGTATTTTTTGTTACCATATAATCGCCTTCTTCAGCCTGAAGTGCACGTCTTAAATTGGTAATTTCTTCCACTGACATTCCTTGATATTCAGTAACAATAGCAACTTGTGCCTTTTCTATTTTTTCCTTAATTTGAGCTACTTTATCACTCTTAAAGGCTTTTGTTGACATGTTTTGCTCCTTCTATTTTTGTTTTATCGACCTTTTATGCACAAAGTAAAAAGACTTTGCGTTAAACCGCAAAATCTTACACATAAAATACTATTAATATATTTCGACTTAGTGTAACCTCGGTTAGCCGGTCCTTCCTTTTATAATCACAATGGTCTGAAAATCTGAAATTCTCATCTACGACAAGGACTCACACCTTGTATCGCCACCGTAATAACTAACTGTCTGCGGTTTGTTTCTCTATACTATCACATAATTTTATTTAATCAAGCCCCTATTAAATATTTCTTTACAATAATAAATCTTGGTTTAATCTTCTATCGGAACTGTTATTTCCAGTTTGTTGCCAACCTTCTTTTTTGACAGTTTATCCATCTTTGCTTTATTACTTAAGGTATAAGTTTGGCTCATTTTAGTAAAGGCTTCAACCCTGTTTTTATTGTAATTTGATTCCCCACTAATAGTTATAACAGATCCTTTTATTTCAACTTTTATATCATCTGCATTTCCCTGAAAAGGAGTTAAATCAATTATAAACTTATAGGATTCGGGAGTTTTTATAAATTCAACGGCACTTTTATTACTATATATCATTTCGTGCTGTGTCATTTTATCAATATCTTTATTTATTTTTTCAAAATCTTGAAATACTGTTTTATTGATTTTTTCAAAATCACTGACAGCATAGGCAGGAGATATCAAACGATTATACGTTGAATCAGCAGCAACATAAACTCCGAGAAAAGAGCCCAACAAGGCTGCACAAATAACACCTGCGTATTTTAGTGCACACCCTTTATCTTTGTGTTGTTCACACATTTTTAAATCAATATTTTCTTGGTTATCCATATATGTCTCCTTTTTCAAATTTAATTACTTTTTTATGTTTTAGTACAATTATACTACCGAATATAAACAAAAGTACAATAAAATTTTCTGCCAAATGAACAAAGAATACAAAATATCGTTTACAAATATAACGATTGATTTTACAATTTGTTCAGTTGATGTAAAATATGATAAGATATTATCAGAATAGGAGAATAAGAATGAAAAGAGTTATAAATTACATATTAGTCGCCCTTATATCACTTGCAGGCTTGAGTTTTGCAAATAATTTTGTGGCTGCAGGGCAAATTAGTTCGGAAACAATTATTTCAGCTGTGACATCTAATCCACCGGCACAAACAAAACCGGTTATGACAGAACCTGTAACCCTCGATAAAACAAAAACGGAAGCATCACAGGCAAAAGCTGATTACATAGATCCGATTATTGTTGTAAACAGACCTTCTGCATATTTAAATAAGAGAATAAACGTCGTTGCACGTTTTGACAAATTTGCAACACTTGGTCTTGATTATAAACCGGCCTTCAGAAGTTCCGAAAACTATATATCATTTTTGATTTTACGCTCTGATACGACTAAAAACATTCCGCTGTCAGAAATGAAGCTTTTTATGAAACGTACAGATGCTGAAAAATTTATCGAACTAAAAGAAGGGGATAAAGTCCAATTAAGCGGAGTTGTATTCTCAAATGCATTAGGCGATGTTTGGGTAGATGTAGATTACTTAAAGAAATTTGAATAAAAAACGGAGAAAATTATAATGGCTGAAAAAAAAGAAGTATTTTTAACGATTCATGGACATTTTTATCAACCACCGAGAGAAAACCCATGGTTAGAAGCTATTGAACTTCAGCCAAGTGCACTTCCATGTCACGATTGGAATGAGAGAGTAAACAAGGAATGTTATGCACCAAACTCTGTATCAAAAGTTGTAAATCACAATAATGAAGTCTTATGTTTAGTTAATAATTATGAATACATGAGCTTTAATTTTGGCCCGACACTTCTTTCATGGATGGAAGAATTTGCTCCGACATCTTATGAAAGAATTATAAAAGCTGATATAAAAAGCGTTGAAGCACACAACGGTCATGGTAATGCAATTGCTCAAGTATATAACCACATGATTATGCCGCTTGCAAATGAGTTGGACAAGCAAACACAGGTGAAATGGGGCATAAGAGATTTTGAATACAGATTCGGAAGAAAACCGGAAGGGATGTGGCTTGCAGAAACAGCCGTAGATGATGATACGATAAGGGTATTAGAGGAAAACGGAATAAAATTTACTATCTTATCTCCTTTTCAGGCAAAAAGAATAAAACCGATTAATTCATCTGAAAATGAGTGGCAGGATGTAAGTTGGGGAAACATTGATCCGGCTCGTTCATACAGATATTATATAAAATCTGCACCGGGTAAATTTATTGATTTATTCTTTTATGATGGTTCAATTTCAAAATCTGTTGCTTTTGATGAATTATTAAGAGACGGAAACAAATTCTTGGCAAGATTACAAGACGGTATTTCATACGAAAGAAATTACCCACAGTTGGTAAATATCGCAACTGATGGTGAAAGCTACGGACACCACACAAAATTTGGCGATATGGCAATGTCCTATATTTTAGCAATGAAAGTAAAAGATTCCGATTTCACAGTCACAAACTACGGTGAATATCTGGAAAACTACAGAAGTGACTGGCAGGTTGATATTAAGGACGTATCTTCATGGAGCTGTTCACACGGTGTTGGCAGATGGAAGGAAGATTGTGGTTGTTCTACAGGCGGCCACGCAGGCTGGAATCAAAAATGGCGAGCACCTTTAAGAGAAGCTATGGATTATTTGAGAGATGAAGTGACTCCTCTTTTTGAAGAATTTGGACAAAAATATTTCAGAAATCAATTAGAAACAAGATATAACTATATCGATGTGATATTAGACAGAAGTGCGTTAAATGTAAAAAAATTCCAAAATGATTATTTTCTTCCAAATTTAACTACGGAAGAAAAAGTAAAGGCAATGAAATTATTGGAAATGCAGCGTCAGGCAATGCTCATGTACACAAGTTGCGGCTGGTTCTTCTGTGAAATATCAGGAATTGAAACTGTCCAAATAATGAAATACGCTGCAAGAGTTATTCAGCTTGCAAAAGACTTTACGGACAAAGATATTGAAACAAATTACTTAAGAATACTTGCAAGAGCACAAAGTAATTATAAAGAAATCGGTAACGGGAAAGACATTTATGAACGATATGTACGACCGTCAATTATCACAGAAAAACAAATTGTTTGTTTGTGGGCAGTATCCTCTCTCTATCAGGACGTTGAAGAGGAAGAAGATGTATATTGCTACACCATAAAAAAACAATCTTATAAAAAGATACAAAAGGGTGAATCACACTTCGTTATCGGAAATGTCGAAATTCAGTCAAAAGTAACACTTGAAAAACATAACCTGTGCTATGCATTACTTCAATATTCCGGAGGAGATTTCCACTGTGCGATTAAAGAGTACGATCACTCTTTTACAGACAGACAAAAAGACCTTATCAGAAAATTCATGCTAAATCCGTTAACGGAAATAATACGCTCACTTGATGATTACTTTGGAAAAGAATACTTTACGCTAAAAGATATCTTTATTGAAGAACGTCGTAAAATTTTACAAATTCTTATGAAAGAGCGTCTTAACGAATTTTCTAACACATATGAAGATATTTATAATGAAGGAAAAAGCTCTGTTATGCACCTTCAAGCCCTTGGTCTTGAAATTCCGAATGAATTTAAAATTGCTGCTCAATATACTCTTACAAAGCAATTTAATGATTTGTTCACGGAATCTAACGGTTTTATTGATGAGTCGGTTATTCAAAATGCCAGCGATATAAACTTTGAAGCAAAGAAAATCGGAATTGAATTAGATAAAACTATTACAAGTAAAATCTTCAGTAAGAAAATAGCACAAAATGTCAGCAGGCTTGTGTACAGTTTAGAATATCAACAGGCAGAGGTTACACATGACCTTCTTGATATAATGGATAAACTCGAAGTTACTGTTGATATTTCTGACGCACAAAACTTGTTCTACACAAAAGTCGTTTCAAAATTCTTTGATATGATTGAAAACATATCCGGTTCTTCTGATATGACCTTAATTGAACAGTTATTTAGTATTGCAAAAAGATTAAACATAAATGTTGACTTTTATAAGGCAAAATATAATAAAACAGTTCTTGAAAAAAGGTTGTTAAAATAATTTGGGATTATCCCATAGTGCCTATCCGTTTTTTGATAATAAATCTTAATTCATTATTATACTGTTATTTTTTAAACTTATTTATTTCAAGAAGGGCAGTATAGGTTGGTAGTATTGTAATATCTTTTTCAGCTTCTCTCGTTATAGTGTTTATTGCAGTATGAATATTAGGGATAACCTTTATATTTTCTACACCTGCGTACTTTAAACGTGTTGCCATGTCATACGCTCTCGTTCCTGAAGTTATAATACGTTTTTCCGAATCTTTTAGTAGCTCAAAATCTGCATCCCATAGCCACGAAACATCTCTGCCATCAGCATAATTGTCATTTATTACAATTAAAATATCAGAGCTTAAATTAACAGTCTTTAAAACTTCGCTCGCCCCAGTCGGGTTTTTAATCAGTTGTATAAGTGTTTTATGACCACGAATTGTTTTTGTTTCACACCTGCCAAATACGGATTTATAGCTATAAATAGCATCTTGTAAATCCTCATATCCTAATTCAAGAGCAGCTACACTCGCTGCAAGAACATTGTACGCATTATAAACTCCTGTCAGGTATGTTTTAAACTCATATTCACTATCGCCATGCGTTATATTTATAATTGAATAATCACTGTATATTTTTGCGTTTGCAATATAGTCACATTCAACTCTTTTGTAACCACAATCACAATAATAATGTCCCTGTTGAGCATAAAATCTTTTTGAATATTTTAAAACCTTTCCGCAATTCACACAATTAAACAGCTCCATCGGAGCCTTTGATTCAATATTTTTATCCATATAAGTAATATTTTCAAACCCAAAGTAAACAGGTTTTGTATTCTGCGTTGTTTTAAAATTAACAACTATCGGGTCATCAGCATTAAGTATAAGTTTTAAATCAGGATTTTTATTTATTGCTTCCTGAATTTTATTTGCAGTTGTATTAAGCTCTCCATATCTGTCAAGCTGATCTCTGAAAAGATTTGTAACTATAAGATAGTCTGTTTCAAGATAATCGTATAGTTTTGATAAATACGCTTCATCTGATTCCAATACTGCATAATTAAACCTTTTAAACGGGTAAATAGATAATGCCATAGTGTTTGCAATACCGGAGAGCATGTTTGCACCTTTTTCGTTATGGACAACTGATTTGTTCTGAACTTCCAATATGTGCGACAACACACCTGCCGTAGTTGTTTTGCCGTTAGTTCCGGTTACGGCAATACTTTCGTTTTTTATGTAATTTGAGGTGTATCTCAAAAAGTTTGGAGATATTTTAAGCATAATCATTCCAATAAAAGAGGTTCCGGACGATTGCCCTCTCATATTTATAGCAATTTTAATCAACCTTGCTATAATTAGTAGTATGTAAAAACGGACTAATTTTAATAAGAAATTCATAAAATAATACTCCCTATGTATTCTATTTATAAAAAAAATAGAATATACTTATATAATAATAGTACAAAATAATTATTAATAGAAATTTTTAACAATGTTTTTTTTAATTACAACAGTTTTTATAGCACAGGTAGTTATAGTAATAAATATACTGTATTTTCTGATAAATACTGATAAAAAGGTTTTATCACTGTTAAAAATAACAGAGAAAAATAGTACAAAACTAAAATGGAGAATACGGTTAATAAGTGAAATATCTGATGGTATAAATCATACTCTAATTCCAAAATATATAAAAAATATAAATATTAAAAGAGAAGATATAACAATAAATCTTTTAAGAAAGGTGCTACAATCCGGACTTATATTTTCTTTAAAAGGGTACAGGAAAATATACCTTGGGCTAAAAATCGGATATTTCTTCGGAAAAGCTTTCTTAAAGTCGTAAAACATGATATAATAAAGAACATAAATGAGGTGATATTATGACAAAAGAAAAAACATCAATAGGTTTTGGCGTAGGTTTAATTGCAGGTGTCGTCGGAGGAATCATAGCAGGAGTTTTAATGGCCCCGACAAAAGGTGAAGAATCACGAGAAAAATTAAAAGCTACTGTTTGTGATTTTGCAGAAAAACATTCCCCTGCGGTGAAGGAAGCAAAAAAACATGCGTTTGAATCTTTAGACTTACTTAAATATAAGCTAGAAAGACAATATAAAAGATTTAATAATATGCTAAAATCAAAAAAAATGAGAAAAGCAAAAGAACTTGAACGTTCAGCATACGATTACTAATAAGGATAATGATATATGGATACAGAATTATCTCAAGGATTAACCTTTCTTATTTGGACTTGTTCAATATTCCTTATTATTGTAGGAATATTTGTTATTAAACTATTATTTGATTTATCAAGATTGACTGTGAGCTTGAAAAAATCTGCTGATATAGTACACACAGAACTTGAACCAATAATGAAAAATGTAAATGAGTCCACAACGACAATTAATAAATTTGTTCAAGATACAAACAAACGTGTTACAAAAATAACGGATATATATGACAGAGTTTCTGATACAGTAATAGGGTCAGTATCAAAACTATCTGCCTTATCCGGAATTTTGGCAAAAGCAGCTTTCAGAGGTTTATTTTCAGGATTAAAATCTGTTTTAAAAAAGAAATAGTCTGATGGATATAACAGTTGACTAATACCATTAACATGATTTTTTAGTAGGATAAAAAAGTAAAGGAGAATAAATATGTCAGTAGGAAAATTTTTTACAGGTGTTGCAATAGGTGCTGCAATTGGTGCAATTGCAGGGATTTTGTTAGCACCTGAATCAGGAGAAGAAACCAGAGAAAAATTAGGATCTATGGCAAAGGATGTTGCAGGAAAAACTGAAAAAACAGTTAGAGATATTCAGGAAAAGGCCGACTCCATTGTTTCAGATATGCAGGAAAAAGGAGATGAAATCCTAGGAAAAATTCAGGATTTAATAAATAAACAAAAAGAAGAACCTGCACAATAACAATTGAAACTAATAAAACAAATAAAAAAAAACGGAGATGTTAAATTAACAGCAAAATCTCCGTTTTTTTTATTTAAAGAATTACAACATCATTCAAATGAATGAAATTATTGAAATAATTTTGCACTTATGGTACTTTTTGTTATAATGAACTTGTGTATCAATAAATTTGGTGGGGAAAATGAACAGCTCAACATTAAGAAGATCAAATATTACAAGAGAAAAGATGGCAATGTTAAGTGCTATTTCGAACTATAATATTGCAAACGGTAAAAGTAATGCAAATATAACTGACAAGCAGGCAGAATTAGATATGCTGTGGCAGAATTTCAAGATTGCTGCAACTTCTAATAAAAATCCAAAAGCATATTTTTCGATAGGATTTTTCGGAGGAATACTTGTATCCCTTCTGGCAGTTGTTATATTAAGCTTTTTTATAGGTTATTCACCTTTAAATAATTTAAACTTTCATACACCTAAAATAAAGAAAGAAAACGTAAAATTTACATTTATACCTGCAGATAAACAACTTCCTGCAGAACCGGAAGTTCAACCTGTAACTGAAAAAGAATATACTGTACAGGCAGGAGACAGTTTAGAAGATATTTGCGTTCGTTTTTACGGGCAATACAATGAGGCAAAGATAAAAGAAATTCAGGTAAAAAATAACCTGAAAGATATTAATTCAATTAAAATCGGTCAGGTATTACTTATTCCTGTCAATTAAAAGAAGGTAGAAGTATTATAAATAGGGGATATGGTTTGAATATAAAAAATTTAGAGAGAGTTGATTCTGAAGTTGCAGAATTGATAGAGAAGGAATTGGAACGACAACAAACAACTATTGAGTTAATAGCAAGTGAGAATTTTACATCGGAAGCAGTAATGGAGGCTTGTGGCTCTGTTCTTACGAACAAATATGCAGAGGGTAAACCTTACAAAAGATATTATAACGGCTGTGACTATATTGATAAAATAGAGGAATTAGCACAAAAAAGGGCATGCGAACTGTTTGGAATGGCGCATGCAAATGTTCAGCCACACAGTGGTGCACAAGCAAATATGGCTGTTTTCATGGCACTATTAAAACCGGGAGATAAGGTTTTAAGCATGGATTTATCAAATGGAGGACATTTAAGTCATGGTTCACCTGTGAATTTTTCCGGATTATATTTTGATGTAAAATCCTATGGGATTGATGAAAACGGTAATATTGACTATGATGTTGTCGAGCAAATGGCAATAGAACATCAGCCAAAACTTATAATTTGCGGAGCTAGTAACTATTCAAAAATTATAGATTTTAAACGTTTTAGAGAAATAGCTGATAAAGTCGGGGCATATTTACTTGCTGATATTGCCCACATAGCCGGTCTTGTTGCAGGAGGGGTACATCCGTCGCCTTCCGGGTATGCACAATTTGTTACAACGACAACTCATAAAACATTGAGAGGCCCTAGAGGCGGAATAATTATGTGTGACGAAGAATTTGCACAAATTATTGACAAAGCTGTTTTTCCGGGGTTACAAGGAGGTCCGTTAGAGCATATTATTGCAGGTAAAGCTGTTGCCTTACTAGAAGCATCTAAACCTGAATTTAAGGAATACGCAAAGAATATAGTAAAAAATGCAAAAGCCTTAGCAGAAGGTTTAATTGAAAACGGTATGGACATCGTTGGCGGGATGACTGAAAATCATCTTATGACACTTGATTTAAGAAAAACCGGTAAAACCGGTAAAGATATGGCAAATGTACTTGAACTTGTCGGTATTACAGCAAATAAAAACACAGTGCCAAATGATCCACAGAGTCCTTTTGTTACGAGTGGCATAAGATTGGGGGCTGCTGCTGCAACAACCAGAGGCTTCGATGAAAATGCTATGAAAGAAATTGCAAGAATAATATCAGAAGCAATAAAAAATTCTGATAATCAGACAATTTTAAAACAATTAAGAGAGAATTCTCTTAATCTATGTAAAAAATTTCCGTTGTATGAACAGTATACGAGGGTGGGACAATTTTAATTAAGTTATCTGAAACAGTTGGAATAAATATTATTGGAGCGGTAATATCCTACATTTTAGGGGTGTTTATCGTTCCTTTAGTTATATCTTTTTCTAAAAAAGAAGGCTTGGTTGATTTACCGAATGAAAGAAAAATTCATAAAATACCTGTTTCAAGGATAGGTGGGGTTGCAATTTGGTCAAGTACAATGCTGACTTTTCTTTTTTTGGTATTATTAAGTTGTTATCCTCATGGCAGACTGGTTTCGGGTCTTTTACTCGGTGGTTCTCTAATGTTTTTGCTGGGTCTTATAGACGATATTTATAATCTTAATGCAAAATTCAAATTATTAATTCAAATTCTGATAGTCACAATGGTGTATTTCCTTGGGGTAAGATTTGACACTATATTTAACCCTTTAAATCCGATGGGAGATATGATACATCTTAATATGTGGTTTTCCTATCCTCTGACAATACTTTGGGTTGTAGGAATCAGTAATGCAGTAAACTTTATTGATGGGGTAGATGGGCTTGCCGGATCTGTAATAACAGTAAATGCAGTTACTCTTGCGATAATAGCACTTGCTGTAACTCCTCCTAATCCGATAAGTGCGTTAATTGCCTTCATTTTAGCGGGAGCAATGATGGCCTTTTTAACCTTCAATTTTAATCCTGCAAAGATATTTATGGGAGATTCCGGAGCGTTATTTTCAGGGTTTATGCTTGCGTCAATTTCCCTTACCGGGATTATGAAATGTGCAACACTTGCAATCTTGCTGCCTTTTATTGTATTAGCAGTTCCTATTATGGATATAACCTATTCAAGTTTAAGACGAATTTTCAAAGGAAAATCACCGTTTGTTGCAGATGCAGAGCATATTCATCATAAACTTTTAAAAGCGGGACTTTCACAAAAATTTACAGTTGCTGTAATGACGGCTATTGCTATAATTGCAGGAGGTATCGCAACAAGTTTTGTCGGAATTCTGACAATTAGACATTATGTTTGTTATATACTTATTGTGTTAATATCAATGCTCATTTTGAGTTTGTTTGATATTTTGACAAAGAATAACAATAGTACTGAAGATAACAATGAACACTGATTTTGAAGACATGTTTAAATCTGAAAACACTTTAAAAAAAGAGCAAATCAATAAAGAAGATTTACTCTCTGATTTAGAGGTTTCAATTTTGTTGGCAAAATCAGGCGTACCGTTTTCACACAGAAGAATCGCTTCAAAATATAAGGTATTGAGAAGTATTTGTTCCTTTCAAATTGTACAGCCAAGAATTACAATGACAGAAAAGGCTTTATTATCAAAATATTCAATGGAACCTCTTGAGAACACAACAATTACTTCCGCAAATAAAGAAATACTCTCTTTAAAGCAATGGGCAATCTCATCTGAAGATATTTTAAGAGATGAATCTGTAAAAATTATGGAAATCAGGGTTAAAGAATTAAAATTTATCCTTTCAAATAATTATACTGCAGCCTCTGATGAATTATTAAAAGGTTATAAGGCAATTGAAACTTATTTAAAGAGTATTACAAAATATTACAATTAAATTGATATTTGGCAATTTAATTTATTTTAGAACCTTATGCCAGTATTATGTTAATTGATATGCGAACAAATAAATTTACCACAAAACTCCCTGAAAGATTAATTTATCACTCCGAAGATACCTTCAGAATGTTTTCGACAAAGACAGGAAAAACGCTTGGGATAATGATTGCAAGACCTGAATTAGTAACAGAAAAAGGCATTTACCCAAAAATGAAGAATTTCTGGGCATATTATGTTGTTGGTTTACAGGCAAAGGTAAAAGAGCAGGGGGTTGGAAAAGCTTTTGACAGATTATTGAAATCACTTGCGAAAAAAGACGAACGTTGTCAGGGCAGAATTTGGTTAAGGGCATTTAATAATATTG
>Ga0247609_10003767_pt1 | contig 15291 bp, 7 predicted proteins | sample 172DNAGHGlowgp2_FD_193487 | JGI IMG/M metagenome (GOLD analysis project Ga0247609, IMG submission 193487) | Sheep rumen microbial communities from Palmerston North, Manawatu-Wanganui, New Zealand - 1728 DNA GHGlow gp2 | ecosystem: Host-associated > Mammals > Digestive system > Stomach > Rumen ...
AATCCTGTAATTAATTATAGTTTGCCAGATCCTACTGTAATCAGGGCTGCTGATGGCTTCTTCTACCTTTATGCCACCGAGGATACGCATAATGTTCCTATCTATCGTTCAAGAGATCTTGTAAACTGGCGTTTTGTAGGCACTGCCTTCAACGACAAGACACGTCCTATGGACTACTGCCCTAGAGGAGGTATCTGGGCACCGGATATCAATTACGTCAATGGCCAGTATGTGCTTTATTACTCAAAATCGGAGTGGGGCAAGACTTGGGAATGTGGTATCGGTGTTGCTGTCAGTGACCGTCCAAACGGTGGATTTCATGATGCCCATAAATTGTTCATATCTAGCGAGGTGGGCATCGAGAACTGTATAGATCCTTTCTTTATTCAGGATGATGGTCATAATTATCTGTTCTGGGGCTCATTCCACGATATATATGGAGTGGAACTAACCGAGGATGGACTGGCTGTAAAAGAAGGATGTGAACCCAAAAAGATAGCAGGCGGACTAATAGAGGCGACCATGATTGTTAAGCATAATGGTTATTACTATCTGATAGGTTCTGCAGGTAGTTGCTGCGAGGGTGCTAACAGTACTTATCGAATGGTTGTGGCCCGTTCGCGCAATCTCTTTGGACCTTATGTGGATCGTAATGGTCGTACTGCAATAGGTGACAATTTCTCTATGTTGCTTGGCAAGAGTCCTGAGGTTTATGGTCCTGGCCACTGTTCTGAGTTTGTACAGGATGATGCAGGTCAAACCTGGGTGCTCTATCATGGTTTTCAGGCAAATGATGTAGAGGCAGGTCGTGTAACTTATCTAGATCGAGTAGAGTGGGGTACTGACGGTTGGCCATATATCAAAAACCAGGAGCCTTCGACTGAGGCGGATGTACCGCTTTTTGGTGATGCTGCCGGGGTTGAGGGGGTGACTGCTGACAATAGTTATATCTTTATGCCAACAGAGAGTCGACAGATGATTCGTGTTGATGCTCCGTTTGATGACTCTTTCAGTTGGCAGCTTATTCAGATGAACGGTATGACGATCGGGAAAGGAAACGCATGCCATACTGCCATCATCGATACCAGTCGTATTGCGTGTGGACCATATTTTGTAAGACTCAGTGGTAAAACAGGCGTTAAGGTCGAGAAACTGATGAAGTTGTGACCTTTCTTGTCAGACGATCAATAGGCACTTAATGACTTTATGCGAGTCATTAAATGCCTATTGGTGTATATCAGAGTTAATTATTGTTATATTTTGAATTGACATGGTGCTTTGTTAGTTTTTTATCTTTAACTTTGGCTGCAATTAACGAAAGTACTGACTAAATGAGGATAAAACATTACATACTGATATCTTTATTGGTATCGTTTTTCTTGCCAGTTAATGCAGCCTTGGACGAGGCTACTACCGATTGGCTGAACAAGCTTGATGCCAGTCTTGCTAAACGTAGTTATTACGAGAAGTTGCGTGTTGATCGTATTCAGAAACTAAAGGATGGTTTGGCTGCGTCAAAAGCTGAGGGCAAGGAGTTCGACCAAATGTATGCTTTATACAATGAGTATAAAAGCTATTGCTATGATTCGGCAAGACATTATTCGTACGTGTGTCTAGATTTGGCCACCCGTCAGCATAATGATCAATACATAGCACAATCTAAGTTGGCTATTTCGTTCTCGCTGATTTCGGCTGGTATACTGAGTGAGGCTCAGGATGTAATTAAGACCATAGACCAGAAGGCTCTTAATGATAGTTTGTTGCGTGAGTATTATGAGATAAATAGTCAGTTGTGGAGAAGTATGGCTGACTATGTAAGAGAAGATCCGTACTATACCAAGTATATCACATGGAGTAATGCTTATTTGGACTCTGTAAAACAGATATCTACTCCAAACTCATGTCTTTGGTGGTCGGTTACTGGTTCACGCCAAATGCGCGATCATGAATACCAAAAAGCACTTGAGTCATTTGAGAATGTGCTAAAGGATTGTGGAGACGACCTGCATCTTAGAGCCAAGACAATGGCAGAAATGGCATGGGCTCATATATGGTTGGAGCATGAAAACAAGGCGATAGCTTACTTCGCACAGTCGGCTATTGCTGATAATGAAACAGCTACCCGTGAGATAACTGCTCTTTACCATTTGTCGCGTTTGATATTTAAGCATGGCGAACAGGAAAGGGCCAGTGCTTATGTTCATCAGGCATTGGAAGATATTAATTTCTACGGAACACGTTTGAGAAAGGTGGAGATAAATGATATATTGCCTATAATAGAGCAAGATCGTTTTGATGTGATGCGAGGACAGCGTAACTGGCTCTTTGTGGTATCTGCACTTTTTGTGATTCTGCTATTAGGTTGCTTGTGGAGTTATTGGATGATTCGTAAGAAAAACCAAAAACTAACAGAAGCAAGAGAAACCATTGCCGGACAGTTGGAGCAGCTGAAACGTAGCAATCTACAGCTGCAAGAAGATGATAAGATTAAGAACGCATATATCGGACGTTCATTCTACACGAACGCAGAATTTATAGCTAAACTTGAAAAGCTATATATGACCATCGATCGTAAGATAGCTGCCCGACAGTTTGAGGATTTACGTTCGATGATGAAACTTTCTAATCTGAATACAGAACGTGAGAATATGTATGAGGCTTTTGATCAGACATTCCTTAAGTTGTTTCCCGATTTTGTAGAACGTTACAATGCTTTGTTTGAGGAAAAAGACCGTAAGATGCCAGCCAACGAACACTCTTTAACTTCAGAAATGCGTATATTTGCGCTGATACGATTGGGTATTAACGATAGTGAGAGGATAGCAAAGTTCCTGGATTATTCTGTACACACTGTAAATACATATAAGACTAGAATAAAGAACCGTTCTACAGTGGATAATGAGCAGTTTGAGAGCGTAATTATGGAAATATAAACGATTATCAAGCATATATTTCTATTATACAATTGTATGGTCTAATAATAAGGAAGTCGTTGATTATCAGCGACTTCCTTATTGTATAATGTGATATTTGTTATACTTTTGCTTACTTTCTTCTTTAAGTGCGGTATTACCCGTACCTTTGTCCGTGGAAATTTAAGAATAACTATATTAATATGAAACGTATTTTTACATTATTACTTGTTCTGCTTGGCCTAAACTCGGTCGGGGCTCAGAATCTAAATCCAATGGCTCATCCTGATGCAGTTGTCAGGTCGGGCAAAGCACGCTTTACTGTGTTGACTCCTGAAATGATTCGCATCCAGTATAGTGATTGCGCTCTTTTTGAAGACCGTGCCACCTTCGCAATTGTTAATCGTCGTTTGCCTGTTCCAGAGTTTACTGCTGAAGAGAAAAATGGCTATTTGGAGATTAAAACATCTGCTCTTACTCTTATATATAAAATAGGTGGCGTGATAGATGGTCGTCATCCTTCTGCTGAAGTGTTGAATATCAGTTTTGATTTAAATGGACGAAGGGTTCTCTGGTATCCAGGTAAGGATGATGCACTTAATCTGAAAGGAACGACACGTACCCTTGACGGACAAATAGGTGACAATAAGCGTCAGGAATTGGAGAATGGATTGTTGTCGAGAGCTGGATGGAGTATCATTGATGAGTCGCCACTTACGCGTCGTGGTGATGGATCAACTACTTTCGTTTTTGATAAGCAGGTAGATGGTATTGATTGGGTGGCTGAACCTGTAGATAAACAGGCCATCGACTGGTATTTCCTTGGTTATGGTCATCAGTATAAGAAAGCCCTGGGTGATTATATTAAAGTGGCTGGTCGTCAGCCTATGCCTCCACTCTATGTGCTGGGTTATTGGTACAGTAAATACCAGCGTTACACCTCGGATGAGTTCATGGAGATAGTGAATGATGTGAAGCATTTCAATATTCCTATGGATGTGATGATATTCGATATGGATTGGCATACACAGGGATGGACAGGTTGGACTTGGGATCGTACAGCGATTCCCGATCCGGAAGGTTTGATAGACTGGATGCATAAGAATGGTTTGAAGGTTTCGCTGAATCTGCATCCTGCTGATGGTGTGGATGATGATGAAGACTTCTTTGATAATCTTCGTGTAGATATGGGATTGGACAAGCAGACTAAAGTAGTACCCTGGAATCTTAGCGATGGACGTTTCTACCATAATATGTTTAAAAACATTATCCGTGCTCGTGAGCGTCAGGGTGTAGATTTCTGGTGGCTTGACTGGCAGCAGAACCTTACTAGTAAGTATGTAGATGGATTGGGTGAGACTTTCTGGTGTAATCACGTATTCTATAATGATATGCGTTTGAATCGTCCTGATCGTCGTCCTCTGATCTTCCATCGTTGGGGTGGATTGGGTAGTCATCGTTATCCAATTGGATTCTCGGGTGACTCCTTCACGACATATGGTACATTGGCATGGCAGCCTTACTTTACCGCAACAGCATCAAATGTCGGATTCGGCTATTGGGGACATGACTTAGGAGGACACCAGCAGACTGGAGGAAACGATCCTGAGATATATCTCCGTTGGATGCAGTTTGGTGTGTTCACTCCGGTATTCCGCACCCATGCTACCAATTGGGAGGGAATAGAGCGTCGTATCTGGAAGTACGAGAACTTCCCCTCGCTGCTAGAGACGGTAAAGTTGCGTTATGCACTGATGCCTTATATCTACACTGCAGCTCGTCAGGCTTACGATACTGGTGTCAGCTTGTGTCGCCCACTGTACTATGAGTGGCCAGAAGCAAACAATGCCTATCTGTTTGAGGATGAGTATATGTTTGGTGACGATATTCTGGTTGCTCCTGTGGTAACAAAACCCGAAAGTGATGGAATGACGGCTCGTCGTACATGGCTGCCAGAGGGACGCTGGTTTGACGTGTGCAGAAACAAAGTTGTAAATGGTAATCGTATCTTTACCGATCGTTACGCTATGGAAGAGATTCCTTACTTCTATCGTGCCGGTAGTGTTATCGTGAATAATCCTCCTATGATGAATCTTAACACTCGTCCTGATCGTTTGATCTTGAAGGTTGTTCCCGGTGGAAATGGTCAAACCTCTCTTTATGAGGATGAGGGTGATACCGAGGGGTATAAGCATGGGGCTTATACTACAACTGCCATAAGTCATGAGGGTAATACGTTGACAATACATCCACGAGTGGGTAAGTTCCCCGGTATGCCAGAAGCTCGCTCTTATACGGTAGAGTTCCTGTCTGTGAATCGCCCATCATCTGTTGTCGTTGATGGCAGTCAAGTTGACAACTCTTCTTGGGAATATCAGGAGAATAGCCGTGTGCTGACGGTGAATATACCCCGCACATCGTGCCAGAAGAAAATTATGGTGACAATTAAATAATGACAGCAGTATGAAAAAGATATTTATGATGGTGATGGGACTTGTAGCTTGTGTGACCATCTATGCCCAGCAATATCAGGAATTATGGATAACAGGTTCTGCAGTTCCTGGTGGTGCGCAGAAGTTGATAAAAGTAAGTGATAACGATTTTAAATATGCAGGCCGATTGCAAGCTGGTGAGTTGCGTATTTCGACTACAAAGAAATTGCGTAAAGGAGGCTTTTATCTGGCGCCGAATCAGCCTGATGCCAATATCGTGAATAAAGGCCTTGGATATATTGAGTCAACAGATTCAAAGTGTTCGGCTTGGCAAATTGTGGTAAGCGAAGATCGTTATCGCTTCCACATTGATACGGAAAAGAAGCAATTGTATGGTGAACTTTTCCAACCCTGGGGAGAGTTGTTCCTTGCTGGTGGTGCTACTGAGGTGGGATGGAAGTCTGAAGGACGTATGTTGTTGATGAAGCAAAGTGTTGACAATCCTTGTGTATGGACATGGGAAGGAGAATTAAAACAACATCCCGAGGTAGAAGAGCCTGGTAGCTTTAAGTTCCAAGGGCAGGATCGTTGGCACCCAAAAGCTATTCATCCTTATGTTCAGGGAGCTGATATCTTGACTGATAAACGTTTCCGTACAGGAGGTGCTGACACAAAGTGGACTTTGTCAAGTGAAGGACGTTACCGTATAAAGGTAGATCTTTTTAATGAAACAGTCCAAGCAGAATTAGTAAAATGATTATTTGATAGATAATTAGTTAATTGTTATTAATCATGACTTTAAGAGTCAGTTTTTTTCTAGGAAGTCTGGCCGTTGCATCCCTTGCAATGGCTCAGACTTCATTTCTTACTAATGATAGTGTTGCAGTGTTTTATCCACCTCACTATGACGGTAAACAACATCAGCCATCACCAATTTTCGAGCGTGAACCTGTTGCTGTAAATCAACTCACTACAGATTGGCCTTTGCATGTGTCATTCAGTCAGAAGAATGGCCATAGTATAGCAAAGATTGATATAGAAGACGATGTTGATTTATATGGTACTGGCGAGGTGACGGGACCTTTACGTCGCAATGGTCGTACTATTGAATTATGGAACATAGATACGCCGGCGTATGGAGTAGATGGCGGCTCGCATCTCTATCAGAGCCATCCATGGGTGATGGGATTGAGAAAGAATGGTACTGCCTTTGGCATTATAGCTGACAATACGTGGCGACAGAAAATAACCACTGACGATCATTTGGTGACTTTTGATAGCGAAGGTCCTGCCTTCCGTGTGTTTATCATTGAGCGTGAGAGTCCACAGGCACTGATGCAGGCCTTAGTCAATTTGACAGGCAAGATGTCGTTGCCTCCTCTTTGGTCACTTGGCTATCATCAGTGTCGCCATACTTACTATCCAGATGGCAAGGTGATGGAGATAGCCGACCAACTGCGTCGCCATCGTATTCCTTCTGATGTTATTTGGATGGACATTGATTATATGGATGGTTACCGTATCTTCACGTTCGACCCCAAAGGATTTGAAAATCCAAACAGATTGAATGACTATCTGCATCAGCATAGCTTCAAGACGGTTTACATGATTGACCCTGGTGTCAAAGTGGAGAAAGGCTATTTTGTAGATGATCAGGGAACAGCTGGTGACTATTGGGTGAAAGACCGTAACGGAAAAGCTTTCGAGGGTAATGTATGGCCTGGCGCATGCCATTTCCCCGACTTTACTCGCCCAGAAGTACGTACATGGTGGGCTACTCTCTATAAGGATTTTATGGCCAAGGGTGTGGACGGCGTGTGGAACGATATGAATGAACCTGCAGTATTCGGGCAGCATGAAAATACCATGCCTGGCGATAATCAACATAAAGGTGGTGATGGACTAACTTCTGGCTCTCATCTGCGTTTCCATAACGTATTTGGATTAAATATGGTTCGTGCTAGTCGGCAGGGACTGCTTTTAGCTAATCCTCAGAAACGCCCTTTCATACTGTCGCGTTCAAACTTCCTTGGTGGACATCGTTATGCAGCTACATGGACTGGCGATAATCTCTCTGCCCCCGATCATATGGAACTTAGCATCCCAATGTCATTGACACTCGGTTTGAGTGGACAACCTTTTAATGGCCCTGATATAGGCGGGTTCTGTGAAAACTCTAATGCAGAGTTGGTGGCTCAGTGGACTGCCATCGGTGTATATTTCCCATTTGTGCGTAATCATAATACAAAAGGCACTATCCCACAGGAACCATGGGCCTTTACACAAAAGGTGTTGGACGTTTGTCGGACAGCTATCAATCGTAGATATATGCTGATGCCTTACATCTATACCTGTTTCCGCGAGGCAAGTATTAATGGCATGCCAGTAATGCGTCCATTGTTTATGAATGATTCCAAGGATTTGAGTCTACGTAAAGAGGATCGCGCATTCTTGTTGGGCCCCAATCTGATGGTTCGCCCACAGTGGGCAGCTGATGTGGCACAGCCCGATGGGGGCAGTTGGCAGTCGTTTTCGCTTGAGGACCATGCTGATGGGTATCAGGCCGAACTTCGTCAGCGTCCAGGTTCAATTATTCCTTTGGCAAATCTTGCTCAGAGTACTGCTGAGATACGTACCGACTCATTGACTCTTCTGGTATGTGTCGACCGCGATGGCTTAGCAAAAGGACAACTATATGAGGATGAAGGAGATGGATTCGACTATCAAAAAGGTTTGTATTGTCTAACAGAAATGAAAGCTATAAAGGAGAAAAAACAACTGAAGGTAACACTTTGTCAAAAGGACGGTTTAATGGCACCGACCGAAAGAAAGATTAGAATCGGTTATGTGCATGGAGGTAAAGTGAAATATAGTCATTGGAAAACAGGAAATGAAATAACGATATCCTTATAATTTTAATTTAAAACTATTTCTTATGAAAAGAATTACTACTTATTTGTTATTTTCAATGCTCTTTTGCCTGACAAGTATCAGGGCATTTGCATTGGAGCGTGTTGATGGTGTTTACCAGATTGGTAATGCCGATGATCTCGTTGAATTTGCTGAGAAAGTGAATTCCGGTGAAAACGATGCCAAGGCTGTACTTACTGCTGATATTGACATGAGCGGTAAGACTTGGACTCCTATTGGTGACGATGATCATCGTTTTGTTGGTACTTTTGATGGGCAATATCATGTGATTGACCATCTTGTTTTTGAAGGTACCGATAAGGTTGGTATCTTTGGTGTTGTCAGTGGTGGATGCTTTATCAAGAATCTGACAGCTGGCCCCAACAATGTGATAAAAGGTAATAGCATGGTTGGCGGTATTATTGGTTGTTCTGCAGGTAGCGAATGGGTAACACTTGAGAATGTGGGGCATGAGGGATATGTAGAAGGTAGCGGTAATAACTGTTGCGCTTTCTTTGGCGTAGTTTTGAATGGCGGTCCAGCTACCAGAATGATTAACTGTTACAATACTGGCAATATTAAGGCAGGAGGCGAGAGTGCCATCATTACCGGTTGGTTTGGCGGTCACGGCAGTGTAGAAGTTAAGGGCTTCTGGAATACTGGTGAAATCCTTGCTGGTGGTGATAATGATAACAAGGCTTTGTGGCGTAATAATTCAGGAATCACCAAGGAGCGTATTTTCAATATTAACAACGATAATGGTGCAACTGTTATTGCTGATGGCGACTTGGCTTCTGGTAAGCTGGCTTTCCAACTGAATGGTAATGCTGATGCCGGCGCATGGCGTCAGAATCTGGAAGGAAGCAACAAGGATGGGCAGCCAACCTTTAATCCTTCTCATGCCTTAGTATATGCCAATGGTGCTCTGCTGTGTGACGCGATTACTCCTAAAGAAGGAACAGAGGTGACATTCTCCAACCATGAAGGAAGCACCATTGACGATCATAACTATGTAGGTGGATTCTGCTCAGTATGCAATAAGATGCAGGACAATTTCTGCGAAGTGATTGATGGTTTCTATATCATTAATGATGGTAATCAGCTGAACTGGTTTGCTTATATAGTGAACCAAGGTGAAGGTGAGGCTAATGGTAAACTCACAGCCGATATTGACATGACAGATAAGACATGGACACCTATTGGACAGGACGGAAAGGACTTTAAGGGACATTTTGATGGCCAGGGACATCGTATCAAAAACCTGGTGACTAATGGCGATAAAAATAATCAGGCTCTTTTTGGTCAGGCTGTAGGTGGTGCTATCATTGAGAATGTGATTATCGACCAATCATGTATCATTCAGGGTAATGCTTTTACCGCAGGTATCTTAGGACATGTGTGGGGGGATGGCGTTATTATACGTAATTGCGGTAACGAGGCTGAAATCAATGGTACTGCACAGAATGCAGCAGGTATCCTGGGCTGCTCAGAGAAGATCGTACACATCTCCAACTGTTACAATACCGGTGATATTAATGGCTTACGAGAGAATGCAGGTATCTGTGCTTGGATGGGGTCGAATAATTCAACCATCAAGAACTGTTACAGCACCGGTATCATTGCTGACGGTCCTGGACTCTGGCGTAATGATGGCGTCAAAGGTGAAAACATGTATCAGATGGATGGCGATCAAGGTACTGCCTTTAGTTTCGAGCAGATGCAGAACGGCGAATTGGCTTACTTGCTCAATGGAAAGCAGAGTACTGAGGTTACATGGTATCAGACGATTGGAACAGATGATCATCCACTACCTTTTGGTACTGCAGTTGTCTATGCTAATGGTGACTTGAAGTGTGATGGTATCACACCTGTAGCAGGTAGTAGTCTTACCTATAGCAATACTGAGGGAGGTAATGTTGCAGCGCACTCATGGAATGGTAAAGGTTTCTGTTCAGAATGTCATACTGTTCAACCCGATTACCTGTCGCCGGTAGATGGCTGGTATGAGCTGGGCAACGCTGACCATCTGAATTGGTTTGCTTATTACGTAACCAAATATGATCAGAGAGTAGATGCTTGTCTGACAGCCGATATCGATATGAATCTCATAGAAGATTTCCCAGGTATTGGTGATGCAACTCATCCTTATTGCGGTACTTTCGATGGAAAGGGACATGTCGTAAAGAATCTGATTATTGATATGCCTGACGAGGCAAGCGTGGGATTCTTCCGTGTTATAACTGCTGGAGCCGATATTGCCAACTTTACCATAGATAATAGTTGTTCTATCAGAGGTAAGAACTTTGTTGGTGCCTTTGTAGGTCAGAGTGTTGGTAATGGTGGCGTTATTCTGGAACAGCTGGGTAACGAGGCTGCTGTAACATCAACTGCACAGAATGCAGGTGCACTTATAGGCTGCAATACCTCAGGCGATATTGTTCTTAATGTAGTTAACTGTTATAATGCAGGAGACATCACGTCGGGCTGGGAAGCTGGCGGATTGTCGGGCTGGTTGGGTAACGATGCCGTTTTGACAAATTGCTATAATATGGGAATGGTTACCAATGGTGAGTCGTTTGCACGTGGTAACAATATACAGATTACCAACTGTTTTGATCCTGTAACAGACTGGCCTGCTCTGCCAGTAAGCCCTATCGAAGACTTTACAAATGGTGTGATTTATCAGAAATTGGCAGATGCAGCTCCTGGTATATGGTTCCTGAGTGCTGAAACAGAAGGTCATCCTGTACTATATAATACTGGTATATCTACTGGTATCGAAACAATTCGTACGATTGATTTGTTGCAGAATGACGCTCCAATCTACGATTTGCAGGGTCGTAAGGTATCTGCAAAGACCATGCGTAAAGGAATCTATGTAAAGAATGGCAAGAAATTTGTCGTGAAATAGAAACTAATGAAGACATTACTCATTTCTCTGCTTCTGTTTGTTGGCATCCTAAAGGGTGCGGCAGCAGAAGCAGATTCAAACCCACAAGCTAATCCCGAGGCAGTTGTGATCTCGGGAAAAGCTCGTTTTACTGTACTGACTCCGCGTATGATACGTATTCAGTACAGTTCGTCGGCTAAGTTTGAGGATCGTGCTACGTTTACTGTAATAAATAGAAATTTGCCAGTACCTCCTTACACCACCCGTGAGGAGGACGGGTATCTCTATATAGAGACAGAGGCTCTTACACTGCGTTACAAGAAGAACGCGATGATATCTCCTACACTCAGGTCGCCTAATAATCTTAGCATCACGTTTGCTCTCAATGGGCGTGATATTATCTGGTATCCAGGCAAGGAGGATGCCCTTAATCTGAAAGGTACTCGCCGAACACTGGATGGTGGTAGTGGCGACAATTATCGTGCTGATATGGAAGATGGTATTATCTCTCGTGCAGGTTGGGCTATAATTGATGAGTCGCCAGCCACAAAACGAGGTGATGGCTCAAATACATTTGCCTTCGAAAAGAAGGTTGATGGTATCGACTGGTTGGCTCAACCAGTCGATGCAAATGCCCTTGACTGGTATTTTATGGGCTATGGACATGATTATAAGGGCGCCATTGGCGATTATATAAAGATAGCGGGACGTCAACCGCTTCCCCCACTTTATGCATTAGGTTACTGGTATAGTAAATATCAAGCATACACACAGCAGGATTTTACCAGTCTGGTGTATGATATGAAGAAGAACGAGATTCCACTCGATGTGATGATATTCGATATGGATTGGCACCTGAGCGGATGGACGGGTTGGACTTGGAACAAAAGTCTGATACCCAATCCTCAAGGCTTGATTTCGTGGATGCATAATCAGGGGGTTAAGGTGAGCCTGAACTTGCATCCGGCCGATGGTGTGGCCAGTTATGAGGAGTATTTCAGTGAGATACAAGCTGATATGAAAATGACAGGCGACCGAGTTCCTTGGATACTCGAGGATTCAACGTTCTATCGTTCTATGTTCAAGCATATCATCCGTAAACGTGAACAGCAAGGTGTTGATTTCTGGTGGCTTGACTGGCAGCAGAATCTTACTAGCGAATATACCTCAGGACTTAGTGAGACATTCTGGTGTAATCACGTATTCTTCAATGATATGCGTGTGAATCGTCCTGAACGTCGTCCACTCATTTTTCATCGCTGGGGTGGATTAGGAAGTCATCGTTACCCGTTGGGATTCTCTGGTGATACCTACTCTACATTCGGATCGCTCGCCTTTCAGCCCTATTTTACTGCTACGGCTTCGAATGTTTGTTTTGGCTATTGGGGTCACGACTTGGGGGGACATATCCAGATTGCTCCTACCAATCCGGAACTAATGCTGCGTTGGGTGCAGTATGGCGTATTCTCGCCCATCTTCCGTACTCATGGCTCTAGTCAGGCAGGTAATGAACGTAGAATATGGAAATATGAGAACTTTCCATTGATGCTGGATTGTGTGAACCTGCGCTATCAGCTTATGCCCTATATCTATACTGCTGCACGTCAGGCTTATGATACAGGTATTAGCATATGTCGACCACTATACTATGAGTGGCCTGAGGAGAACGAAGCTTATCGCCAGGAAGGTGAGTATATGTTTGGCGATGATATTCTGGTGTCGCCTGTTGTGACTCCTGTTGATGGTAGTGGTAAAGCTTTCCATAAGACATGGTTGCCTGCAGGACAATGGTATGATGTATGTCGCCGTAATTTGGTGCAAGGTCAGCAGGTGATTAGTGATAGTTATACGGAGAGCGAGATACCTTATTTTTTCAAAGCTGGTAGTATTATCGTTTGTAATCCGTTAATTGAGAATCTGAAGAAACCTGTTCAGCAGTTGCTGTTGAAAGTGGTTCCTGGTGCTAATGGCGAGACAACGCTCTATGAGGATGCTGGTGATACACAGGACTATATCAACGGTGGCTATACCACTACGCATATCATCCAGCATCGAACTGATGAGGCTATTGAGTTGACTCTGAATCCTCGACAGGGACAATTTGAAGGCATGCTCACCGAGCGAGCCTATGAGATAGAATTGCTACAGGAGGGAGCTCCCCAGTCTGTTACAATCAATGGTGTGATGACATCCGATTGGCGTGTTGATGAGGCTGCAGGTAGTCTGATTATCAATGTTCCCGTAACAGCCTGCGAACAGAAAATCATTATCAACATTGAGCGTGCATCTACAGGTATTCATGAGCATAGTGGCAAGTCTGTCGTTAAGAAAACCTATTATGATTTGCATGGTAACTCCTTATTACGTGAACCTCATGGACCCTATATCCTGCGTTGCATTTGGAGCGACGGGACGACAACCACACATAAACATATCAAATAAAAAAGACTATGCGTAATTTTGTTATATTATTCAGTCTGTTAAGCATATTGCTACCGCAGGTGGCAGCTGCGCAGAACTTTGATCGTTTGTGGGCCACTGGCAGTGCTGTGCCTGATGGACAGACAATTGAGTTGACCAAACGGCCAGATGGTCAGTACCGTTTTGCTGGTGCGTTAGTGAGTGGCGAACTGAAAGTTATGACCACAGAAACATACGAGAAGGGAGTTACTCAGTTCCTGAAACCGCAACTTGTCGACTCATACCTTATTAACAAGGGAATAACTTATCAGTATACGAAAGATGAGACGCAGCCTGGTTGGGTGGTCTCGTTCCCAGAAGATGCGTATAGCTTTCTGGTTGATCCGGCTAACCGTAAGCTGACGGGAGAGCTGGTCTTTCCTTGGAACGAGATGCTGATTGCTGGTAGCGCCTTTGAAGGTGGTGCTAATGATGTGGAATGGAATCGTGATGCTATGTTATCATTCGAACAAGATCATGATAATCCCTATGTATTCACATGGACAGGTGTTCTTGGTGTTTATGATGATGTGATAGAGCCGGGACGCTTTAAGCTAGAAGGGCAGATGACGTGGGGACCACGTGAGTTTCATCCTTATCAGCAGGACGAAGATATATTGAATTCAACGCAGATGCGGCGAGGTGGATCTGATACAAAGTGGCGTGTGTCAAAGCAGGGAGTCTATCGTATTGAAGTTGACATCTTCCAGGAGACTATTCATGCTGAATATCTGTCATTAGGGCGCAATGTGAGAGATAATGCTACAGATATTGGGGCAATAGAGGATGCGAGTGATTCGTCTATTTCAGAAATATACGATTTGAATGGAAAGACTCATCACACGCTCAGACGGGGAGTGAACTTGGTTCGTATGTCTGATGGAAGAGTACGTAAAGTGGTCGTTAACTGATTAATATTGCATATGACTAAGAGATTCTTTATTCTAGCTTTGGGCATATTCATCTCATTGGGAGCCATTGCCCAACCAGAGAGGAAGGCCTATATGGTGGCCGACGCTCACCTTGATACGCAGTGGAATTGGGATGTGCAGACAACCATTCGTGAGTATGTGAAACATACCCTCGACCAGAACCTGATACTGCTGAAGAAGTATCCTAATTACATCTTTAATTTCGAAGGTGCTGTCAAGTACAGTTGGATGAAAGAGTACTATCCGCTACAATATGCTGAGTTGAAACGCTATGTGGCTAATGGTCGTTGGCATCTCACAGGTAGTAGTTGGGATGCTAACGAAACCATAGTCTGTTCGCCAGAGTCATGGTTGCGAAACATCCTGTTGGGGCAGACGTTCTATCGTAAGGAGTTTAATACAGAGAGTACCGATGTGTTTCTTCCCGATTGCTTCGGTTTTGGCTATACTCTGCCAACACTCGCTGCTCATTGTGGCTTGATTGGTTTTTCTTCGCAGAAGTTAGTATGGCGCACCAACCCATTCTATGAGGGTGGCAAGCGCTATCCTTATACCATTGGCTTATGGCAGGGAATTGATGGCAGTCGCATTATGATGGCTCATGGTTTTGGCTATTCTGAGCGCTATCGCGATGAAGACCTCTCGCAGAATCAGCAGCTACTTAGTGAGATAGGTGAAAGTCCGCTTAATCAGGCTTATCGTTATTATGGAACAGGCGATATTGGTGGTTCGCCAACCATCGCATCTGTCCGTGC
>Ga0247609_10003768_pt1 | contig 15282 bp, 8 predicted proteins | sample 172DNAGHGlowgp2_FD_193487 | JGI IMG/M metagenome (GOLD analysis project Ga0247609, IMG submission 193487) | Sheep rumen microbial communities from Palmerston North, Manawatu-Wanganui, New Zealand - 1728 DNA GHGlow gp2 | ecosystem: Host-associated > Mammals > Digestive system > Stomach > Rumen ...
GGTGCCTTTGATGTCGTCGTAGGTGAATGTAAACTGTGAGTTTACGTCGTCTTTGGGTACGTCCATTTTAGATGTTATCTTTTGTTTTAAAGGTGCAAAGATACACAATTTTTCAATTCAGCGTGTAGGGCTGTCATATTATGGCATGTAGGGCTGTCATATTATGGCAGCCGCTGTTGGTTATGCGGCTGCCACGGTGCGACAGCCCTACAAGCCCAAATTTAAAGATTCAAACGTTTGTTCAACGCAGCCGTCTGCTCCTCAAAGCCTTTCTTGCCCAGCAACGCAAACATGTTCTTCTTGTAAGCCTCAACGCCGGGTTGGTCGAACGGGTTGACATCCAGCATGTAGCCGCTGACGGCGCAGGCCATCTCGAAGAAATAGATCAGTTCGCCGAGCACCTTCTCCGACACCTCGGGGATGACGATGCGGAGGTTCGGCACGCCGCCGTCCTCGTGGGCCAACACGGTGCCGAGTTCTGCCTTGTGGTTCACCTCGCTGATGCGCTTTCCAGCAATGTAGTTGAGTTGGTCGAGGTCTTCGTTCTCCATCGGGATGCGGAGCTCATGGTTCGAGTTTTCGACCGAAATCACCGTCTCGAAGAGGTTGCGCAGGCCGTCCTGGATGTATTGTCCCATCGAGTGCAGGTCGGTGCTGAAGGTGACCGAGGCGGGGAAGATGCCCTTGTGCTGCTTGCCATGGCTCTCGCCGTAGAGTTGTTTCCACCATTCGCTGAAATACACTAGCCGCGGCTCATAGTTGACCATGATCTCGTTGGTCAGGCCTTGGGCATAGAGGGCTTGGCGCACCACGGCATATTGCGTGACGGGGTTGTCAAGCGTGGGGCATGCCTTGCATTGTTGCTCCATCTCGACGGCACCCTTCACCAAGGCGCGGATGTCGATGCCCGCCATGGCGATGGGCAGCAGACCCACGGGGGTGAGCACCGAGAAACGGCCGCCTACGTCGTCGGGGACGATATAGGTCTTGTAGCCTTTCACGTTGGCCAACTGTTTGAGGGCACCACGGGCCTTGTCGGTGATGGCGATGATGCGCGAGGCGGCTTCCTGTTCGCCGTATTTGTTGATGATATGTTGCTTGAGGATGCGGAAGGCGATGGCGGGTTCCGTCGTCGTGCCCGACTTGGAGATGACAGCCATCGAATAGTCTTTCTTGTCGAGGATGGCCATGAGGTCGTGGAGGTAGTCCTCGCTCATGTTGTGGCCAGCGTAGACGATGAGCGGCTTCTCGCCAGTGAGCGGGGCGAAGTGGTTCTGCAAGGCTTCGATGACAGCACGAGCGCCGAGATAGGAGCCACCGATGCCGATGACGACGAAGATGTCCGACTTTTTGCGCAGGTCGGCAGCGGTCTTCTCGATGTCGGCCAACAGGCTCTCATCGATTTCCGAAGGCAGGTTCACCCAGCCGAGGAAGTCGTTGCCGGCACCTGTTTTATTGAAGATAGTTTCATAAACTTCTGGAACTCTTGATTCTAAATTGCTTTTTAGATTTTCGTCCAAAAAAGATTGGACATGGGAGAGGTCGATTTTCATATTGTTAAGATTTAAGATGCTGCGAAAGTAAGGATTTTTTGTAACTTTTTTACTACAATTAAGGTGTTTTTCTTAACTTTGCGCTTTATTTTAAACTAAACGAGCAATTTTTCCGTTATTTAAGAAGAAATCTACTATTTTAATTATGACACAATTTAGAGTTTTATTGGCCGAAGACGACAGAAATTTGGGCATGATTCTCAAAGCATTTCTCGACTCAAAAGGCTATTTTACCGCCCTTTGCATGAATGGCGAAGAGGCTTGGAACCAATTTCTTGCCAACGATTTTGACCTTTGTATCACCGACATCGTGATGCCCGTCATGGACGGCCTCACCCTTGCCAAGAGAATCAAGGAAACGAATCCTATGATGCCTGTGTTTTTCCTCACCGCGAAGAAAGAGCAGGACGACATTTTGGAAGGTTTCGGTGTAGGAGCAGAAGACTATATCACCAAGCCTTTCAGTATGGATGAACTTCTGGCACGTGTCAAGGTGTGGCAACGCTGGAGTTCATACATGCAGGTGCAGTCACAACCTTCGGTGTTCCACCTGGGAGGTTTCACCTTTGATGCTCCGCGCCACCTCCTTGCCAAGGACAACGACCAGCACAAGCTGACCTCGAAAGAGTCGGACCTGTTGCTGCTTTTGTGCGAGAACATGGGCAACACGCTGGAACGCTCCAAGGCCCTGCAACAGATCTGGGGCGAGGAGTCGTACCTCAACGCCCGTTCGATGGACGTCTACATCACCAAGTTGCGCAAGTACTTCAAGGACGACCCCGAGGTCGACATCCAGAACGTACATGGTGTAGGATTCAAGCTGGTGGTGAGGTAACCATCGTCGCACTTCTATGTAACACGGAACGCAAATGTCCCGAAGGGGATTATTTGCGTTTTTTTTGATTATATTGAGCGATTTCTCTACCTTTGCAGGCATGAAAGCGAGGCTATTCATAGCATTATTGGCTTTTGCCTTTACGGTAGCTTGTTCTATTGTGTTCTCACCCCCAATGGCTTTGATGCAGTGGCCGAGGCTGGTATAGAAGTGCGCCCCTACATGTTCTACCCCAACCCCGCCCAAGACCAACTCCGCCTGCAGTACTCGCCCGACGTGCAGCCCACCCGAGTGGAGCTCTACGACCTGCAGGGCCGCCTCGTGCGCTCGCAAGGCAGCGCCTTCGAGACCTTCGACCTCGGCCAATTGCCTGCCGGCACCTACACGCTTCGCGTCACCATGGAGGACGGACAGGTGTTCTCGGATAAGGTGGTGAAGGAGTAAAAATAAGGATTGTATCTCATGTCGTGCGGTGATGTATGTATTTGTTTGAATATAAACACGCTAAATAGAATCCGCACCAAACCGCACCTTGTTTTTCTTGACAAGATTCGCAAGAGCATTTACCTTTGTGCGAAAACACAAACACCGCACACAACCAAACTTTTATAACATGAAAAAACTCATCTTGTCATTAGTCATCCTGGCAGGCTTCGCCATGCAAGCCTTGGCCTACGATTTCCAATCGGGAGATCTGTTGTACACAATCATCAGCACCGACCCGCCCCAAGTGAGTCTTGACGGACATGTGGACGGACAAAATGCCCAAGGCGAATTGATCATTCCCGAATTGGTGGAATATGAAGGAGTAAGATATGAAGTGAAATCCATAAACAAAGAGGCTTTTTGGAATTGCAGCGGTTTGACAGGAACTCTTGTTTTGCCCGAATCGTTAATTGAGATTTGTGAAATGGCTTTTGGTAGATGCACTGGGTTTGTTGGTGAACTTCACTTACCACAATCGTTGACTAAAATTAAATATGGGGCTTTTTTTGAGTGTAGCGGGTTCACTGGCACGCTTGTCATTCCTGATTCAGTAATTGAGTTAGGCGACACGGACAACTTGCATTATTTTAATTATTCTGTATATTTAGGTACTTTTATGGGTTGCGTGGGTTTCAACCATTTAGTGCTTCCAAGGTCTTTGAAAGTCATAGGCGTGGCTTGCTTTGCCGATTGTATAAATATGACGGATCAACTTGTCTTGCCCGAAGGTCTAGTAAAAATCAAGTATGGTTCCTTTACAAACTGTAGCGGATTCACGGGCGAGTTAATCATTCCCAATTCAGTGACGGAAATAGGTCTTACAGACAATGATTCTTATCTTTATGATTATGGGACGTTTATGAATTGCACAGGCTTCTCGGGTCTGATGTTTTCGGATTCTTTGAGAATTATAGGCATTTCAAGTTTTGAAGGTTGGCATCAGCACGCAGGACGCCTTGTGTTACCCGATAGTGTGAAAAAGATTGCACCAAAAGCATTTTTCGATTGTAGTGGTTTCTCGGGTGCCTTGGTGTTAGGGAAATCTATACAATTCATTGGGAACTCTGCTTTTTTTGGCTGTAGTAGTCTAACGGGCGAGTTAATTATACCTGAATCGGTATTAGGAATCGATTATCTTGCTTTTTCTAATTGTTGTGGTATAGAAAGTATTATTCTTCCCAGTCATTATGTTTTCGTTAGTGAATGGGACCAGGGGTACGGGGTATTTGATGGTTGTACTGGCCTTACATCCGTAGAGATACCTTCAGGTTGGGACAAAACGGGAAGGCAGACTTTTGCACGTTGTTCCAATTTGGCCTCTGTGGTTCTTCCCGAAGATTTGAGATTTATTATGGCAGATTGTTTCAAAGATTGTATCAATCTATCAGAAATCAATGTTCCACAAGGATTGCTATCAATAGGAAACCATTCTTTTTCCAACTGCCACAAACTTGAATCATTCGATTTTCCTGAAAGTCTGACTGAAATTGCAGGAAGCGCCTTTTCACATTGTACAAGTCTTAATGGCAATTTGGTAATTCCAAATTCTGTTGAGAGGATTGCGTCATACACCTTTGATTCTTGTGTCGGTTATCACAGTCTTGTCATAGGAAAATCAGTTAATTGGTTGGCTGAACCCGCATTTGATAATACTCGATTTGAAAAGATTATTATTAAAGCGGATTCTCCACCAGAGTTTAAACGGATGCAAACCTCTAACGCATGGCATTTTCCATTTGACATCCCAATAACCGTTCCATGTGGTGCCATGGATGCTTATCATAATGCTGAAGGATGGTGTGAGTTCACAAATATTCGTGAAGGTGTAACCGATATTCTATCATTATTATCCTCCGATGAATCAGTCGGAATTGCAAGTATCCTGAAAGAGGCCACCTGCGAGGACAGAACGGTCGAAGTGGAAGCCATACCCAACGAAGGTTGTGCTTTCATGTATTGGGTGGCCAACGGAGAGCGGGTCTCAAGCGAGAATCCTTACAGTTTCGTGCTTGAAGAGGATACGGAACTTGTCGCCTATTTCTCGGGTACGGGCGTGGATGAAATGGAGCAAAAGTTTGTTGTCTATCCCAACCCCACAAGAAATCTCGTCACAATCACAGGCAAAAACTATAAAGTTGCAGAGGTGTACAATGGCCTCGGTCAGCACGTGGTCTCCGCCTCAGGCGAGGACGAACAAATAACTATAGACCTCAAAGACCTACCCGTCGGTGTATACTTCGTCAATATCACCGACAAGGATGGACGGAAGTATATGCGAAAAATAGTGAAAGAGTAAGTGATAATGATAACATTAAAAATTATATCCCTATGAAAAAGACTTTACTATTGTCAACAAGCCTCCTATTGGCGTCATTTGTGCATTCTCAATCATGGAGAACCCAAGCGGATTCACTGGTTATTAATCATATTTTTGCCGACAAGGCTGGTCATGTCGATATTTTTGCATTTCCAGAAATGTTGTCCATTACCGATACCGTCTTACTGGCCGACGGTTCGATCCTGCAAGTACCTTACTCTAGTTGTTATGGCTATTTTGTAGACAACCAACCATTTGCCAACTGGTCGCATCCTTGCAAATACTGCTTTGTCGATGTTTCTTTGAATCATACCGTGGTGGCGAAAGACATGCCGCCTAGAGGCAATCACCTGACAAGCATTTCACTATGTCCTCGTTCTATACCCACCCCGAAACCTGTCGCTGTCGATACAACCTTTATTCGTAATAATAGAACTCCAGACACAGACCACAAGTGGGCGGTCTTGATTTGCGCTAATAGTTCCGAAACACGTTTTTGGTTCGATTTGTCGAGTGTTTACACCGTACTCACTAATGTCTATGGTTTTCAAGAAAGAATTCCATGGGAAGGTAATGATAATCGCCGAATTATTGTAATAGCTCCTGATGAAATAAAAACCTTGTTTAAAGATGATTTAGATAGTTCTGATTTAAATGGAAATGGACACGATCCCATTACTGATGGACATGGAGATTTCTTTAATTACTTTGATGGTGTAGGTGATTACTATACTCGTTACTCCAAGCAAAATATTCGAAATATTTTCAGATGTTTTGCTGGAGATTCCCAGTGTCCACAGGAATATGTGATAACAGAAGGATTACGTGAATTAACCGAAGAGGATCAATTGTTAATATACATAACTGGTCATGGTGTGCAAGATGGAATATGGACTTGTTTTCCGGTAAAGAATCAGGGAGGAGGTCAGACCATGATTTATGATTATGAATTTGTCGATTGGTTGCATGACATAAACTGTTCACAAATGACCCTAGTGATGCAAAATTGCTATTCAGGAGGGTTTATTGATAAATTTATGGATGACATTTCCAATCCAGATTGTCTTTGCAAAAACCGAGTTGGACAGTCAGCGGCTTCTAATAATGCAGTATCTTATGCAGAAAATTATAGCGTATACGTTGAAACGGATCCTGTAACGGGTGCAGAATCCTTGGCTGACGAATTTACATACTATTGGACATCGGCGGCTTTGGGTTACTATCCTTTTTATAAGACGAAAGATTATAATGGAAGAGTAGTAATAGATAAAGGACCATGGACTCCCAATAGTCGTATAATTGGCAGCGGCAATATGAGATGGGAAGACTATTTTGGACAATATCCTGATGCACCGTCTCACGAGGATTATGATGTTGATCCCGACACTGATGGCGACGGAATCCTATCATTTAACGAATTGTTTGAGTTCGCAAACAATTTGGACACCTGGTCACCACAGGGGTATTATTTCCCAAATCACAACGACACGTCTGCGCAACAATTTGATCCACTCTATACTCCAGAGCATCCCCAGCAACGCTACGAGAGCACCTTTACCAAAGAAGCGGCTACACTTGCCGGCTATCAAGGCCAGATAGACAGTATCGTTGATTCGGGCACGGTCATGCAACCTTACCGATTGTGTGGCGACATTTGGGTGAGTCCCGACTCCCGACTCACCATGTTTGACACCATCCAGTCGCCTGAGGATGTCAAGATATACATAAAGCCTTCCGGAAAGATGACCTTGGACGGAGGAACGCTCACCAACCTCCCCGAGGAAAACAGCCCTATGTGGAAAGGCGTCCAAGTGTGGGGCGACGCCCAAAAGTCACAACGTGCAGAAAGCGGAAAATATATGCAGGGGTATTTTGAGTTGAAGAACGGGGCGACCCTTGAAAACGCTGTTACAGGCATTGACGTATGGAAACCCGGGGACGAGCACTCCACTGGGGGCATCGTGGTCGCCTCCGACGCATCTTTCGTCAACAACACGACCGCAGTGTTTTTCCATCCTTACGAGAACAAGCAAGAGTCCGCCAACCAACCAGGGACGTATACTATTCGCGACAACATATCGTCATTCAAAAACTGCGTATTCTCCATCGACAACAACTATATAGGCCCCGATTTGTTCGAGATGCACGTCAACTTGTTCAGGGTTCGGGGCGTGAAGTTCCTCGGATGCGACTTCAGGTTCAGTGACACCCCCTTTTCCAAGCCATGGCCCATAGGCGTGCACGCATGGGACGCGGGTTTCCACATCAGAGGCCTCTGCATGCCAAATGTGTCACCGTGCGTTGTGTACGACAAGTCCACTTTCGACGGGTTCTACAAGGCGGTGGCTTCTGTAACCGAAGGGGCTATCGGTTTGCGCCCCATTTCCGTCAAGGACACCGAATTCAGCAACAACAGCTTCGGCGTATTCGGGGTGAAGTCAAACTTCGCTACCGTTCTCAACTCTTCGTTTAAGATAGGCCAGGACAGCACGCTATGTGCGGCTGGCGTCTATTTGGAATACTCTCCCCATTTCACCATCGAACAGGACACATTTGCTGTAGCAAAATTATTCCCCTACAAAAACTACGGCATTGTCATCAAGGACTCGAGGTCGCAGAACATCATCTACAAGAATGTGCTGAGGAAGCTTTACTGCGCCAACCTATCCGTCGGCAGGAACAGCACCAACAGTTATCGAACAGATATAAACGACAACAGCCCCCTCATAATGGGGCTTGAGTACCGATGCAACGACAATTCGCAAAACCTTTGCGATTTCTATGTGTTGGCAGACGGAAGCAACGGAATGGGCATACAGAAAAACCAGGGCACAGCCTGCGTGCCTGCCAACAACACTTTTAGCCAAAGCTATAATTTCATGAACTACGCCAATTACGACATCGTTTACTACCACAACCCCGACATGGGAAACGGCAGTCCTTCGGTTGTACACAAGGTGATTCCCACAACAACAACGGACACCATAGGATGCCCGTCCCATTACGACCAAGGAGGAGGAGCGAGCAACGACACGCTGGTTCCAGGCCCTTCTGAAGGGTTCAGAGCCCAACGCGAGGCCGACTATTACGAGGCCTATACAGCATTTCAGTCGATAAAAACGCTATATGACAGCCGGATTGACGGAGGCGACACGGAGGAGGAGGTTGGCGACATCCAGTCAGCCACGCCTTCCGACATGTGGGACTTGCGCGCGCAACTGCTCGGTCATTCCCCCTATCTGTCGAATGTCGTTCTGACAAGTGCGGCTGAACGCGATGACGTCTTCCCGCAGTCGGTCATCTTCGAGATCCTCTCCTCCAATCCCGACGAGTTGAGAAACGATACACTCATCAGTTATCTGCGGAGCATGGACAATCCACTGCCAGACTACATGATAGGCCTGTTGCAGCAGATAGCGAGCGGCATCACCGCGAGGACGGCCATGGAGTCGCAAATGGCCTATTACGGCCAGGAGTATCAAAGAGCAGCAGGCGATGTCGTGAGAAGCATAGCGAACGACTCGGTCATCGACATGAACGCCCTGGTGGCATGGTTGGGAAACATGGACGAACTCGAGTCTGACAGGGAGATTGTCAGTCTCTACATGGAGGAAGGCAACTTTGAGAATGCCTTATCCTTGGCCAACATGTTGCCGACTCTGTACAACCTGACGGGTGACGACCTCGCCGAACACAATGACTACATGGCAATGTTGACCTTGTATAAGAAACTGTTTATCGACGGTCGCAGCATCATGCAGTTGGACATGTTGGAAAGGGCACTTGTGGAACATACGGCTGATTACAGCTCTGGGATACCGCAGGCCATGGCAAAAGCCATCATGATGGAGGCCTACGGTTATCGTTATTCGGATTGCCCGAGCGGAGTGAATCTCGAGTATCCCGTCAAAGGATTGGGGCAGATGGGGGCGGTCTTCTCCGATGAAGACATGGACAAGGCCATGGGTTTTTCAGTCAACGTGTCCCCGAATCCAGCAAGGACATGGGTGGCGATAGACTATACATTGCCTATTGGCGCAAGCAAGGCACAAATAAGGATTGCCGACATATATGGCAAGTCTGTGGCGACCTACAGTCTTCATGGCACCGAATCACAGAAAGTGCTTGACTTGCGCGACTTCGTCCCAGGTGTCTATATCTACACGGTCTGTTGTGGCAAACTGTCGCATACTGGCAAGTTGGTCATTGTAAAATAATTGCTATATTTGTCACAGTTTTTTGGGTATAAAATATGATAACGATAAATACTAAATAACATGAGAAAACTCATTTTATCATTAGTCATTCTGGCAAGTTTTTCCATGCGAGCCTTGGCCTACGATTTCCAATCGGGTGAGCTGTTATACACCATTATTAGCACGAACCCGCCTCAAGTGAGTCTTGACGGACACGTGGACGGCACGGAGGCCCAAGGGGACATCATAATTCCAGAATCAGTCATATTTGACGATGTCGCTTATAATGTTTCCGCCATTAAGCAATTTGCGTTTTATCATTGTACTGGAATTACAAGCATTGCTATAGGACAATACGTAGAAACCATTGGTAAACAGTGCTTTGAAGGGTGTACTGGATTAACTGGCAACCTGATAATACCTAATTCTGTGGTGCAGATTGAAGATTGTGCTTTTTATGATTGTACGGGGCTGGATGGCAATCTAGTTCTTTCTGAGAACCTCACCGAGATTAGAACTTCTGTGTTTAGAAATTGCGGGTTTACTGGTAATCTAGTTATTCCAGAGGGAATTAGAATAATTGGAAGTAGTGCATTTTGGGGCTGTGACTTTACTGGTGATTTGGCAATCCCAAATAGCGTGATTATAATTAATGATTTGGCTTTTTATAATTGTAGCAGTTTTGACGGGCAATTGTTGATTGGTAGTAGCGTTACTACAATAGGTGCAAGTGCTTTTAGCGGTTGTTCGGGTTTAACTGGAGACTTAGTTATTCCAAATTCTGTGGTATTTGTTTATACAGCAGCTTTTAGAGGTTGTTCTGGACTTAATGGAAATATAACGCTTTCTTTGAATCTCAGAGAGATAGGTAGATGTGCATTTCAAGATTGCAGCAACCTTTCTGGCGATCTTATTATTCCCAACGGAGTGAACGAAATAGGATGGTTGGCTTTTAAGAACTGTATTGGTCTTAATGGTCGTCTTGAGATACCTAATACTATTTGGAAAATAGAATCGGGCACCTTTCAAAGTTGTAGTTTTTCCAGTCTTTTGTTAGGGGACTACATAACAGAAATTCATTATTGGGCGTTCAAAGACTTAAGCACACTAAATACAATAACAATCAAAGCGAAGACTCCTCCGTCTTTTATTGAAACTGATGTCTATGGAGCCTTTGAGAATGTTCCCAATAATATTCCTTTATTTGTTCCTTGCGGCACTTTGGAAACCTACCAAAATGCCGACGGGTGGAGCGAATTCACCAACATACACGAAGGCGTTACAGACCTGCTTTTAGTATTGTCTTCCGACGAAACCGCAGGAATGGTTCGCACCCTGAAAGAGCCTACCTGCGAGGACAGAATGGTCGAAGTGGAAGCAGAACCCTATGAAGGTTGGGCGTTTGCGTATTGGGAGGCCAACGGAGAAAGGGTTTCAGGCGACAATCCTTATAACTTTGAGCTTGTGGAAGATACAGAACTAGTCGCATACTTCTCGGAAACAGGTTTGAATGAGATGGAACAGCTATTCAAAGTCTTTCCCAACCCCGCCCAAGACCAACTCCACCTGCAGTACTCGCCCGATGTGCAGCCTAAGCAAATCGAGCTCTACGACCTGCAAGGCCGTCTCGTGCGCTCGCAAGGTAACGCCTTCGAGACCTTCGACCTCGGCAAGCTGCCCGCCGGCACCTACACGCTCCGCGTCGCCATGGAGGACGGACAGGTGTTCTCGGATAAGGTGGTGAAGGAATGAAGAAGGTGATCGCAAATGCACCAAAACTTGGAAAACAGGGAAACTCAAAAGGGTTTCCCTATTTTTATGGTTTCAGCGGCTCTGCCTCCGGCAACTGCACTGTAGTGTCGGCCATAAAGCCAAACGTCACATCAACGGGGATAATCCAAGTGGTATTGCACAAAATGACAAGAAGACGATGGCGGTGCTCATCGCGGAGGATGGCGCTGCGGTAGCCTTTCCACCAACCGAAATGGAAATAGATGTCGGGGTATTCCTGGCTCAAACGCCAGCCGAAGCCATAGTTCTCACCGTTCTTCCAATCGGGCGAGCCCGGCACGAAGGCCTCGGCCTGCAGGCTGTCGGGCAGCAACAGGTGCGCGTCCAAGGCCTGGTTGTATTTCCAGATGTCCTCCACCGTCGAATACATGATCTTGTCGCCCATCACGCCGTTGAGGTAGTCGTTTTGCGTCTTCACCGGACCACTGCGATACATGTCATGACCTTGCACATCGGTAGGCACATACATCGAGACCTCAAACTCTTTCCGCATGGAATAGATATAGGAATTGTTCATGCCTACGGGCTCAAAGACACGCTCGCGCATGAAGTCCTCAAAATGCTGTTGGCTCACCCGCTCCACCACCGTGGCCAACAGCGCATAGTTGATGTTGTTGTAGAAATAACTGCCACCAGGAGGACCGTATGGCTCCGGTTTCTTTTCAATGAGCATCTTAATCAATGCCTCATTGGAGAAGGGTTTTTTGCGGTCGGTCCAGAACTCGTCGGCCATCGAGTCGTAGCGCGGCAAGCCCGAGCGATGGGTGAGCAGCATCCTAACCGTCACCCCTTCATAGGGAAACTCGGGGATGTACTTCTTGATGTCCGTATCGTAGTCGAGTTTTCCGTCGGCCTTCAAGAGCATGATGGCTTCGGCGGTGAACATCTTCGAGTCGGACGAGAGCTGGAAGGCGTCATCGATGCGCAACGAGTCCTTTTGGCGCTTGGTCAGGTCGCGCCATCCAAAGGCTTTTTCATAAACAATCTCCCCCTGCTCGGCATAGAGCACCACGCCATTAAGACCGTTGCGCGACAAGTCGGTAAAGACCTTGTCGGCCTGCTTGGCACGTTTGGCCACTATGGCCTTGTTCATGTCGAAAAACAGGCTGTCGACATTCAGGACGGGCACCTCGTGGCCGCAGCGACGGCTACAGAAAAAAACCAAGCCTGCCACAAGCAAAAGAATTACTATGAGAAGGGGTTTTCGCTTCATTTCAGACGCAAAAATAAGCAAAAGAGGCGTTTGTTGCACCTTTTTTGGCCCGAAATGCACATTAATACCACTTAATTCGCTAATTATTACTACTTTTGCAGCCTCATTTAAACACATTATTACAATTTCATGTCACAATTTACAGATTTTGGATTGAATCCCGCTCTGCTGAGGGCTATTAAGGAGCTGGGGTTCGAGAATCCTATGCCCATCCAGGAAAAGACCATTCCTGTGCTCCTGGAGAAAGATGTTGACTTTGTGGGCCTTGCACAGACGGGAACGGGTAAGACTGCCGCATTCGGCTTGCCCCTGTTGAACAAAATCAACGCCGAGCAACGTTGCGTCCAAGCGTTGATCCTTTGTCCGACGCGTGAGCTTTGTATGCAAATTACCCGCGACTTGCGCAATTATGCCAAGTACATTCCAGAAATCCTGATCGTGCCCGTCTATGGCGGCGCCAGCATCGAACTCCAGTTCAAAGACCTAGCCAAGAAACCGCAGATTATCGTGGCCACGCCCGGCCGTCTGCGCGATATGATCCGCCGCAACCGCGTCGACTTCAGCAACGTGAAGACGATGATTCTCGACGAGGCCGACGAGATGCTCAACATGGGCTTCCAAGAGGAAGTGGACGACATCCTCGAGTACATGCCCAAGGAAGGACGCCACACCATGCTCTTCTCGGCCACCATGCCGAAAGAGGTGGAGGCCATCCTCAACAAGTACATGACCGACCCCGTGAAGGTGGCCGTGGGCGAACGCAACAGCGGCACAGCCAACGTCGACCACATCTACTATATGATGGCCGCCAAGGACCGTTACTCGGTGCTGAAACGCATCATCGACTACACACCGTCGATTTATGGCATCATCTTCTGCCGCACCAAACTGGAGACCCAGGAGATTGCCGACAACCTCATCCAAGACGGCTACAATGCCGCCGCTTTGCATGGCGACCTCTCGCAAGGCATGCGCGACAATGTGATGGACCACTTCCGCAAACGCAGCCTGCAACTGCTGGTGGCTACCGATGTGGCCGCCCGTGGCATCGACGTGAAGGAACTAACGCACATCATCAACTACAACCTGCCTGACGACATCGAGACCTACGTGCACCGCAGTGGCCGTACAGGTCGTGCCGACAAACGTGGTATCTGCCTCAGCCTCATTAACTTGCGTGAGAAGAGCAAAATCAAGAAGATCGAAAAAATCGTGGGACGTCCCTTCGAGAAAGCCATGATCCCGACGGGTAAGGAAGTATGCGAGAAGCAACTCTTCAACCACATCGACCGCATCGAGCATGTCGACATCAACCGCGAGGAGATCGACGACTACCTGCCCGTCGTGTTCCGCAAGCTGGAGTGGATGAGCCGCGAGGAACTCATCACCCGCATGGTTGCGCTCAACTTCAACCGTTTCTTGGATTACTATAAGAACGCCGTCGACCTCAACGTCAACGAAAAAGACGAGAAGAAAGACCGCAGAGAAGTCAAGAAGGAGCGTGAGCATCGCGACGAGACCATGAAACGCCTCTATTTCGGCATGGGCAAGAACGACCACATACTGCCGCAGAAAATCATCGGCAAAATCAATGATGTCACCCGTTCGAAGAACATCCCGATTGGCCGCATCGACCTCTTTGGCGACTATTCCTACGTCGACGTGGAAGAGAGCTTCGTCCCGCTGATTCTCGACTGCTTCGCCGACCCGCACAACAACCCGCGCGGCATCGTGGTGGAGGTGGCCAAAGACCAGCCCGAACGCAAGAAGAGTAGCGAGAAAAAAGACTTCGGCGAGAAGAAAGAACGCAAAGAACGTCGCGACCGCGACGAATTCCGTGAGAGCCGCAAGGAGCGTGACGAGTTTCGCGAGAAGCGTGAAAAGCACGACGATGACTTTTTCGAGAAGAAATCGAAGAAGAAAAAGAAGGACTTCGACGACGACAGGACTTACTACAAGTCGGAGCGTTCGCGCGATGGCCGCGAGTGGCTCGACCCCGACTGGAAAGACCATTTGGACGACATCGAGGTCTTCATCGATGACGACGACCGTCCGAGTCGCAAGCAGCGCAACGCCGAGCGTGGCTTCGGTGCCAAGAAGGGCAGTAGTTCTTCGAAGAGTAGTTCTTCAAGAGGTGGAGGTTCAAGAGGAGGCTCATCGAGAGGCGGTTCGTCAAGGTCTTCATCGAGAGACTCAGGCCGTGGTCGCCGTGGCGCCAGCCGTTATGACGATGGCGATTACTATTCACCGCGCCGCCGTGGCGGAGGCCGCAGAAGATGATGTTTTAGTCACAAAACCGACAAAACCATCAAAACAATGGTCGTGGGAACAAGCAACGGCTCGCAACCGCTTGCCGTTGCCCCCCCGACTAACGTCGGTTTTTAAAACACAATCGGTATGATAGATATTGAGGTTTTAAAAACTTATGCCTACGATACAATAGGCGCAATTCATGAGGTTCATAAGGAATTGGGGCCGGGGTTGAATGAAAAAGTCTATCAAGAAGGACTTCAATTGGAACTGACGGAGAGAAGTATTCCCTTCAAAAGGGAATTGACATTCCATCCTTTATATCATGGCAAGGAAATGGAATCTACATATCGGTTGGATTTCTTGGTAAATGATGATATTATTATTGAGTTGAAGTCTGTTGAGAGTTTAAGCAATGAACATAAAGCTCAATTGTTCAACTATATGAGACTAATAAAAGCTTCTGTGGGTATTTTGGTGAACTTCTTTCCGAGATTTGCCGAAATCGAACGTTATTTCTTTGATCCAGAAAGCAATGAAGTATATGGCTCTGATGGTTTTCCAATTAGAAAATACCATTGAAGCCCAAGTGCATCCGAAGGATGCGTCGGAAAGGAGCCGGTTGGCGACTTTCCCTGTTT
>Ga0247609_10003770_pt1 | contig 15279 bp, 14 predicted proteins | sample 172DNAGHGlowgp2_FD_193487 | JGI IMG/M metagenome (GOLD analysis project Ga0247609, IMG submission 193487) | Sheep rumen microbial communities from Palmerston North, Manawatu-Wanganui, New Zealand - 1728 DNA GHGlow gp2 | ecosystem: Host-associated > Mammals > Digestive system > Stomach > Rumen ...
TTATGCCAGCTTCGTGGCAACGACCAACAACCGCCATCCCCTGCACGACCCCACGGGCTCACGCCGTTTCCTCTGCATCGAGATCCCTGATGGTCAGCTCATCGACAACCGAACACCCATCGACTACGACCAGCTGTACGCCCAACTGTTGGCTGAGCTGCAGAGCGGCGAGCGCTATTGGTTCACCGAAGAGGAGACCCGCACCATCCAGCGCCACAACGAGCCCTACCGTTCGACCGTCGATATGGAGCGCATCGTGACCGAGTGCTTCCGTCTGCCCGCGCCCGACGAACCCTGCGCGGCCATCACGATGTCCGAAGTCCTCAACACCGTAGCCCACGAATACCCCTTCATCCAACCCGTCCACGGCACGAAGGTGCAGATCGGCATCGCCCTCACCGCCCAGGGCTTCAAGGGCAAGCGCGAGGACTACGGCATGACCTACTATGCCATCCCCCGCTACCGCATTGCCTAAATATGAAAACATCCGTGCAGCTCCTGTATTGAGGACATCCTGCTGCTTTGAATCATTGGCCTTCCCGTTCACTCGGGAGGGCTTTTTTTGTTTAGTACTTTTGCAGCGCAAATATAAATGGCTATTTATATAAATCGTGATTTACATTTATGAGATTCTATAATCGTGATACTAAGATTGCCATCATGCAAGAGAATGAACGGCAGATCAGTCTCTCTGAATTGGAACGTAAAGTTAAAATGTTGCCATCTTCAGCGTTCGGACAATACCATCTCTCATTACAAGCCTTGTCATTAGAGGAAATGTGACGGAGCCCATGTCGGCGCCCCTGATGCTTTATCTCCCGCTGTAGTCTGTAGTCTATCTTGAACAAAATATTTTTTGGCCAGCCTGCTTATACTCCTTGCCGAGCCAAAAAAGAATGCACGTTAGATGCGCGAGGTTGGATTTGTCGACTAAAAGTTATCAGATGTGTAACTTTTATGGCGAAAAGTTTGCAGATATGGAAACTATTTCTTACCTTTGCAGCCGTGGACAGAAAGATACTGTTATACAAGAACTATTTCCTCGACTTCTATCGGAAGATGGAAGACGCTGCGCAGCGCAAGATGGACTATGTGCTGGACATGCTGAAGACGCAGCCGCAAGTGAGCCAGAAGTTCGTGAAGTACATCCGCGACGGTGTGTATGAACTGAGGGCAGAGTACGGCGGCAACATCTACCGTGCGTTCTTCATCTTTGACGGGAACAATATCGTGATGCTCTTCAACGGCTTTCAGAAGAAGACGCAGAAGACTCCACAGAGTGAGATTAAGAAGGCTATCAAACTAAAGAATGAGTATTATGCAAGTAAACGAGAATCCTGACGTACATAGTTTTGACGAAATCCTGGATGCCAAGTACGGGGCACCAGGTACTCCTGAGCGTGAGCAGTTCCGCCGCGAGGCTTATGCCTATTGTGTGGGCACCTTTATCCACGATGCCCGCAAGGAAGAGGGTATCACCCAGCAGGAGCTGGCCGAGATGGTAGGGGTCAAGAAGTCCTATGTGTCACGTATCGAGACGGGGCGCGTCGAGCCTTCCGCCGGTCTGTTTATGAGGATTATCGATGCCCTCGGACTTTCTATCATGCGGCCTGCACTGTAGTGCCGCTGGCTGAATCTTTTATCTGAGCGCCCCTTGCTAGCATGGCATGGGACGTTTTTTAGATTCTCTTATAATCAATGGATTGTAATTCGTCGGTTGTAACCGACGAATTTGGATCCAGTAGCTGCCATGCTTCGTGAAAAAGACGCATATCTCTTAGCTGAGTGGCTGAATACCCTCTTAAACCGGGCAACTCCTTGCGCAGAATCTGACCGATGGCGTCCAACTTATAGTATAGAGTGTTGTATTCCTCTCCATCAGTGGCAGTTCGTCGGAATTTCCGACATACTCCCTCATGTTAAGCAACAGAGGATGGAAAACATTCCACTTTCAAGTATCGAGTGCCTTTTTTCCCTGCACGAAGATTAGGGGCGGCTGTAGTCTGTAGTCTATCCTGAACAAAATTATTTTTTTCAGCCCGCTTATACTTAATATCGTGATGCTCTTCAAGTGCCGCTGGCTGAATCTTTTATCTGAGCGCCCCTTGCTCAAGAGAAGCGTGCAAGAAGCTGCTGTTGGACACGCTGATGATAGCATAGAGGTTGTAGAACTGCGTCATGTAGTTTTCCCATCTGATGCAGTTGCCGAGAGTTCCTCGGTAAGTGAATCTTTGACGAGTTCCCCACTTTATGGCACTTGAGGTCAGGAATTTGAATAGAATGATAAATGTCTATATGTTGGGACTTAAATGCATTTCGCCAATCAAGATTGGCGAATTCTCGTCAGTAGCGACTGACGAATTATAATTTCCTTTATAATCAGAAAATTGCAATTCGTCGGTTGTAACCGACGAATTTGGATACAGTAGTTGCGGATTTACAATAGTAGAAATTATTGAGGCCTTATAGCCTAGCATCGTCTATCGGTCAGGGCTGCAATCTACAATAGTAGAAATTATTGAGGCCTTATAGCCACCGGGGCATGGAACCGCCACAGCATGAATCTACAATAGTAGAAATTATTGAGGCCTTATAGCCCTTCCCTAAAAACTAACCTTAACTAATATCTACGATAGTAGAAATTATTGAGGCCTTATAGCCACTTCGCGTTCGGCAACTATTAAGCCAAATCTACGATAGTAGAAATTATTGAGGCCTTATAGCCGATCCGGAGGAAGATTCTTCTGCCATAAATCTACGATAGTAGAAAATATTGAGGCCTTATAGCCCGAGTATGTGCGTGCGTTGGGCAATATGATCTACGATAGTAGAAATTATTGAGGCCTTATAGCCGAAGTACTACTCGCTCGCGTCAGACGTATCTACGATAGTAGAAATTATTGAGGCCTTATAGCCCACCGTAAGGAAAGTCGTTCAGTCGCGGCATCTACGATAGTAGAAATTATTGAGGCCTTATAGCCCGCTCTCCGCAGATTCAATGATACTGAGCATCTACGATAGTAGAAATTATTGAGGCCTTATAGCCGAGAGTCGAACCAGGTGGTAATCTTTTCTCATCTACGATAGTAGAAATTATTGAGGCCTTATAGCCATCACCATGGCCAAACTCATCCGCTCGATCTACGATAGTAGAAATTATTGAGGCCTTATAGCCTGGCTGGACAGGTTTATAATCGGAACTTATCTACGATAGTAGAAATTATTGAGGCCTTATAGCCTTGCGGCTCTGATGATGGTACCGATGTTTGAATCTACGATAGTAGAAATTATTGAGGCCTTATAGCCTCTGCAATATTGAAATGCGTTGCAAAGATAGGGATAAATAATTAATAGTGAAAGAGATTATTGGGAAATGTTTTGTTTAAGAATGTTAAGATAATACCCACTCATAAAATAGTTTGTTTGTATAAGGCTGATAATGAAATATAAAGCAGGAATGAGACGAATTATGTAACGAAACGTTTGTTTAGAAGAAAACAACGTCCTGGTCACGATGAATGGCATTACCATACTTTTTGAGTTTTATGGCATTGCCCTCTAAAATCATAACGCTGTCTGCCCCTGTGAATGCGTTGGCGAATTGCTCTATCTTCAATAGAAGCGTATCAGAGATTCTTTTGGTGCTGTTAAATTCATAGACAGAGTATTGGAGACGGATGGCTCCGCTAGCATTTTCTTCTCATCGACGGTTTCGTGTGCAATCCGCCCCTGCGTCTGTGGTGTGGCATGAAAGAGACTTTCATCCGTATTCTCATATACGTTATGAAGGTATATGGAATACGGACAAAAGATGAAGTCATTCAAAGTGGAAATGGAGATATAGTCTTCTTCCATCAGTCATTTCTTCTTTCTGCTTTTTCCTGTTTTGGGCTTACTAAAGTCTTCTTTTGCCGCTCGCGAAGAGAACAAGGGAAGTTCCTTTTCCCACGCTTCTCTATTTAATAGCCATAAATCCCACTCTTTATCGGAAATGAATAAATCCAGGTCTGATGTTCTTTCATCTCTCCTTGCTGATTTCATTGGCCGTCCTATTTCAATCCAATGCTTAATATGGGCATCCATTATCAACCCCTTTCGGGCAATGTTGAATGCTCCGTTGGCATCGGCATCTACTATCAAACTCAACTCTCCGTTGTTTTGATGATTCCTTGTGTCGAAGTGTTCGCCCTTGTTGTTGCGCACGGGTGAAAACAAGAAATTGTCGTCTTCGTTCTTTAAGCCTGAATTGCGTATTTGCTGAATCATGTTAAGAGCATAACGTAACGATTGCCAAGCTGTTTCGCTTCTTCCGTCAATCTTTGTGAGTTCAACACCTTGATCTATCTGCTTTTTGAAAGATTTCGATTTGTCGAATTTGGCAAAAAGAAGATCAAGGATGTCCACTACATTAATTTGCTCAGGTACCCAAACATTTTTGTCGTCTATCATTTGCTTGTTGTTCTGGAAACGAGGGAGCGGTTTGCCATCTTTGCCTGAATACATACGCCAAGTATGCCCTGCATGAACTTCTACGTATTCAAAGAAATAATCCTTGCCATCGAAGCCGAAATCTCTGAATTTATCAAGAATCTCGTTTCGGATGTCTTCCTCTTTGCCGTTTTTAATGTAGATAGTTTTTCTCCATCCTGTCGCAGGGTCGGTTATCGAGGTATAGTTAGCACGAGTGTAAAGCATAACACCAAACTGTTTCTTTCCCTCAATGTCTTGATAGTTGCTAACAGGCGGCGTCAGTTGCAATGCCTGGCTCACAGAGCCAAGTCCGCCTGGTTCGGCGTTTTTATCAACCACGAAATTAAACTTCTTGGCAAGGGCCAGTTCCAAATTCTGATACACCTGTTTCTCGATCTTCTGGCGGCCGCGCTTCATCTCTGTGTTCAGGTCCTCGAGAACAATATATGCGTGTGGGGAAATAATTCCGCCGTCCTTAATTGTTTCTTCAACCAGACGATGCACCACGTGCGATATATAGCCGTTTTTCAGATCCTTGATTCTGTTCTGAGCCTGCCAGTTCTTTTTGGCTATTATACGTTCGTCCGCAACAGCCTCTAACTTCTGCACATAGTCGGTCCCATTGATGTTATCATGGTGGTTGCATTTGAGAATCTTGCCATCCTGGTCGATTGTGCAACTGTACACAAGATGCTTTTCGCCACGGTCAATACCGATATAATTTAAGTTGTTGGATTGATGGAGAGATTCCGTTATCTTCGCATTGACTTCTGCGAAAGCGTATTTAGGATCTTTTGCCTCAAAGTGCAGCTTAATAGGGCAATGGAACATGAATTTTGTCTCACCATAGAAGCGCTTGTCTTTATCAATATCATGTTTTACATCTTTGATTATCGCCCTTTTCTCATTAATATACTTTTGGGCTTCTGTGGAAATGTCTTTCGTTTTGCCGTTTGCATACGCATATATTTCTCTATAAATCTGCTCAGGGATAGTATTCCCGTCTTTGTCCCTTTTGTTTACGATCTTCGAACCGACTCTATGTCTAACTGGTGATTCCTTTGCAACGGGCTTGCGCATAAATATCTCGGCACCAGCACACAATTGATGTTTGCTACCATCGGACAATACGTCTTCCCAATACATTGTCTGCAAATCTCTCTTGCCAGTGGCATTGGACTTATAATCTTTACTGTGTATCTTAAATAGGAACAATTCTGTATTGTTTTGTTTTTCAGTAACCAAGTTCCAATCTATGGGGACGAATTCACAAACATAGCATTCGTTCAAAGCTTCTTTGATTTCCTTATCGAATTGGCTTTTATCATCATATCTGTTTACTACAAATTTCTCTAACAGAGGATATTTCTTCACGTATCTATCTTCAATGATTTTTTGTAAACATTGAATCGCTTTGACAGGATCGCTTTGACCCATTTCGCCGTATGATACCTTATATTCGCCTAAGAAGCCTTTCCCCGCAAGAGTTTGGAACTTCAGATTCCTTAAAATTAGGCGGCTCGCATTCGATGAGGCTACATTATATATCGGATTATCCTTTTTGGACGTATCAAAAACATTCTTCGTTTTCAATATGCAAAGATACATCTCATCCTCATATTTCAGCAATGTAGCGGCTTTATTCATTTCTTGTCCGTCACTCCAACCACCCAATAAGGAAGAAGTCCCAAAATTTAATTTCATCTTGTTCTCTTTTGCATCATCCTGTGGCTTCTTGGTAAGATAGTTGCGAACAAGATCATACCACTTAAACCATGGGGCTTCTTCGCAATATAGAAGGTTGCCAAGTGCCTGTTCCATTGTTACATTGGGAATGCTGCCTTTCATCTTGCTTTTGCGTACAGCAAAATAGCGCACAATACGCATAGCGCCAATTGCCGCATCTAGCCAATCCTTGATTCGTTTGATGGCCTTATCTTCCTCGCCAGACGGATTGCTTTCGTCTTTGAATTTCTCTAAAGCAACTATCTTATCAGAATCTTCAAGGAAAGCCTCTATGTTGCGTTTTATATCATGGCACAATAATTTGATTAGGTTTTGGCTTGGCTTAAGTGCTTTGTCCAAAACGCCACGATACTCGTTGGTTTCATCATTCTTGAAAAGCGAATCCTTGAAGAAGTGTTCAGATTGTTCAGTATTTAACACGTCGAACAGCTCCGACAGTTCAACCGCATCTCGCAATTTAATCGGTTCCTCTCTTTTCTTGTCGTATGTAATACACGCATTTGCCTTGGCTTCCTTCAGCTTGTCTTTGATGCTGTGCCAATTGGCAAAGTATAAGTTGGATATTTTATTAATGGCGGCACTAGACATATAAATACCTTGCCAATTGTCGCACTCTTGCAAGAACTTGATGAATTCGGGAACCGTATTGATTTCAGTTTTAGAGGATTCTTTATTAAACATGCTATCTCCTGCAATTCTCGCTTTTTGCAGAAGATTCTTTAATTCGCTAATGTCTTGCAAGGTTTCGAAATACGTTTTCTTTTTTCCACAACCAATCTGTTTGTATAATGTCTCAAACTCGTCGATCTTCTTGAAACCGTCCTCGCCTCGGCGAGCTTGATTGTAAAGATTTACAAGATAGTTGAAGTTGCAAATTATGCGATTGTACTCTTCAATCTGTGACTGTGAAAGGCACTTGTTAAAGTACTCGATTTGAAAAAAGGTTTCAGCAATAGGTTCGATTTCTACTTCTTCTCCCTGCGCATTCTTAATTTTCGTTTCGCGCTCATTATCTTTCAAGAACTGGAATATGTTGAGATATTCTTCCTTTCGCTTTTCGAAGCGAAGAATATTATCACAGAATGTCGGCAAATTCTCGTGGACAATTCGAGTGGCAACTGCGGTTGATGTCTCTTTCTTTACCTCATAATAATTCTCTCGATTCTGGTTGAACCCAGTCAAATAGCCCCAAAATCCCTTGAACTGCTCAATATGCATAGCAAGCTTTTTTTCATCAATATCATTTTGCTTTGCTAATTCCTGTGATTTTGCAGACAGGTAGTATGTCATTTTCGCATCGGTAAGACATTCGTATGGCTTATCTTTTTTTATCTTAAAGTCCTTGCCGATAGCGTCACTTATTTCTTTTGTGAAAAAATGTCCCGCCACTATATAGGTCTTTCCTATTTGTTCACGTAATTCTGCTTCAAGTCTTTCAGATACATTTCTTTCTTGGTAGGCTTCAAAGTATTGCGAAAAATCAATCTCTTTTGCTACTTCGGAAAGCAATGACATTTCTATGAACTGCTCATGCAGTTTATCCATTATTGGCTTAATAATCGAATAGGCATCCTTGATCCCCTGATCTTTTGCAAACAAGTTGTTGTTATCAACAACTGCTTCAGTACTTTTAAGATCTTCAAGCCATTGTTTAAAGGTTTCAGCAGTCTTACCGATGGGCTGAAGTTCAAAACGAAGCGTTTTGGACACTTGGTAGAGGTCAGTAAATTGTTTCATATGATATAAAGTTTCATAGTTATTGGTTCATTGTTCACAGATAACACTCTGGTTGTGGAAAATCCAACGGAATATAACGCCATTTGAAAGGTAAATCTAATGCGTCTATTTCTTCTAACGGCTTGTCCATTAGCCCGTTCTCTACACTATAAAGATAGATGTTCTTCATATAGTGTACCCATACGTTAATAGGAGGCCATTCATTCCTCACTTCATCGTACCACTCAAACAAATCCATCTTGCCTTTCGACGAGTTGCAGGTCTTGCATACCATGATGATATTGTCGAGACAATCCTTTCCGCCCTTGGCTCTTGGAAACACATGGTCCTTTGTCAGTTTCGACGGCTCCATCTCTTGACCGCAGTACCAGCAGTAATTGTTCGACTTAATTTTTTCAATGTTGAACTCAAACAGGTCATGAATGTTCCATCGTCCTTCCTTATAGGCCTTAAATGCCTTGGCACGAATCATGTAACACAAACGGTCGTATTTCGGCTTGCCCTCCTTTATGGCAACAAACAGCATCTGAAGGTTTGCATACGACCAGAACAACAATTCTCCGAAGGTCGCAAACCTTGGGTATCGTTTTTCATTTTCTTGTATGATGTTCATATTTGAATGTAAGATTGCCTATTCTGGGCACAAAGATAGTGATAGATTGTTGCAAAAAGTGTAACAAGCACGAAAAAAAGATGTTTTTTCTTATTTTTCGTATAAGTTGGCAGCTTTGAGGTGTTCGTCTCGTATCTTTTCTCTTAAAGATTGGGGTGAAAGCACTTCTATGCGGTTGCCTTTGGATAACAACTCTGCTTTGAAGTCAAAAGATGGAAGAATGAAATATCTGTAGTCAGTATAGTCATCACCTTCTGCAAGGACCTCTTGAGAATGATGGAGTGGAAGATCGCGGATGTATTTGCGTTCGTCGCCATAAGCTCGTATGACTATGCGCTGTGGTTTTTCCACATCTCCGATAAATATACCAAAGGAATCGTGGAAAATATTTTCCGCACAGAAATCGGCTGGCAGTTCAAAAGGTTTATCGGTGATTCGTAGCTCGCTGATACGGTCGAAGGCAAAGGGCTTAAAGAGAATAGATGTATGCTGGGTATTATAGTCAATGACGTACCAGCGCTGACGGAATAGCTTGATGCAGCAAGGGGTAATCTGTCGTTCTGCAGATTCTGAATCACTATGCTTTTGGTATTGGAATGAGATTTGGCGTTTTTGTTTCATGGCTTCAATGATGAGGCCTAACGTTCTGCCCTCAACAGGTATGTTTTCCAACAGAATGTGGTCTTGCAGCGACAGACTCTCACTAATGATGTTGCTGACGGTTAAGGCTGACAGCATCCATCGCTGAATGGAATTGTTGCGAAGGACTTGCGGATTGCTGATATAATATTGGTTGGTTCTTCGGTCACATTCAATATCGATACCAAATGTTTCAGCCATCTCCTTTTTGTAGCGTATGAATGTATGACGGGACATTTCAATTCCATCGCTCATTTCTGTTGTTTCCCATCGCTTGTTAATCTCTTCTAATGAAATGGGACCTTTTTGGTGGATAATTTCTAATAGCCATACATATTGGCGTAATAAGTTGTACCGTTTCATAAGGTAAATAATTTAGGATTTGAAGACAAAAGTAAACAAAATACTTGGAATAAGAACAAAAAAGCGACAAAAAGATTGTTCTTTGCCAAAGAATACCTACTTTTCTTCAAGTGAAGCGTCTCACCGAGCCGAGCGGCCCTCGAATTTCTGCAATTCTTGAAGTGTCAAGCGACCAAGGTCGAGCGCACAATAAGGATTATTCCGCCAAAGAAGACATTCAGGTCGCCCTCGTCCTTCAACGGGGGCTTTTTCGTTCATCAAGCATTCAAGATACATTGGGATTTTGTTTGTGTCAAAGATTTGTTTTGACTTGTGTATATGCAGAGGTGTGTGGCAATCCGACAAGTGTGCTTGTTGATTTAGCTATTTCCAATTCGTCCGTCGACGGACGAATTAGAATTTTCATCAGAATCAACAGATTGTAACTCCATCGCTGTAGTCTGTAGTCTATCTTGAAAAAAATTTTTTTTCTTCCGGTTCCCATCCACGTCTCTTGTCAATCGCATAACCACGGGTTGCAAACTCGCAAAGGACACTTGTAGCTCATTGACGGAGTTGGGTGGCTCGAACTGAGTTTACGCGGTAGCCAACGCTGATGATAGCATCGAGGTTGTAGAACTGCGTCATGAAGTTTTTCCCGTCCGAAACAGTTGCCGAGAATTCCTCGGTAACTGAGTCTTTGACGAGTCCCTTGTGATGAAATGCAAAATTCTAGTGCTAAATGTTGGTTGAATACGGAATAATAGCTAACTTTGAGGCCGAAAACGAGGAAATCATACCTATGGACGCATTGGAACCTATCAAACAGAAGATATTCGAGATACGTGGACAGCGAGTGATGCTGGACCGCGATTTGGCTGCCATCTATGGCGTGGAAATCCGTGCATTGAATCAGGCTGTGAAGCGCAACATCGAGCGTTTCCCTGAGGATTTCATGTTTCAGTTGACACGCAGCGAATGGGAGATTTTGAAATCGCAAAGTGCGGCATTAGAAAATTGGATATCACAAAATGTGATTTCAAGTCAGCCTGATAATCAGCAAGAAGAACTTTTAACATCACAATTTGTGATCTTAAAGAAAGGACGTGGGAAGCACCCAAAATATCGTTGGATGATAGCTCGTTCAACATTTGGGGACTCAAAACAATAAAAAGTGACTTTTTGCGAAGGATAATGTGTGCACATAGCTGCGTATGGCATACTGACGCAACACGTCTGTAGCTCAAATGCCGGAACTCACAATTGCTTTCCTGCTGAACTGTTTCTATTTTGGAAATAGTAGTGTCTTCTTCAGTTTCTTGTATAGAAGGCTTTGCTGCTGCCTTTAGGTTGACAAGCGGAAAGGCTTTTTTTATGTTTTTGCCTCTGATGATGTCTGCGTTTCGCTTGCGAAGCCATTGGGGCTCGGTCGTTGTGCGAAAGCTTGCTTTCAGGCACAGACGAACGGGACACCAATGAAGGTCGTGAGACCTCAGACATCAGCAGAGGTGTTTTTAAGGTTTTTGTCAACCATCAATATGCATCTACTGCGTTCTCGACCAATTCTCCAGATTCAAAGTCGTTCTGCATATGTTTTGTTATAACGCCCCAGTTTGCAAGGTGCATTCCCTCATAAAAGTGTGGTTTTTGCAGGATATTCCCTCATAAAAGTGTGCTTTTATTTGGTTATTCCCTCATAAAAGTGTGCTTTTATTTGGTTATTCCCTCATAAAAGTGTAATTTTGCAGCCGAAATAATCAATGAGTATTGTATGGAAAGGACTGTATATCATAAGCTTCTCGCTTGGAAAGACGCTCCAGAACGCAAACCCCTTATTCTTCTTGGAGCTCGTCAGGTTGGCAAGACCTATATTCTGAAGGAACTCGGCCATCGCGAGTTCCAGAACCTTGTCTATGTCAATTGCCATAACAACGCTTTTGTCGAAACCCTCTTCCGCGATTTCGAAATCCAGCGCATTATCCATGCCATTGAGGTCAATTATGAGGTGAAGATTGAGCCGGGCCGTACACTCCTTTTCTTCGATGAGATTCAGGAGGTTCCTAATGGCATCGCCTCGCTAAAATATTTCTGCGAAGATTTGCGGTCTCTCCACGTCGTGGCCGCAGGTTCGCTTCTGGGGCTTGCCTTGAGTGAAGATGAGAGTTTCCCCGTTGGTAAGGTTAACACGATAAAGATGTACCCCATGACCTTCACCGAATTTCTCCTTGCCATGAACAGAAAACAACTCTGCGATGCCATCCTTTCTGCAGACTGGCCGCTTCTCTACACCCTTCACGACCTGCTCACTGAGATGCTACGCCAGTATTATTTCGTGGGAGGAATGCCTGAGGCTGTGGGTAAGTGGGTTGAGACCTCAGACCCCAAAGTCGTTCGACAAGTTCAGGCTGACATCCTACAGACTTACTATCTCGATTTCGGTAAGCACGGCAAAACGATGATCCATCGCATCCGTCAGGTCTGGGACTGCATTCCCGCTCAACTTGCCAAGGAGAATAAGAAGTTCATCTTTGGAGCTATCAGGAAGGGAGCCCGTGCCGCTGACTATGAAGCCGCTATCCAATGGCTCGTCGATGCGGGTCTCGTGTACAAGGTGTATCGTGTTTCGACCCCCAAATATCCGCTTAAGTTCTACAAGGATAATGATGCCTTTAAGATCTATCTGCTCGACTGCGGTCTCCTCGCTCTGCTCTCCGACTCACGTCCGCAGGATATGCTTCTTGGTGACAATGCCTTTACAGAGTTCAAGGGAGCCTATACTGAGAATTATTTTCTTCAAGAGCTTGTTGGCATCGGAGATATTCAGCCCTATTACTACAGTAAGGACAACTCCCAACTCGAGATAGAGTTTCTCGTCCAGTACGACGGTCAGGTTTTCCCCTGCGAGGTCAAGGCCGAGGAGAATGTCAAGGCCAAGTCATTACGTACCTTCGTCACCAATGAGTTCCCTGAGTTGTCGCTTCATGGCCTTCGTTTCAGCATGCTACCGTATGTCAACCAACAATGGATGGAAAACATTCCACTTTCAGGCATTGAGGGCCGTTTCTGCCGGCACGAAGATTAGGTGCGGCTGTAGTCGATGTTTTATATGACAACGAATTAGACGCGCTCGGCGCTTGCGACGCTTCGATACTTCGAAGAACTTTCAACTCTCAACTCTCAACTTATATCTGAATCTTCGATTCGGTGCCGTGTCGCCCGTGGTGCTAATGGATATGATATCGTAGGGGTCGGATGGGTTGTCTGCCCACTTGAACTCCAGCGAAAAGGGGCGCTTCTTTAGTCCGAGTGCCTTGCATGGCACCTTCAGGATGAGGCTGTTGCCGGTGATCTCACGCTCTACGGACGTCACCGCCAGCCACTGGCCCTTGGCATCGCCGCAGCGGTATAGAATGCCGTCCTTCACCATGAAGTCGAAGCCCAGACCGTCATGTTCTCGCGCTGCACCTTGGGCCGCTGAGGTTGAAGGGTGCGTGTCCATGTACAGCAGCATCCAGTTCTTGTCCGTGCAGGGCGTCAGTGTATCAGCCGTCACTGCCTCAAACACAATATACTTACGCGTCACCTTCACCCTGCACTCCACGATGTCGTTGCGCCCGGTGGAGTCGGTGTAGTGCAGTCCGCCGTAGCCGTTGTGGTCGCGGTGCAATACGTCGCCCCGTGTGTCGCGGTAGCTGACCACTGCGTTTCTGCCGCGCGCCACTTGTTGCGGCCGCACACCCTTGTAGCGCCTGATGTTCTGCACCAGCTGCATATAGTAGTTGTCCGTGTAGCCGCCGCGCATAGGCTGTATGGTGCGATTGAACTCCGCGTTGTACTGATCCACGAAGTAGAACGGGTTCTCGCGTCCGAGGAACGTGGTGGGACCAGGCACCGTCTCGCTGCCCGGGGCGAGGCCCGAGCGGTACTTGCCCGCCGTCCATTCGTTCCAGTCGTTCACGTAGATGAAGTCAGGATCCACGGCGAGCGCCTCGTCCCAGCGGTCCTGGAAATAAATGCCGTAGCCCTCGGGGTGAGTCACCGTGCGCCCCAGCCATGGCACGTAGGCCGAGTCCGGCATGTCCCACTGGTTCAACGCCGGCTCCTTTGTCTCGCGTCGCCAGCTCTTGCCCGTGATGCTTATCGGGTGCTGTGCAGGCGTCACCGCCATCTCCTCCAGCCGCCCTTTGTGGCGCGATGCCAGGTCTTTGGGTGTCATCCCTGCCACGCGCGCGTCGTTCATCTCATAGCCGAAGCTCCAGTTGTCCTCGGTGCCGACGTAGCGATGCCCGCCCCATTCGTAGTAGCCCCACCACATATTCCTCAGCGTGAAGAACTCCAGCACCTCCTGCGGATAGCGGCCTGCCTCGTAGCCGCTGCCATTGGCGTCGTGGTCGGGCTCGGCGTTGTAGAGCAGCAGCGGCTTGCCGTCCCACATGAACCAGAAGTCCCGCGCCACCTCTTTCTTATATATCCGTTCGTAGAGGTCCGTCACTACGCTCACCACGGCTCCGTTGAACGCCCAGAAGCAGAACTGCGGCACGCTGTTGCCAAGTGCCCTCATCTTGGCCATCTCGTCAAACAGCACCGCCCACTCGTCCCAGTAGCGCACCGCATTCGTCACATCGAGGATCAGCACGTCCACGCCGGCATCAGCCAGCATCGATAGGTCGCGACGTATGAGCCAGCGGTCCTGACTGAGGAAGTAGCCCGCCTCCGGCTCGCCCCAGTGCAGGCTCCACTCCTTCCAAGCCGGGTGGTAGGCGTCGAGGCGTGCCTCGGGAGCCTCCTGCAGCGTGCGTGTCACATCGCCCCCATAAGGCGCATTAAGTCCGTACTTGCCCTCATCATGCCAGGTGATGTAGAAGATACCCACCGTGCGCTGCTTGTCCGTCCGCAATGGCGCCTCCTCGGCGGTCGGCATCACCCGGCCGAGGGCGTCAGTGGCGACCCAGGTGTCCGGCATGATGTCCGTCACTTGAGCGTTTGTGGCAAGCGTGCAGATTATTAAGGTCAGCAATAAACTAATTCTTTTCATTCTCTTATGCTCTTTTATCTTTTCTTTTTCTCTTTTATGTTACTATTCTCATCTATTCTCCCATCACTTTTCTCTAACAGCCTTCTTCTCTTTTCACCACATATTTTCTTCTTCCTTTTCGTGTGCAAAGTTACAAAAAAATATCCAAATCTCCAATTTTTTTCGTGTTAAAAACAACATTGTTTTAGGTTAAAAATATGAGATGGTACAAAACCCTAAAATAAGTCCCGTAGGGACGATGGATATTAGGCCGGGCTAAGAAGGCCTTTAGAGGATTGCCCTTAGGCCATCCGTGCCTGATGAGGGGAACCAGAACTCCTCTGGCGACGGAGGGGTGGAGCGCAGCGGAACCCCTGTTTATAGAGGGTAGTATATAGAGCCCTGTAGTGGCGACGGAACACTTTTGGACGTGTGCCGCGCGCTGACACTGGCGAACGTAGCTCGCACCAAGCAGCGAATGGCAGAGAGGGGGGTCGTTACTGCTGACACCCCTACCCGCAACCAGTTCGGCACCAGGGTGATACAGGCGATGACGTACATCGACCAGGGGGTGGTTTCAAAACACTCCTTGGGAAAAGGGACAACAAAAGCAGGAAAGCAGACAACCTGATCAGAGAGATAAGTCAACAAAATCAGTATAATAAACAGTAATTAACAAAACAGCAACAAATCAAGGTTCAAAAGGAGTCAACACTAT
>Ga0247609_10003771_pt1 | contig 15279 bp, 11 predicted proteins | sample 172DNAGHGlowgp2_FD_193487 | JGI IMG/M metagenome (GOLD analysis project Ga0247609, IMG submission 193487) | Sheep rumen microbial communities from Palmerston North, Manawatu-Wanganui, New Zealand - 1728 DNA GHGlow gp2 | ecosystem: Host-associated > Mammals > Digestive system > Stomach > Rumen ...
GCCAGACGAAGAAGAACCATTACTAGTTAATGCTTCCAATAATGCCGTAGCTGATATCATGTACGCTTCGGGATTCCCCACGGTATCGGCTTCCGTTTCCATTGATTCAACAGCGGCTTCCTTGGTTCGGATGGGGCTGTCTCTGTTCCGCTCGCCAGTGGATGTGAACAACCTGCTGGCCTATCTAAGGCTTCCGGTGAACCCTGTCGGCTCTGTCTGTGTAGAAAAGAAAAACAAAGCAGGGGAGTCATACTACGTTGCTTTGAACAAGGTGCTAGCAGACAGTCTACTTTCTACCGGCGGCCTTTCCGAATGGAAGTATATTATTGATTCAGCGGCATTTGACCATGAGGGAAACCCCGTTAAACCCGGCATGAAAGAAGCACTTCTGGGTCGCTTGTATATGTGGGAGAAGTCTTCCGGAGATAAGGTACGCAAAGGCGACGTTCTGGCCTATCTTTCCAACCTTGGCGCTTGGAGCGCACCGCTTGCTCATCTTCTGGACGACCCCAGCTGGTCCCTGATAAGGGAGTTCAACAATGCCTTTGAAATGCTGATGGAAAATGAGTCCGAGTGGATTCCGCTGAACAAGCTCTTGAACTGGTCCGACGGACTGACCTTCGAGAGCGGTCTTTGCGTCCACAGCGCAGAAGTTGGTTCCATCCCGGTCATTGGCAACATACGCAGCTTATTCGATTCGCCCAAGGATGTTGTCTGGCTGGACTGCGTGGGCATTGACTCTGTCCCTTATGCCTACGACTTCTTGTCTCCTTCGGAACGAAGGTTCTTTGCCGGTGGCTATCTTACAAAGGAAGAGGCCTCGCAAATCGCACATAAGGCCATCATAGACGCCGTTGCACGTATTTCCGGCACGCTGGCACTTGTCACTTATGACACTGATCACGGAGCCCTGTGCGCGGAGAATCCCTTCATTACCGAGCTGCGCACCCGCTTTGATATTCCGGTTTCAGAAGGCCATATTCCGGACGAGCTTTTGGGAAAGGGCGAATTGGGCGGATACTTCAGCCGTGGTACTGAATTCCATATTACTCCGGAACTGCTGGAAGGCCGCAAGCGTGAGTGCGAGAGCTACAGCTCCCTGAGCGAACTTTTCCAGAGTCCCTTTGACTATGTGCTGGATTACCTGCTGAAATACGGAACTTATGGTGAAACCACCATTATCAACGTTGACGCCGTAAAGGGTACCGTCGCGCACAAGTACATAGAGGATTTAATCAATGACTGCAGCAAGGACATTGCAGCCATGCGCGCAATACATGACATGCAGTTTGAAAGCCGTATCATGGCCACTACAAGTGACGTGGGCGTAGTCATGCTTTCCAATGAGAACCGGCTTGAGTATGCCAAATTCAAGTCTGTGCTGCGTAAGAGCGTGGTATGCCTGCTGGAGTTCCTGGAAGGGAACGGTTTCTCTATTGTTGGGACGGAGTATGAGGTAACCACAGAGCTCCCTGTCATCGGCAAGTTCTTCGCAAAGATTGACCTTCTTCTTAAGAATGCAGGAGGGGAGTACGCCATCGTGGATTTCAAGTGGAGCTCCAGTTCCTATTACGTACGTGCGCTCGAGAATCAGCGGCATCTGCAGTTGGCACTGTACAAAGCTGCAGTGGAGGCGAAGCTAGGTGCGCCGGTTATTACCACGGGTTATTTCATTTTGCCTAAATACCACTTCTACACCGTTCAAGACAGCGGACTGTCAATCTATTCACACATCAAGGTGATTGAGCTGGAGGAACCGCACGACTTATATGAACAGGCCCGCAACTCATATGCATATCGTATGAAGCAGTTGAAAGCCGGCATCATAGAAGAGGGAGAAAGCTTTGTCCTTGACGACATTCAGTATGCCAGGGATACGGAGAGTCTTAATCTCTATCCTCTTGAAGAAGAATATGGTAACGAAGGCGTTAAAGCCATAAACAATTGGAACAAAAACATCATCTTGAAAGGAGGTCTGGAAGATGAAGAACGTTAATTACATCAATGCCGGCGCAGGTTCCGGTAAGACTTATACCCTGACCGACACCATGGCCAAGCTCTTCATGGAAGGGAAAACAGCTCCAGCCCGTGTGATCCTGACCACTTTCACAGAACTGGCTGCGTCGGAATTCAAGGAGAAATCCCGCGCGAAGCTTATCTCAAAAGGCCTGTATGATCAAGCCTCGCAGATGGAATCCGCCGCCATCGGCACAGTTCACTCCCTTGCCTTCCGTTATATCCAGAAATACTGGTATCTGCTGGGCCTGGGCGCCAATGTCCAGGCTATGCCGGAGGAGCAGGAGCAGCTTTTTATCGAGGAGTCGCTCTCATCGGCGGCAAGCGATGAGGATGTGGAGTTTTTCAACGATTACGTAGAAAAGCTCAGCATTCAGGAGATGAACTCCACCAAGCTGTCCTATGATATGTGGAAAAATGACCTGAAGGCCATGGTGGAGAAGAGCGAATCTTTCGGCATAGGAAAACTGGAGGAAAGCGCCAAGTATTCTGCTTCTCAGCTTCACTCTTTCTTGAAAGATCCGGACTTCTTTGCCGGTATCAAGGCAAAATTGGAGGAGAAAGGTATTCAGATCGAGTCAGATGACACCTATCGTGAAATGGTTCTCGGGTATCAGGAACGCATTTTCCGCATTGCGACGGAATGGAAACAGTCGTTCAATGAGTACAAGAGACTGCGGAATCTCGTAAGCTTCAATGACATGGAGCGCCTGTTCATTGACCTTCTGTCAAAACCCGAGGTTCGGGAGGATATCCACGAATCCATCGACTACATCTTTGTGGACGAGTTCCAGGACTCCAATCCTACGCAGATCAAAATCTTCGACATTTTGTCGGAGCTGGTTGGAAAGGGCAGTTACTGGGTGGGTGACCCTAAGCAGGCTATCTACGACTTCCGCGGCTGTGACACCGAGTTGGTGACGGCCATCACCGACCACATTGAAGAAAAGAGTAAGGATCTGTCTTCTGGTTTTACCTACAACTCTCTGGAGTGGTCCTGGCGCTCTGATACCAACCTGGTCGAGCTTGCAAACAAGACCTTTGTTCCGGTGTTCAACAATCTGGCTCCCGAGAAAGTAAAATTGAAGGCTAAGCGTTCCGGTGATCTTCCTTCCGATGTTCCAAATATCATTCACTGGAATATGAATGCCGTCAATCCTGACACGGGAAGGCGCCTGACATCGGCAAAGCTCCTGGCGCAGTTTGTGGCCTGCCGCGTGGTGGATATCCTGAACGGCAATCATCGCATTAATCTGGTGAAAGATAAAAACACAGGAGAACTGAGGCCTGTCCGTCCCAGTGACATTGCCATTCTATGTCGCGTCAACGAGGAATGTGATGAGCTTGCAGGATGGCTTCGAGAATGGAACGTTCCCGTTACCAGGGACCTGACCGTAGACATCAACAACCTGCAGTCCATGCTGGTAATGACCGTCCTGAACTACTTCGCAGAGAACAAGGCTCCGGATATTCTTAAGGCGGAAATATCTGTTCTGCTCAGGCAGTATTCTAACATAGATGTCCTTGAAGATAAGGAAACGGTTTTTGCAGATAATGTTTTCCCTGTTCTTGACCAGTTGAAGGAAAAGATGGAAGGAATGCCAATAAGCAGCATGGTTGAAAGCGTTATCCATGCGCTTGACCTATACCATGAGGTGGAAAAGTGGGGGGATGGAGAGAACCGCAAGCACTATCTGTCGGCACTTATTGCCGCCGCTGCGGAGTACGAACAACAGTGCAAGTTGGGAGGAAGGATTTCCACGCTAAGCGGTTTTATCAACTTCATCTCTGCAGGAACATATACCGTTGGGCGGGATGTGCAGCGTGATGGAGTCAACATTCTCACATATCACGCATCCAAGGGCCTGGAATGGAATATTGTCATTCTATACTCACTTGGAGCTGACATCCTTAAAGATACGAGTCTGCAGAGGCGCACCTATGTGGGTGTGAATACAATGAGAAAGGGCCGCCCGGACAAGAACAACTTCTATTCTGATTTTGTAATCCGGTACATCCCCCGTTTCCTCTCATCCAGGCAGAGCAATCTGCCCGGCATGATGGCAGACCAGATCAATGCCATGCCGGAGTATCAGGATGTCCGCAGTCACGCTTATTATCAGGGCGCAAGGCTCCTGTATGTGGGCCTTACCAGAGCGCGTGATTATCTCATCTCGGTATCGGCTGCAGAGAATAAGCTGGCCTGGCTGGACTGTCTGGGAATACAGAGCAAGTTCAAGAAGAATACGCCCGACTGGACAGAGGTGCAGGTTTGGGGGCCTGCCAGTCCGGAAGCCAGTTATGAAGAGCTGACAGTGGGAGATTCCATCGGCTATCAAAGAGGGGAGGATGAGTTCAAGTACCTCCCTCTGGCAGAAGAGCACCCTGAGTACAAACCTCTCTTCCTGACCCCCAGCTCGGCGGAGATGGACCTCACGGGCGTTACGGCAGAAGTTGTGGACAATCTTACGGGCAACGTGCGGATGAAGCTGGGAGACTTCGGTGACAAGGCAGCGGAAATGGGCTCCTGCATCCACAATGTCTTTGAGGTTTACCGCAAAGGAGAGGACAACGTGAGATCCGCAAAGTATCTTATCGGCCAGTATGGCTTCGAAGAAGTCATCGCACCGCAGGAGGTCATTGCCAGCGCAGATGCCCTGTTTGCCTTCCTGGAGGATAAGTACGGCCCGGCCGTGGAGATTCTACGCGAGCTGCCGTTCATGATGAACCTGGACGGCCAGATCGTGCGCGGCGAAATTGACCTTGTCTGGAAAACGGCCAAGGGCTGCGTGCTTTTGGACTATAAGAACTATCCTGGTTCCGTGGACTACTGCAACCCGGATTCCGAGGACTTCACCGGTCACTTCGCACCGCAGCTGTCCATCTACCGCAAGGCGCTGGAGGCAACAGGGGAAAAGGTGCTGGATTCCCTGATTTACTATCCCATCCAGGGAGACTTGGTGAAATTAAACTACTAACACACACTGCTATGACACTGGAAGAATATAAGGTCGTAAGAGAACAGTTCAGCGACAACGAGATTTATGAAAGGGAACGTGCGCGCTTCTTTGCAGAGAACCCGGACATTCCTGAGCTCAAGCCCATTGAGCGGCTGTCCCTGGTAATGAAAAGGGAGTTCGCAGAGGCCATCGTGGCCGGAACCAAGACGGTCGAAATCCGTGATGCTGATTCGGTCAAGTACCAGAACATGCTCTACAGCAAGGAAATGCTGGCCTGGCAGGATGCGCATTGGGATGAGGGTGAGCTCATGCAGCTGCAGATTATGGATTTCACCTCCATTGTGCGGCCGGTCTATTCCATCCACTTCTACAACTATAACAACTCCTGGAACCTGGATGTGGAGTGCATTGACAATAACCTCATGCTTGTGAATGATGAAAGCGTCAAGGCTCTCCATGACATGTATAATTCTGATGAATTTGACGAGCTCCTGGGCTACCTGAACGCAGAGAATATCCCGGACGACCAGCGTCCCTGCTACTTCTACTTTGCCGTAGGCAAGATCCTTGACCGCAGAAACATTTAACCATGGACCAGCCTAAAATCTACCGCATGCTGCGCTGTATTGCCCTGCTGTCCAACAACAGGGTGCTTACAGTGGATGAGATAGCAGAGAAGCTGGAGGTTTCCCAGCGTACGGTGTACCGTTACATCGACACGTTCATCATGGCGGGCTTCTCCGTGGTGAAGGTGGATGATTACAAGTACCGGATGGTCTCCATCGGCAACAGCCTGGATGACCTGTCCAACATTGTCTGCTTCTCGGATGAAGAGGCGTTCATTGTGAACCGGCTGATTGATTCCCTGTCCCCGGACAATGCACTGAAGGCGGGGCTCCGCAAGAAGCTGGCGGCGGTCTATGACAGTACCGGCATCTCTCAGTTCGTTGACAATAAATGCACGGTTAAGATTGTGGAAGTCCTGGTGAATGCCATCAAGGAAAAGAAGGTGGTGGAGATTAAAGATTACGTATCCTCCTATGCTGGCCAGACCCTTGATTACAGGGTGGAACCGTTTGAGTTCACCAGCAATTTCTCCGACCTCTGGGCCTTTGACTGCAAGTCCGGCAAGAACAAGCGTTTCAAAGTGCTGCGCATCGGTGAGGTAGTGAAGACGGATGAGCCCTGGAACAAGGAATATGCCCACCACAGTGACCCCATTGATGCTTTCCACTGCCACGGGCCGGAGAATTACCATGTGGTGCTGATGATGAACAACGCGGCCAAGAACATCATGGTGGAAGAGTTCCCCATGACGGAGCCGCATATCCGTCAGGTAGAAGACAAGATCATCGGCGGGGAACTGGACCAGACCTGGGTGTATGATGACATCTGTCACAACCTATGGGGAATCGGCCGCTTTGTCCTGGGACAGCCGCTGAACTGTGTGATACTGGAATGCGACGAGTTGAAGGAATTCGTGAAGGGGAGGGCTGAGTACATTCTTGAAACTTACGGTGCGGATTGTTTTCGCACCTTTTTTTACTTTTTTCCGCGGCCTTTTCTGATTGTCACAAATTGACAATGAAACAAGTATCTTTGCGGTGAATTAACTTGATAAGACTATGGCAACGAAGGACAAAAACCCTCGGAATCAATGCATCAAAGCTGCATTCTATGCGCTTCCTGGCCGTTTGCAGGAGCTGATAGATTCGGGCAATTTCGACAAGGAATTGCTCCAGGACATCCATCTGGGTACGGATATCCCCGCTTTCCCCGTTTGGCGTATTTCCCAGTGCTGGAAGATTGCGATTGGTGAGGATCTGAATGCCTTCAGTGATAGCGTGAAAGAGGAGCTTCGGGATTTTGTTGTCCGGAATGACAAGGTCATGGACATCTTCGCCAAAGAATTTGGCGTGGAGTATGACCTTATTGATTTCCAGCAGTATCACGAGTGCTTCTTCTCGGAGGATCCGGACTGGACGGACGCTGAGATTCTGGACGGGGAGGACCCTAAAGTGCTGTTTGAGAAGTTTGGAACCCGCCCTATTGATATCCAGCTGTACTGCGCTGTGGAGCGCTTTGACTTTCCCCGCGTGAAGGAATTGCTGGAGCAGGGGGCAAATCCTTACAAGGAAGCGTATGAGGACGGCTCTGCAGATTCCTTCAGTCGGATAGGGGATGAGTGCTCCTACCTGTGTACCTGCTGTCTCAGCTGGGCCTGGCATCCCAAGCGCTACGATCCGCTGGAACATCACGAACTGGAGGATCTGATCGGCTGGGCCGCCCACGAGACCATGTACCGGTGGATTGAACAGTACAATACTGTACCCGAGCCGGTTTCTCCTGTAACGGATGAAATCCCTACAACCGTCCGGCAGGCGTTCAAGATTCTGGACAGTATGGTCAGCCCGGAAGAGCTAAAGGAATATCTGGCGCAGTCCAAGTCTGACTTTGTGGCTGAGCAGCATTTCGGCTTGGGCCTCTGGATCCGCAACAACTGGATGTATGGAGATGATGAAGAAGAAACTCCCGAAGAGAAAGAACACCGTGACCGCTGCTACCGGATGCTTTCCGGAATGAAAGAAGGGGAGATGCTCTTTGAACACCCGGACGTGGTTTCGGGTAAGTTTTTAGAGAAATATTATGGGCATTTGAAACGTACCGCCAAAAGTTGACGGACTCGTACCGTCAAAGGGCGCACGGCGAGGTTGGAACAGCAACGGCTTTACGTGATGAGGGGGTTCGAATCCCCCCGGCGCTCCCCGGGATAAAAGGTCCGGAGCCCAGAGTGGTGGCAGGTGCCCTGTGGGGTTGGAGCGAAAGCTCCTCCCCACTTTTTGAAACTAATAATAACTATTGATATGCCAATGGAAGGTGAACAGGTAACAGAGCAGGAATGGTGCTGGGCTTTAGTTGCCAACGTCATAAAGACTCCTCATCCTTACGGACCGGATCATGAGATGCGATACGGTACAAAGAACTTTCTGCCTGGCGCAAAAGTATACTGCGGTTGCAGTATGTGGGGTGACGGGTATGAAAGGATTGCCGTCATTGGTGCCCAGCGCCAGAGCCACGGCAGGAAATACCGGTCCGTCATCATGAAACGCTGTATGCTGGAAAACTTCCGCATTCAGAAAGTATACAAAAAAAGTGTAGTAACCGCCATGAAAGACAGCTACTACAGTTGGTGGGGAAAATCGGATAAAGACAGAGAAGAGATTCTTTCCTACCTGGGCTGGCTAAACAATGATGAAGAATGATACTTTTGGTATTGGAGCCTTCGTGACATCTGAACCACCCTCACCCTCGCTGTCTCCAGCGAGGGTGTTTATTTTTCAAGCGACACATCGCAAAATAGTAACGCCTGCCACACTTTGGCAGTATGGGTTCATATCTTTGTCTCTGAGAAAGAAAAAAGATATGAATTACTCATTCGTTGAAGAGCCTTTCCTTTTGGCTACCCGGACATATTGGGATGTGTACGGAGCAGAGGCGGAATCAAAAACCCTTGAAGAAAAGCTTAGGGCCCTTGGCCGCTTTGTCCAGGAAGGCGGTGACATTGCAAATGTTGTGGAACTGTATGTAGACGGCAGGGAAGACCAGTCCCAGCTGGAAGCTGTTCAGTGGGCCATTTTCTACTATCTGGAGTATATGATTAATGCCAAAGAATCATTGCAGCCCTATGAGTATACTCCCACCGCATTGCGCATTATGCGCCTAGAGAAAGAGGAACTTCTGGAACTGCTGGAGAAGGAGCTCAAACGCTGTGTGACTGTTGGCTACAAAGGTACGGTTAGCATTACAGGCGTTGACAGTCCCAATGACAAGAATTTGGATTTCATTGAGCGCCGTCACTGGCGTACACATCCCGAGGAGTCTATCTACACCTATGACGGCAAAACCCGCCGCTGGGACCGCCGGCTGCCGGGGTTGTGGTGCACGGCTGAAAAAAGATAACGTATGTCAAAACTTGTCACTTTTTTGTGGTAAATTTGCATCTGAACAAAGTGATTGACAAATGATTCAGTATAAACCTATATGTCGTGCAGAGGACAATCATCGTTTCGCCCTGGAACAGGAAGGGGAGAATGTCCTCATTGTAATAGGACTGAACCCCAGCACGGCTGATGCAAACAAACCGGACCCCACGATGCGCAAGGTCCTTAGTTTTGTGAACGAATGGGGGTATGACGGATTTGTCATGCTGAATCTGTCTTCTGAACGATGCACAGAACCAAAGAATATGGCTCGTACTCTAGATGAAAAGATGCATAAAAAGAACCTGCGGATAGTCTCGGAGTATGAAATGAAGTATCCGGATGCAGATGTTCTGGTGGCCTTCGGCAATAACATTGAATTACGGGATTACCTCCGGATCTGTTTCAATGATATCTGGGAGACCCTCGGAGAGGATACTCGATGGCTCCGCATCGGTGGCCCAAAGGGCATAACCTCAAAGGGACACCCAAGGCACCCTCTATATGCCAAAGTCTCTGACGGCCTAGTATATTTTGATGCAGACGCTTATGCAGAGAAACTAATGAACTCACATAAGCGGTTCAAAAGGAAGTCAGTTGATTTCAAAGCAATAGCGGCGGGTATTTATGCTGCATTAGCCGACAAGGTTGGCAGACAGGAAGTATCTGTGTCAGAGCTTGTTCATGAGACGTTCGGACCGGCCAAAAGCGAGTACATCGATCCCTATGTGGGGTGGGCAAGTCACTTCGATAAATTCACTATTGTCGAGGATGACTATTGGAAGATTTACGAGCTCTTCTGGAAACTGGTTCGTAAGCATAAAGAGTATGAGTTGGACAGTTCACATTATGCCGAACAGACCGTTGGACTGCCGTACAATATCCCGTTTGTTGTGAAGAGGATAAAGAAATAGCCATTACGAAGTCCGGTCATCCGGACTTTTTCGTTATATTTGTAAGAATTAGCTAACCACAAAATGAAAGTATTCCCATTTCTGAAAGACTTTAGGCAGCGCCGGGGTGCTGCTGGTGGATTTGTGCTGAACGAAGATGATATTCCCGAGGATACAAGAGGGTGTGCTGGAGTCTACGTAATAGAGGCTACGGATGGATTCAAGTTCCCATATCCCAAAGGGAAAAGTAAGGTGATTTACATCGGTGAGTCAGATGATTTGATGGTGCGCCTGAAAAAGCATCGGAAGAATCTCAATGAACTATGGGATGATATTGATTATGGTATTTATGATGATGATGAGCCTTGGCCTTGTGACAGATACCAATACATGCGTTATCACGGAGCGAAGGTTTATTACTACAAGTGCCTGCGCACCCAAGAAGCAAAAAACTTGGAGTCCAAAGTCTTGTGGGCATTCTATACTAAATATCGAGCTCTCCCCGTAGGAAATGGATCTAAATCCTTCTTTAAAAGATAGCGCTGCAGATATTTGGCAGCAAGGAGCCATATTTTTGTAAAAACAAACTCGAATGAATTCAGTATACATTGACAATAACCTTAAGAATTGGGTTAAAGAAAAGTTCCCGGATTCTTTTAGAGAGAAAAGTCCTAATGGCGAGGAACTATCGAATTGGTGGGGACGTTCAGGAAACTGGTGGTCTCGTCGCCTAGCCCTCAAAAGTGCTCTTTCACAAGAGCAAGATCCTGCAATACAGGTCCGCTATGTTCTGAAATATGATCACCCTGCGGACAATAGTAATCCGGCATTCATTGAACTGCAAATCCACAAACCAAAATCATCTGAACAAGAAGATTTCAGTGATTTAGTGTTATCACTAAAAGAACAGTTCCCTAGTAGTCTGGAATTAGTATGGATAGACGAGCATAGAGCGTATACTGCGTGCCGTTTTAGAGAACAGATCTCCACGAACTGGTGGGATGTTCAAAAGGTTTTTTCCTTAATGCAGGCCACATTTGATCCGGCTATTCTTGAGTATTTCAAAACAGAACAGGCCAATGGGCTACTTGAAATAGTTGATGTTCCTATTAATGATCAAAACCGAGAGGTTGAACTATACACATTAACGCTCCTGCAACTACTGAATCTAGACTTACGGATTCCAGAATATCAGAGAATTTACTGTTGGGAAGAAAAGACCATCCGAGTTCTTTGGGATGACATCCATTCTATTCGAAAAGGCGAACGCTACCGCCTTGGAACCATTATTCTCCAAAGGGTGGGGAATTCATTCCAGATAATTGACGGCCAGCAACGATTGGTAACACTTTCATTAATGCTCTCGTGCCTGCATATAGATGGTATTTCCGTCCTGAATGAGACATATCAGTCAAAACTTGCTGAGGATTACATTGCCTATAACAAATATCTAATCCGGAATATCTTGACCTCAGTTCGGCGTAGTGAACGGAGGTCAACGGCAGAGAATCTCTGGAATGGAATTGAATTCAACGTCTTGGTCTTAAACGACTCTTCTATAGACTTGGCGTATACATTCTTCTCGAATGAGAACTCCAGGGGAAAGGCTCTATCCGATTTTGATCTTCTGAAAGCGCACCATCTCCGCTTCATAACTGATAATCCTGAGCAATCGAAACATCTGGCGAAGAAATGGGATCGAATGATTCTGGCTGGTGATGAGGCGGACAGCGAAAGTGAGAGAGCCTACGTCCGTTCGCTTTCTCTGTACGTTTTCAGGTTGAGACACTGGATTCGAATGAATACTTGGGATGACCATGCCAAGTACAATGTAAAACGTGAATATGAAGCCGCGCCGGCTATTCCCGAGATCCCTCCCTTTGGAGAACAGTTTTATTGGAATGAATCTATCCAGGGTGGGTCACATTTCTTTGCCTACGTAGATACGATACTAAGCAAGTTCAATTCATTTAAGGCCACTCTTCCATATAAAGCTATACACCGCTTAGATATGGAAACACATACATGGTACCGTGACGTTATTGAATCACTTTTGTTTAGCTATTATCTCAAATTCGGCGAACAATATCTTTCAGAAGCAATGATGCTGATTTCCAAACGCATTTCGATGCATCGTTACGAAAACGCTCGCGCTAATTTGGGAAGATTACAGCAGTATGCGGCTGATACTGGTATTGTCATGATGATTGACCGTGCAACGTCCCCAACCTTCTTCCTGGCGGAACTATTTCAGACAATAAAAGAGCGTCCGTCAATTGAGCCGCAGGCGAAGATCCAAAAGCGCTATGCACAGGAAATGTCACGTTGCATTGATAAGTGCAAACAAGATGTGGAGATTACAAGTATCGTTAATTTGGTTGAGCAATGAGTACAGTAGATGACCTCCGTCTGACACCGGAGAGTATACAGGAAGCCACATACAAAATTCCTCTGTATCAACGTCTGTTCGAATGGGATACAGATAAGATTCTTCAGCTTCTCAACGATTTAAAAGAGCAGCCTCGGAATAAGGCTTATTATATTGGCATGTTGACGTCAACAGCTGAACATGATCTGGTAGATGGCCAGCAGCGATTTACCGTCATGATGCTGATGGGGGTGGCTCTTTCTGCCTATTATCCTACATGGAAGCAGTTCTTGAAGATTAAGGGAACGTCCAGGCTGACTTTCTCCGCACGTCCGGAAGACCAGGAGTATCTTGATTTCATCATAACCAAAGATCATGATGAGGATGAATCGGCGCCATACGAAAACAAGAAGATGAAAAAAGGCCTGGAATGCATCAATTCCTATCTTCTTTCTTCGTTTGCCTCAGATGAAGAACGTACCGCTTTTGCCGAATATGTCTACAAGAACCTGACTTTCTTTGTCACTACCTTGCCTAGGAATTACCGCCAGGCAGCACTGAACAAGTATTTCGAGCGCATGAACTCAACAGGAAAGAACTTGGAAGGACATGAAATTGTCAAGGTGAAGCTGCTGAAAAAATTAGATTCTGAAAAGGAGTTTTACACAAAGGTCTGGAACCGCGTTTCAGATATGGATACGCCTATGTTTAGAGTCCGTAAATGGAAGGAAAACGAGGCGCAATTAAAAGAGCGTATAAGAAGAGCTCTAATCTTTAAGAATAATCCTCAGGTTCTCTTTAAAGAAGAATTGCTTAATGGATTAAAAGATAGTGTAGAGGCTAATGCTAGTGGAAGCACTATTAAGGATGTCAAAGAGAGTTCTACGCCTCCAACAAAGAGCCAGAGAACCGGTGATGGCAGTCACTCTGTCATGAGTTTTTCGGATCTCCTGTTACAGTGTCTTTACTCGTTTTTAATAAAGAAAGAGCAAGCAACTGGGGACATCACGGTCTTCTTCAACAAAGCAAACCTAGTAGACACTTTTGAGAAAAAACTGATACAGAATTCAGCACCAGGCGAGATAGAGGATTTTTTCAAGAGCCTTCTACGCTACAGGATTCTTTTGGATGTGTATTTCGTGAGAATTCTGGACGGACAGGGTGATTATGATTATGACCTTGAGACTCCTTTTGCAGAGAAGGATGATAACATTAAGATATTGAAGATGTTTGAATCAATGGTTTATGTCAATTCTTCCCCCATGACATATTATCAATGGTTCAATATGCTTCTGGGTATTGTTGATATTGACCGTATAGTTGATGCGGATGAGCTATTCCGCACAATGAAGGCTATCGATGATAACAATCATCCCAAGGAAAACCTAGTATACGAAAAACTAAATTATAACGACGTAGACAGGTACTGGTTCTGGCGTTTAGACTTTGAAATCTGGATGAGGCGCAAGGAATTGTTTGCTATTGAAGACGATTCCTCCTCAAAGAGTAATGACATTAGAAAGGCCATTGACGTAGCAGAGAAGTATGTCTTCAAACGTAACCGCTCGATTGAGCATATTGCGCCACAGACACCACTGCAGGAAGACACTTTAAAGTTGGACCCTGATGACCGTAACTCTTTTGGTAATTTGGTCATGATATCATCTGAGCAGAATTCGGCACTATCGAATTCTATCTACCAAGAGAAGAAGGCCCGCGTAGAATCATTCCTGGACAGCTCTAGAAGCGGATCTATCGAAAGCCTGAAAATGCTCCATGCGTTTACTTACAATAAGGTTTGGAATCAGGAAACTATCCACGAACATGGCAGAGCAATGTTTAATCTGCTCCTTAATAGTTACGCAGAATAATAATAGGCAAGCTCCTGCACGAGAGCTTGCCCATTTGAACGGTACACCGTCTCCGGTACTTCCATCCGTCCTATCTCTACAGCCGGTGCCCATAAAAAGGGTGCCGGCTTCTTGCATCACTTTCACTTCAAGGAGGCTCTGGCAAGCCCAAACTATCGTTACTTGCGCGCACGAAGCCTGCACCCAAAAGATGCAGGCGACTTCGACGCAGCTGTGATAGTTTTTGAAATTTGCCAGATTTCCTCAAAACAGCTGGTGGCGAAAACGCTTGTGTATGGCTACACTATGTGTTTTTCGTATTTCTTCTGCAAATATAGCAAAAGTTTGAAGACGGACCGCAATGTGTTATAAAATATCTCAATAATTTGCAAAATTATAAGAAATGACAGTAATTGTCAGTTGTTGGGCGTATCTTTGCATAAAAATACCACATTAGCGCGCAATGGTAGAAAACGAAAACCCTAAAACTGATTTTGCTATGAATTTAATCCATTTCTCAGCCTGAAAGCGCTCCCGGCCACTGTGGCCGTAGAAAGATAGCGCAGCCAGGGTACCTTCGACTGCGGCTTAGTCTTAGCACCGGTGTCAAGGCGAAATCATTTATGTATAACACTAAATCTTTTGCTATGACAAATCAAGTCAAAGACTGCCGTGTCCTTCAAAAGGGCCAGCACATCCTGGTGGAACTCAAAGAGGCCATCAGCGAGATCAGGGACCTGGAATCTCTGTGCGCCGACCACATCGATCCGCTGCTTCACTGCGAAGAGACGCTCGAGCTGGTTGCCATCGACATTGCTTCCGTCTGCACGGACGGAGCAGAGTGGCCAATCATCCGCAAGATGGTGACCGAAGCCGGCATTGAGATTTCCGACGACCTGGACAAAGACCTGAGCCAGTTGTAAGTTCCGCCGTCAACCCGGGTTATACTTCCATCCGTCCCGGCCTGACCGCCAACCGCGGAGGCCGGGACTTTTTATCGGACCTTGCCCAGAAGATACTCTTCTGCCAGGATCATTTTCTGCTGTTTACTCATGCGGTTGAAACCTGCATCCAGGATGGCCTGCCACTCTTTTTTCTTAGGAGTAAAGACGTGTTTCACTTCCCGGTCGTCAATAGTAGCCAGAAAGTGAATGTTACCCTTCTCGGTGCGCTCAAAGCGAATGTTGGAAACGGTATGGCCGTCTTCTGTCG
>Ga0247609_10003772_pt1 | contig 15278 bp, 17 predicted proteins | sample 172DNAGHGlowgp2_FD_193487 | JGI IMG/M metagenome (GOLD analysis project Ga0247609, IMG submission 193487) | Sheep rumen microbial communities from Palmerston North, Manawatu-Wanganui, New Zealand - 1728 DNA GHGlow gp2 | ecosystem: Host-associated > Mammals > Digestive system > Stomach > Rumen ...
AGGTGTGAAATGAAGTGTAAGAATTGCGGTGCGGACGTAGCCGGTATCAAGTGTGAATATTGTGGCACTGTTTATGCAAAGCAGGTCGCCCTTACGTTTAGACAACTTGCAATAGACCCAGGGCGGTGTGCAGATGGCACGATTCCAAGACCGATTATAAAAGACACGATTGAGATAACGGCACTAGGGGATAATGGGGTTAGAAGATTTTATGAGGTATGAGTATGTACGATGAATTGAGGGAACTAAACAATCTAATCAAGCGCAAGCAAGAGCGTTTAGACGAGTTACGGGCGGCGGCAGTATCTTTGAGTGTTCCTATGGATCAGCGTGTGCAAAACTCATCAGAAGACCGATTGGCGAACCTGATGTGCAAGATCATCATAGCCGAAAACGAACTAGACGAAATGATTGATGATTATGCCGACAAGAAGATGAGAGCCAAGACGGAGATATTTACGTTGCCTAATGACGATTGGCAGGACATAGTTTATATGCACTATATCGAGTTTAAGAGCATGGATGAAGTTGCGGAGATACTATCTGACAAGCATAAGCGGTTAATTTCAACGGAAGCGGTGTATATGAAGAACAACCGGGCGTTAAAATTTCTGAAAAAATTAAAAAAGACTGACAATTTAAGATAAAAGTCAAAAAAATTGGTTGACGTTAGTTGAGTTATCTGATATATAGTAAAATTGTAGAAGTGTCAAGGGCGGGTTATCCGTCCTTTTTTCTTTGGAGCAAACATGAAGGATATTTTAAAGAACAGCAAGCCGTTTAATATAGTATGTCACAACTCGTTTGGCAGAAAAGTGATATACACAAACGCAATGAAGATAACGGCTGATAACATATGTCAGGAATTATCCAAGGCACTAACGCCTTTTGCACAGAACGCAGAAGAAATAGACTATCTGTATAACTATTACCTTGGGAATCAGCCCGTATTGTACCGGGTAAAAACAACAAGACCTGAAATCAACAACAAAGTCGTGCAGAACACGGCTTATTTTATTGTTGAAACGAAAACTGCGGATATAGCAAGTGAGCCGATACAGTACGTTCTTCGGGGAACAGACGAGCATAAATCGCAGGAAATAGCCGACCTTAATACGCTGATGGAAAACGAGGATAAGGCGTATTCGGACATATGCCTTGCTAGATGGCGTTCTATCTGCGGCACTTCATACAGACTCATTGCAAATGACGATGGAAGATCATCACTGCTTGACGAGACAGACTTCAGACTTGAAGTTCTTGACCCTAGAAACACAGCAGTTGTCTACTATCCGAACAATATTCCGGCTTTCTCATTCCAAAAGATAAAGGATGAGAAGAATAAGACCCTTTATTTTGTCTACACAAGGGATTCTTGGTACAGAATATCAGGAAACAAGATAGTCGAGAGTGGAAAAAACGGCTTTTTGGCTATCCCTGTTATCGAATATCCCAACAATGAAAACAGAATATCCGACATTGAGATAACAATTTCACTGTCAGATGCCATAAACGAGCAGACTTCTGACCGAGCAGATGGAATAGCCCAGTTTGTGCAAAGTTTTATTAAGTTTATTAATTGCGAAATGGATGCCGAAAAGTTCAAAGAGCTGCGACAGACGGGTGCTTTCATTGTCAAGTCAAACAACGGTGAAAACAAAGCCGATGTAGACATAATGAGTTCTGAACTTAACCAAAGTCAGGCGCAAGTAGCAATGGATGACCTCTTTAACAAGATTTTGGTTATTCAAGGTATCGCAAACCGAGAAGGAAACACCGGGGGAGATACCCAAGGTGCAGTATCACTCCGAAACGGATATCTTGACAGTGAAAAGAGAGCAGAACTGTCCGAGCCGTCATTCAAAAAGGCAGAAAAGCAATTCCTGCGTATTCTCTTATACAAACTGTCCGTAGATAAACAGACAACCTTAAAAGTATCGGATATTGAGATCAAGATAAGCCGTTCAAAGATGGATAATATGCTGACAAAGGCAGAGACACTACAAATCCTTTTACAGAGCGGCATATACCCTGAAAGGGCAATCAAGTCGGTTGGATTCTTTGCTGACCCAGAGCAAGTGGCGTTGGAATCGCAGAAGAGAATGGATATTCTTTATCCGCAGGAAATTAACGAAAGTGAGGAAAAACAACCTAATGAGGTTATAGAGGTAACGGATGAAATTTGATGAACTGAATCAGTTAAAACGGTTCTTTTCAACAATGGAACTGTCCGAGGACAAGAAGAAACAGCGATGTGACTTTGCATACCTTCTGTATGACGCTATCTTTTATACATTTGCGGCGATTAATGCACAGGACTTAAATATCACTCACAACGAGTTAAAAAGCCTTATAGAAGAAGCATTTGAGCAAGAAGGTGTGAAACATACGCCTGAATACATAGATAGGCTAACGGGCAACATACTGTCAAAGCCTGATTACGATACACGGAACATCATTGACACCAAAGAATCAGAGGTAGTCAAGGATGTTCTTTCTAATATTAAGGCAGAAAACTTCAATGCTGAACCGTTCAGACAAACATTAACTGACCGTCTGACAGAAACGTTTGACAAAGAAGGAATACCCTACGAGCCGGACTATATACCGAAACTTGTAGACGAGATCATACAGACTACAAACCGACACCCCGGCGATCCATATTACTTGTCAAAAGACAGAGCCTTACTGATAGCACAGAACGAGTCAAACACGGCTTACAACCATGCAGACTATGAAACAGCAAGGCAGAGCGGAAAGAATTACAAGGTATGGATAACAGAAGGGGATGAAAAGGTAAGAGAAGCGCACGTTGAAGTGGATATGATGCGCATACCGATAAATGAGATGTTTTCAGTGGGTAACGATATGATGCGTTATCCACATGATTTTCTCAATGGTTCAGCCGAAAACCTTGTTAATTGTAGGTGTGTCTGCACCTATGAATAGCTCATACATTTTAAACACTCCTAAAAAGCGGTATGTCTTCGGGCATACCGTGACGCAACTAAACGTCCTTCGGGGCGTTTTTTTGATACATAGCAACTATGCGTAAATAGCAAAGCCGAGTGGAGCAACCCACGTTAAACAAGCGTAGGCAGAAGGGAAAGTAAAAACATGACAAGGAACGAAGCAAAAGAGTTTTTAGTTCAGTTGGGAATTGAAGAACCCACGGACGAGCAAGTAACGAACTACCTTAATCGCACCATGAAAGAGGTTAAGACCGAGCAGGATAAGGCTTTAAAGTACAAAGCCGAAGCAGATAAGGTAAAAGACCTTGAAAAGCAGATTGAGGAAATGAACAGTGCGAACATGACCGACTTGGAAAAGGCTAACAAAGCGACCGAGGATGCACAGAAGCAAGTAGAAAGTCTCACAAAAACCGTCAGAGAGATGCAACTTGCGAAGTCATTAGCGGAGATCGGCATTGTTGGCGAAGATGCAAGCGGTTTGTTTGGCGAGGATGGATCACTCAACACGGAAAAACTTGGAAAGATCATCGAGAGCAGAGAGAAAGCGGCGGTAGCCACATTCCAAAAACAGGCACTAGATAGCACTCCGGCGGCAGATGATACCAAGGGTGATGAGGACGAGACACCCGGCAAAGATATAGTTGATCGCGTTGCCGCTTCAAAGAAAGCAGAAACCGAAGCGGTCAGCATTATTGATTCATACAAATAAGGAAAGCGAGGACAAAGATATGAGATATGCAAATGTATCTATTGAGACTACACCCGAAGTTCTCAAAAGGAAACTTGGTGCAGAGTATCTCAAAGAGATCGAGATACATTCATCCGCATTTACAAATGGCGTACTTGCCGCAGGATCAGCGGTAACAAAAGCTGGTAAGAAGTCAGCCGGTAACGGTTCAGACGTTTACGGTATCACTCTTAACGATTGCTATGAGGACAACCCGAACACATCAGTAATCGTTGCATCCGCAGTAATTAACGGTGCAAACAGCACAGCAACATCATCCGACAGAACGGCACTTGCAAGCAAAGTCGTTCTGTTCGAGTAAGAAAGGGGGTTTAGATCATGGGTAGATTTACAGACGTATTCGGTTCATCCGTAATTGCTGCCGTATATAACGAAGCAGCATCAAACAGGCTCCCTTATCTTGGTGAGGGATTCTTCCCGGCAAAGCAGAAGTCAGGTCTTACTCTTAAATGGATTAAGACTTCTAAAGGACTTCCTGTTTCACTTGCACCTTCAGCATTTGACGTAGTAGCACCTATTCGCTCACGTCAGGGGCTTGAAGTCATTGATACAGAGATGGCTTACTTCAAGGAAGCTATGCTTGTAAAAGAGCAGGATATCCAGGATTATGAGACAGCAATCGAGGGATCACCGCTTGCAAAAGAAATCCTTGATCGTATCTATGACGATGCAACAACGCTTGTAGACAGCGCAAGGGTTGTGCCGGAAAGAATGAGAATGAGCCTTCTTGCAAACGAGAACGGTCATCCTTCAATCTCAATCGCAGTATCAGGCGGTGCTAACTACACCTACAACTACGATCCGAACAACTCATACAGCGCAAACAACTACACGGCACTTTCAGGAACGTCACTTTGGACGGACACAGCCAAAAGCACACCGCTCGTTGATGTATCTGATGCACAGGATGCAGTTGAAGCAAAGACAGGAGAAAGACCTTCTATCCTTCTTATGAGCAAGGCAACAATGAACCTTCTGAAGCAGAACGTTTCTATCAGAAATGCTATCCTTGCACAGAATCAGACCGCAAACATCTTTATGACAGATGCTAGGGTTAAGGAACTGTTCTCTAATGAACTTAATATTTCTATCATCGTTTACACGAAGATGTATAAGGACGAGACAGGCACAGCAAAGAAGTTCTATCCCGATGGAATGGTTACACTTCTTCCTGAAGGCGCACTCGGCAACACCTACTTCGGAATAACGCCTGAACAGTTCAGATCAGATAAGATAGACGTTACGATCGTTGACACGGGTATTGCAGTATCGGTTGATACCAAGTTTGACCCGGTACAGACAACCACAAAGGCATCAGAGATCGTGCTTCCTTCATTCGAGAGAATGGATGAAACCTACATGATTAAGGTTGCGGAAAACGTAACGTACTGATAAGGGGGTAGAGCCATGAAGTTTGATTATCTTGTTAAACATAATGGTATCTACTATCCGGCAGGAACGGAAGTTCCGATAGAAACGAACGGTGGGGGCAATAAAGCCCCTGCCGTTGATGTTTCGGGGAAAGTAGACGAGCCAAAGGCAGAAAAGCCTAAAAGCAAGAAGTATTCAGAAGAAGAATTGAACTTGCCTTATATGAAACTCAAATCGTTAGCGATTGCGGAAGGTTTCAAGGTTGATAAGTCGGCAAAGGCAGATGAAATAAAGGAAATGTTGAGGACATTATGACTCTTAATGAACTGACTACCAAAATTCAAGCAAAGGCATTGACCTACATAAATGAAACAGGCGAAGCAATGGATGTATTTCCGCTGTCAATAGCGGATTTTGTAGTTGACTATGCCGTAAGTGAGAGTCATTTCCCGTCTTACTTTTCTGAAGATCAGATAGCGACACGTCTTAATGGAATCTCAAATGTCCTGATGATGGCGTGTATAGAAGTCTATTCAAGAGCCGGAGCAGAAGGGGAACGGGCGCATAGCGAAAATGCTATCGCAAGAACCTATGATGGCGCATGGATAAGCACAAGGCTACATGATGCACTTCCTAACTATGTGGGGGTACTTTGATGCGATGCCTTTTAAAGAATAAGCAAACAATCTACTATGCACTGCTTATAGGCACAGTTCCCGTATATAAGCTCGATAAGAACGGCAACAAGATTGTAGATCACATAGACGAAAAGACGGGAGAACCTGTTTACGTAAAGACGGGTACAAAGCGGTCGCTGTATAGCACACCCGTAGAGTTCAAGGGAAACATAGCATTTGCCGGAGCAGATTTATTGCGTCAGGAATTTGGAATTAGTGATGAGCGATACGAAGCGGTGTTAGTGCTGAACAAAAACGAGATACCTATAAAGGACACATCCCTTATATGGTTTGAAACACCGCCGAAGACAAAGACGGTGGACGGGCAAGAGTACGCAGATGATGCCACGGCAGATTACAGAGTATTACGGTCAGTGCCGTCACTAAACAATGACCGTTTTATTTTGACAAAGGTAGTCAAATGAAATATACGGTTGGTCTTGATAGCAAGGAATTATACAAACTATCGGTTGATATTCTCAATTACGCAGATGAGTTTGAAAGAAAAGTAAAGATATTCCTTGAAAGATTAGCAGAGGTAGGAATAGAAGTCGCTTCCAGAAATGGGGGCGATTTTTCACAATATATCACTTATTCAACGAAGTGGGAGAACGATACCACAATCACGATCACGGCTGCTTCTCAAACACTTATTACGGAGTGGTACGCGGGATCGGGTACAAAAAAAGTCAGAACAGAAGCGATCATACCGCTTTTAATGGCTGAATTTGGTAGTGGGCATTATGCGATTCCGGGAGTAGGTGGTATAGGCGGTCAGGGAACGTTAAACGTGTTCGGACACGCCTTTGATGATGATGGTTGGTATTGGTATGCGGAGCAGACACAGACATCCATAGGGAGTGCCGAACCCATAAGAGAGGTTAACGGCAGGATGAAATATCACTCGAAGGGTGAACAGCCCACGCAACCTTTACATAAAGCGGTAATGGCTTGTATTGAACAAGTCGAACGGATAGCGCAAGAGGTATTCGGATGAGTTCTGCATGGATTGAAGACAGGATAGACACCATATTCACACGGGTAGAGACAGCGGTTGTTGATGCCTTGGTTAATGACTATCCCGACATCAATTTCACAATGGACGATTCGGAAAACGATGATGCGAAGTTTCCGACCGTTTATATGTTTTTCGATGCCGCAGAGAGAATGTCTACTCTTGACGGTGGGGTTATCAATTCGGTTTACATGACAGCCCGGACGAAAGTAAGCGTTACCAAAACAGACGGTAATGACGTTGCCCGTGAGGTAAACGCTCTTGTCAGGGATGAACTTTGCAAACTCGGATTTATGGCTTCGGGTAGTCCGATTCCCACGGTATCGGGAGATGTAAAAGTTATCAACGCAAATTACCAAAGATTGCTCGGTGTGGGCGATCCAATATAACGAAGGGAGATTAGAGATATGGCAGTAAATGAGATGGGGCTTTCAACCCTTGGCATTACTTTCGGTTATGCCGTTGGGTCTACAAAGCCGTCAAGTTTTACGCAGCTTGACAGAATATCATCAATCGGTGAACTCTCGATCACGAACGAAACCATTGATATTTCATGTCTTGAAGACCTTACATCTAAATTCACAAGAGGACGTGGATCAATTTCAGACACTATCCCGATTGTAGTGAATTGGACAGATGAAGTCGAAGCAGAATGGGAAGCAGTCCTTGCGGCTTACAATGGAAGAGCATCGGGCGAAACAATGTGGTGGGAGATCATCATACCCGGTATGACAAAGGCAGCCTTTTTCAAGGCACAGCCGCCCACAGCACTTCCTATACCTTCACTCGATCAGAACGCAGCACTTGTTAACACTATGAACCTTGTTGCTGAAGATCTGGTTGGATGGGATAGCAAGGTAAATTTCTCATAGACGGGCTTAATGGGCTGAAGTTAGGCTCGGCAGATTTAACTCCTACGTTTGACCCGAACGTAACGAGTTATTCAGCAAACATCACTACGGCAACTACAACCTTGACGTTGACGTTAAGTAGTGGTGCAACGGCGGTTACGAAACTTAACGGAACTGCTTTCACAGGGTCAACTATAACGTGGACGGAGAATACCGACACGTTGACGATCGAGGTAACAAACTCGGCAAGTCAGACAAAGACTTACACCGTGACAGTTACACATACAACATAGCGTGAACAGGGCGGGGGAAACCCCGTCCTTTCCCTATGTGGGATTGCCGCAAGGCGGGGAAAGGAAAAAGAATATGACAAAGATTTTTACAGTAAACGGAAAAACCTACAAGGCAAAGGAGTTTGACTTCAACTTCTTATGCGACCTTGAAGATCAGAACTTATCACTTGAAGACATAGACAAGAAGCCTATGTCACTTATCAGATCGTATCTTGCATTTTCAGCAGACATCACAAAGGAACAAGCCGGAATAGAGATAGAGAAACATCTTGAGAACGGTGGAAAGTTTAATGACATCGTAGAGATCATGGGTCAGCAGATGCAGGATTCAGGTTTTTTTCGCTCAATCAACAAGGAAACAGCGCAGGAAGAAGGCGAGACTTCAACAAAGAGTCAAAAGAGCCGTCAAAAAGCGTAAGTGACTATCCTTGTTTGAGAGAATACTTTGAACATGAGTGGATGGCAAAAGTCATACCCTTGGGAACTACATACAATGACTTTTGGCAATTAAACCCACGCATAATAAATGTAATGGTGGAAGCATACAACGAGTCGAAAAAGAACGAGATTCGGCAAGCGAATATGCTTTACCATTTAGAGGGGATGTATTTTATGGATGCCCTTCTTGCAACGGTAGGCAATATGTTCCGGGGCAGAGGACAAAAGGCATTTGAATATCCTGATGAACCCATCACACTTGATTTAGAGTATGAGAAGGGGTTGGATATGTCAGATGATGCCGATAGAGATATAGCATTGCAACGTAGGAACTTTGTAACACAGCTTAACAATATGTTCCGAGATTTAGAACCCGTGATAGAGAGAAAGAAGAAAAATGCCGAATCTTGATACTTTATCAATACAATTTAATGCGAACGGTACAGAGAGAGCCATAAAGAACATTAAGGCGATGGGATATGCCGTAAGGAACTTGGCGCAGTCTGTTAAGGGCATTGATGCAAACAAGCTATCTGCTTTTACGTCTTCAATGGAGACTCTTAAAAAGAGTGTACCGACAAATGCACAGACAAACAGAATGGTTGCATTTGGTGAAGCGGTGAAGAGCTTATCATCGGTTATAGGCTCTTCAAATCTCGGCAGTTTTTCCAAAGATATGTCTAATCTTGGCGAAGCGGTTAGTACGTTCAAAAAGTCAAGCGTTAATTCGATCACAAACGCAGTGACGGCAATGCAGAAACTCGATTCACAGGCTAAATCTACGGCAGAAGTTATATCTGATGCTATGTCAAAGTCACAATCTGCATCGGTAAACGATAAGCCAACCATAAATCAGACCAAGGAGATAGTTGCAACGCTTGAAAGAGCAGGTTCAAGGGTAGATGCCATTAAGTCAAAGTTCAAAGGCATTTTTATACCCACAAAGCAATTCAAGAGTTTAGAAGAACAGGCTGATAAGGTAGCGCAGAAATATGATAAATTGCGTCAGAAGATGCAGGAAGCACTTGATAGCGGGAAAATGTCATCCGGCGATGATACATTTAAAAAGCAATCGGCAGAACTTGACGCACTCCGTCAGCAATATCAAGACTTAATACTGAAGCAGAAAGAATTAGCACAAGCAGGAGAAGGGGTTATACTTAACCCCACTCTTAAATCTTCTCTTGATGCGTTCAAAACAGGATTCTCGAACGTAACAAACATCGTAAAGAATGGCTTTGTTGCAGGTATTCGCAGTGCTAATGCTCATATAAAGTCATTTGCAAGTCGAATAAAACAGGGCGTAGCGTCTTTAAAAAATTCCGTTTCAACAGGACGTAAGGCAACGGATATGGCAAAGAAGTTTGCTAATGAGATATTCCGTGTCTCAAAGATGCTCAAACTGATGATAACCCGTATGGCACTTCGCAAGGTTATTGCGGAAGTCGGAAATGGGTTCAAGTCATTAGCACTCCATTCAGAACAATTTAATGCAAGTATGTCAAACCTGATAAACGGTTCAAAGCAGCTTGGGTATTCATTCGCTGCTATGGTATCACCGCTTATAAATGCACTTGCACCGGCACTTACTTACGTTATAGACCTTCTGACTAAATTTATAAACATTGTCAATCAGATTCTATCTGCACTAACCGGGGCTTCAACTTGGAATAGAGCAAAGGAATTTACGGGAAGTTGGGCTGATGAAATCAGCGAAGCAAATGAGAACGCAAAGGAACTGAAAAAGACCGTTCTCGGATTCGATCAGTTAAATCAACTTCAGGATAATAAATCATCAAGTAGCGGTTCAGGCATTACCGATATGTTTGAAACCGTTGACATTGATCCCAAGTGGAAAGAATTTGCACAATGGCTAAAGGATATGTGGAGTCTTGGCGATTTTACAGACCTTGGCAAAAAACTTGGGGAAGGTCTGCGAGATATTCTTGAATCTATCCCTTGGGATAAGATACGTGATACTTCACATAAACTTGGTGAAGCCCTTGCCACTCTAATTAACGGATTTGTCGAAGTTGAAAGACTTGGGTATGACATAGGCAACACAATAGCACAATCCGTTAATACAGTGTTTGAGTTCCTTAATGGGTTCGTACACAAGTTACATTGGGATTCCATCGGTAAATTCATAGCAGACACTTTCAATGGATTCTTTGAAAACATAGATTGGGCTTTAATAAAAGACACCGTTGTAACAGGAATGGCGGGTCTTGCAGAAGCGATACAGAGTTTCATTGAAAACTTCCATTGGGATAACATATCAAATACCATTATAAACGGTGTAGATACTATCGTATCAGGCGTGAGAGCGTTTGTTGAAGGTATCGAATGGAAAGACTTTGGTGGCAAGATAGGCGAACAAATCCGCAAGTCTATCGAAGATATTGATTGGAGAAACATCGGAGAAACCCTTGGTGAGATTATCCAAGCCGCGGTAGATTGGACTACGGGTCTGTTAGAGGAACTTCCGAGTGTTGAAACCCTTATCGAAAAGGCAACAGACTTATTAGAAGGTCTGTTTGACAAGGTTGACTCACAACAGATGGGTGAAAACCTTGCAACCATAATGAATGGTATTTATGACTTTCTTGTTGGATTTTGGAATGAGAATGGTGGCAAGATTAAGGATGAAGTCAAAAAGTTCTTTAAGGGATTTTGGGATAAGATTGATAAGGAAGATTTATCCAAGGTATTAGGTGCTATTCTAACGGCAGCAGCCATAGCAGGAATTGCGTCAGCATTTGGAACATTTATGAAGACTTATCTTGCTGCAAAGATAACCGCTATGGTATCAGGAGTTGCGGGGCAAGCCGGAGTTGAAACCGCTGCAACAGGACTTGGAACGTCTATCGGTAAATGGATAGGCGCAGGAGCGGTAGCCGCAGTTGCCGTTTATCTTGGAAGCGAACTTGTCGAGGCAGTTCAAGGCATATGGTCAAAACTCATTCTTAAAGGAATGAAAGAGGCAGGATATTCTGATGCGGATTTAGCAAAGACCAAAGAAGACCTTGAATACTTATCTGACAGATACGATGGTTTGCGTGGTAAGGTTCAGCTTTTCCAAGACGCAATTCACCCTGAAAAGATACAACTTCCTTCCGAAACTAAAAAGAGTTACGAAGACCTTGGTATTGTAGTTGAAGATTTACGGACTCCTGTTATCAAGATCAGAGATGATTTTGATGCGTTTAAGACAAACGTAGATAAAAACACCACGGGAGTAAACAATGCGGTTAACTCCATTAAACTTACACCGCTTACAGAACAAGCGACAACCCTTGATAGGGAAACGTCACACGCATTTGACAATATAAATCGTAATGCTCAAACGTGGTCACAGACAATCAATCAAGATACCAAGGCAGGGTTTGATTCAGTAAAACTCAATGCCAAGATAATGACCGAGAATGTTCCGCAGGAAGTCTACGGTGCGACAACAACATTATCAGGCTATGTCAAGACATTATCGCTTGATATGGACAAGGAAACCAAGACGGGCTTTACAAATGCCGAGAACAACAGCAAGCCGTTCACGGTACAGATGCCCAAGGAAGTATCTACGGCACAAAAGGCTATGTCAGATTCGGTTGGATCGCTGTCAAAGGACTTTTCATCAAGTACCACGTCAATGAAGAAAGACGTAGATTCTAGCATGACCGATATAACAAAGTCTATGGACACAGTTAAGAAGGGCATGGACAAGAGTAATTGGACATTCAGCGGTGTAGCTGATGGCTTGAGAAAGACGTTTGAGGATGCGAAAAACGGTATTAAGGGCGTATGGAACAGCATAGCAGAAACTTTGAATGGTGAGCATGATATAGGCGGTAGTAGCTTCCATATCAACCTTCCGACATTTGCAACGGGGGGATTCCCTGAAGATGGCTTATTCATGGCTAACCATCACGAATTAGTGGGAAGTTTCAGCAACGGAAAGACAGCAGTAGCAAACAATCAGCAGATCATAGCAGGAATAGAGAGCGGTGTTTATAACGCTATGGTCAAAGCAAACGGACAAGGCGGCGATAGCAAGTACATTGCGAACGAGATCATTGTTGATGGCGAGGTACTTGCAAGGTCGGTAACAAAAGCACAAGAAAAACAAAACAGGCGGTATAGTCCGTCTATGGCATGAGGACACTTTCGGGTGTCCTCTTTTTGTGAGGTTAATTATGGCAAGAACGAAATACCCTTTTAAGGTCAATGGCGTAGATATGCCGTGTCCGAGCAAATGTGAGGTAGGTTATCAAGATATATCTGCCCCAGATTCAGGACGAACCCTTGATACAAGGATGCACAAGAACCGAGTAGGGCAGAAGGTGACGCTAGGTCTTGAATGGCTAGGGGTAAATGACGCAGATGCGGCAACAATCCTGCAAGCGTTTGACCCTGAATACATAAATGTAACCTATCACGATACAAAGACAAACTCGATCCTAACAAAAGAGTTTTATACCGGGGATAGGAAAGCGTCAACGTATTGGTGGAATGACGATGGCGAATTTACATACATGAGCATAACATTCGACATAATCGAGGTTTAATATGAGAACAACTACTCAAACATTCAAGCGGATAATGGCAAGCGGCGGCGCAAGGAAGTACCTTGTGAACATAGACCTCACGTTAGCGGATGAGACAGAACTTGAATTGACCGAAGCGGATATTTGGGATGGCTCGTTTTCTATCGATACGGCTTCAAGTGGTCAATCATCATTTGACATAGGAACGGCGGTCATTGGACAGTGCAAATTCTCACTGAACAACTTTGATGAAAGATTCAATCAGTATGACTTCTTCAATGCAACCGCTACTGTGTGGATAAAACTTGTCGGAGATACACAGTATTATCGTATGGGATTCTTTACAGTGGATGAGCCGACCTATGCAAATGCTCTAATTTCGCTTGTATTGCTTGATAATATGTGGAAGTTTGATGTTCCGTTGTCAGAGGTTAATATCACATTTCCGACAACGGCACAATCGGCGGTCAATTCGATATGCTCATATTGTGGAGTAATCCTTAATACACAACAATTCCACGGCTACAACTTTACAATTTCAGAAGCACCCAAGGATGATATGAATTGCCGTGAGTTTTTACAGTATGTTGCAATGATAGGGTGTAATTTCTGTGTGATTGATGACACCGGGGCATTAAACCTCAAATGGTATCAACAGACAGACGTAGCGAATTTCAGCCGGAATTTCAATACATCAATAGGTACAGATGAAATAACAATCACGGGTGTAAAGTTTGTTATTGACAATACAGAACATAGAATCGGCACAGACGGATATGTTCTAGAGTTGCAAAATCCGCTTGTCAATGAGGGAAATGTAAACACTGTTCTTAACCTCATATGGGATGTGTTAGAGGGCTTTACTTTAAGGACATTCAATGCGACAACCATATCTGATTTATCAGTTGAAGTAGGGGATAGATGCAAGGTCACAGACTATAAAGGCAATGAGTATTATTCGTGGGTAACATTCAATTCATTCGGATTGTCAAATCATATGGTACAGTGCAATGCGATACCCCCTCAAAGAACACTTGTTAAAAGGTATTCAAAGACAGTTCAGGCGGCGGTTGAAGAAGCTCGGAGAGAGGCAAGTCAGGTTATATCGAATTACGATCTAGCCGTACAGATGATGAACAATCTAGCCGTAAATGCAATGGGCGGTTATGAGGAATACGAAGATTTAACCACAGGTGGCAGAGTATGGTATTTGTCGAATAGACCGATAACGAAAAATCCCACAACGGGAGTATGCACGTTTGAAAGTGGCTCTACTGTTTACAAGAAGTCAGGAGATGGATTCTTTGTTTCCCGTGACGGCGGTACAACGTGGGTTAATGGCTACAATATGACAACGGGCGAGTTGGTAGTCAATGTATTAGATGCAATCGGTATTAACTTTGATTGGGCGCGAGGTGGAACATTAACACTCGGTGGCTATGGTAACGGAAATGGTGTGCTTTCGATACAAGATGCAACAAATGTAGAGAAGGTACACGGTGACAATACGGGTCTGAAGGTCGGTAGTACGGTCGGAAGTAGGATTCATATTAATACTAGCGGAGAGATGGAATACGACTACAACAACACGTATTCGGGCAAAATCCGCATGGTGGCAAAGAACTACGGAACGGAGCAAACCCCCGATATCCGTGATACGTTCTCTATTGAAGACTTCAACAACGTAAACATAAATGCAGATGATTACGCATATATGTATACAGGACACGTTGTAAGCAGTGGTTCTCATTACGGAGAAGTCAGTTTTACAGCAACGGATGGTGAAACTAATCAATCAGATTTAACAATTCGACCTGATGGTTTTTACATTTATGGTGACATACATCCATCGGGAAATACGAGTGGTTTGTATGCTGATTTGATATATGCGGGTTCTGACGGATATCTGTACGATGTTGGGTTTATAAATGGTATCGCATGGAGAAGTGAGAGGTCAACGGATGCCTTTAATACTTTTGGTTCAAGATGGCACAGATGGAGTAGCGGAACGCCTGATGTTTACATTGCTTCAATTGTCTTGGGAGTAGGAGTAACGCAAGCGGTATTCCCCGAAACAGATTCCAACTTGTCCTATGAGCCGTTTATACAATGCGCTGATGGAGTAGAGCCACCATTGCTTGAAGGTATCTCATTCAGTAGCGGTAGTTGCACAGTAAGGTTCACAGCGGTTACTGCTGCACAAGCAGGAAGTGGCGGTAGTTCGTGCGTTATTAAGTTGAGGGAGTTTTTCTGATATATGGCTTTTTCAAGAATGATATGGAAAACGAAATATGCTGACTTGGTTACGGGAGTCCACGTTAAGATACGTAATTCAAGAGCAACTATGAACACGGGAGTTCATGTAAAAATTA
>Ga0247609_10003775_pt1 | contig 15265 bp, 3 predicted proteins | sample 172DNAGHGlowgp2_FD_193487 | JGI IMG/M metagenome (GOLD analysis project Ga0247609, IMG submission 193487) | Sheep rumen microbial communities from Palmerston North, Manawatu-Wanganui, New Zealand - 1728 DNA GHGlow gp2 | ecosystem: Host-associated > Mammals > Digestive system > Stomach > Rumen ...
CCCCACTCCCCCCTCCCCAATCCCCAATCCCCACTCCCCAATCCCCAATCCCCAATCCCCAATCCCCAATCCCCAATCCCCAATCCCCATTTTCTATTTATTTTTAAAGAGTTATTTTTCAATTAAAATTTATTTAAAAATTAATAAATTATTTAATATTATAAATTTAATGACAAATAGTATAATATTTATTTATTCATTATTATTATATTTCATTGAATATTTTTTTCAGGCCAAGTATATTTATCAAATTAATATCTTTCTTGAACATTTTGATTATCATTTTGATTTTCAGATTCTTCTTCTTCTTCCTCATGAGAAGACTTTCTCTCATTTTCTTCTTCTTCAACTTCCTCCTCCTCATCAGGCTCTTCATTTTTTATCTGTCGTTTAACGTCATCAAAGAAATTGTCTTCTATATCTTTCCCTAATTCCTCATATAATGGTATTATTTGATCAATATGAAAATTCATCAATTTAAATTCATTTAAATTACCATCAAATTTATCATTATTATATATTTCTTTTTTCCATAAATCTTCTGATTTTAAATAATTAATTATGTTATTATTATTATATTTTATTTTATTTTCTTTATTTTCTTCAAATAATAATACTAATGATACAAATAATCTAATTGCATATGCAAAATCTTTTTTATTTATTATATGCTTTTTTTCTTTTTCATTATATTTATTTATTGATTCTTTTGAATTTTCATCGAGTTTGTTTTGATATTTTTTTATTTCAACTTTTATATCATCAAAAATTACTTTTAAATAATATTCGAATATTTCTGATGTTTTATCAACTGTTAATCCATCTTGTCCTTCAAATAATTTTTTAAAATTTTCAGAGGTAACATCTTTTATATTTGGAACTATATTAATTAATTTTTCTTCCTCTTTAATATAATCCCCTTTATAATCTTTATTTTCTTTTCGATTATTATTTAAGAATTTGAATAATTCTATGAAATCAATGATAATTTCTTTATATAAATGGATATTTTTATTTCCTATACAAAATTTGTATATAGAAATTTTATCTGATATAATAAGATTCTTGCACTTATATCTTTTTTTAAATGAAGTTATTAAATTATTGATTTGATTATTAAATAGTTCGTTATTATAAATAAATTCAATAATATTATCATTTAATAGTTTTTTATTTCTAAGCAATAAATCTGTTAGAACACTTTCTAAAAAATCATAGTTAATCACATACTCTCTGTATGAATTATACCTTATTGGACTTATATCCAGTATTTTTCTATACGAAGAATTAAATAATATATCAATAAAAGAAATTTTTTCATCTAAATTTAATTTAAATATTTCTTTTTCATTAATTTGTTGCACATTAACTTTAATTTTGCAATTGCTATCAAATACGCCTTTTAAAATTTTTTTATCTAATAATTTTTCAACTTTTTCATTTTGTAATTTTATAAAATATTTATATATAATTTTGTAAGTTTTTCCAAATTTATTATCTTCATGTATAAAAAAATCATTTAATGGATTATCATTACTCAAAAATAACTCATCTTTATTTTGTATCTTTTTCATTTCTAATTTATTGTAAAATTCGATAAACTTATCCAATAAGTCTTTATTATTTATATATATATCAACATCTTTTAGCTTTTTTTTTTCAGCAGATTCCTTGGTTATTTTATTAAAATAATTTTGATTAATTACATTTAGTGCATTATTGAAAATATGAATATTATCCAAAAAATATTTATTTTTTTCTATATTTCTATCTTCTAAATATTCTTTTAAGACTGGATAATAATTATCATCCAAATGATTTGATTTATCACTTATATATTTTTCATTTAAATAATCTGTATAATAAAAAAATTTATAGAAAGGAAAGTTTTCTAATTCATAATTATCACTGTTATATCTTTCTTTTAATAAATTAACAAAAGAAGTTTTATCTTCAATATTGCATTGTTCAAGATGATTATTTTCTAAAATATTAATTCTATTTTGAATCTCTTTATCTAATTTATCTTCCAATTTAATTAGATTTTCATAATTATCAATACATTTTTCAGCATTCAATAAAGGAAATAGGCTAATAAATATATAATGCATAAATTCTTCGATTGAATCGATATTTAGTTTCAAGAGATTAATTTTTAAAATATTCCAGCCTTCAGACAATGTATCTATCCAATTCATTCCTTTAGGTAAATATTTATCAAATTCACTTGAATTTGTTATTATCCTAGCAAAAAATAAATGTGAATATAATATGTAATTTAATAATCGGAAAGAAATTTTACTTAGATTTCTAACAATTTTCATATCATTTGTATAACTCTTTTGATCTGTTATATAAACACCAATTTCATTTTTATATATTTCAGAAACTTTTTTTTCTTTAAGTTGATCAAGCGTCATATAATTAATTTCATCTAATTTACTTCTTCTAATTTTATCTTTCTTAAATTCTTCCAGTTCTTTTTCATCTTTAAATAATCTAAAATAATCATCTCTTTTAATTATTTTTATAACGTTATCTTTTTCAAAACAACCAATTTCGTAATGACATTCCGGGCATTTCATATTTAGCTCTCCTTTTCCAGGAAAGCCAGAAGGAACAGAATGATAAAACCAATTTTTACATAGGCAGACATAACAACCTTCTTCGGTTTAGTTTTAAAATGATTAATTATATCAAAATATACTGAATTAAATTTAGTATCATTTCCTGGATAAAATTTTTCTTTTAGAAAACTAAGATTTTGTTTATCATATAAAGGATAATAAATTCCTTTTTCATTAAATAATTCATTTAGGCAATAACGATAAGAAAATAGTAAAGGTTTTATATTATTTGAATTGATATGATTATTTTTTTTAAAATCTTTGAATTTTTGTGGATCATAAAATAATTCAATTGCTTTAAGAGTTTTCCCTTTAAATAATTCTTTGCAGACTTTATTATAAAAATTTTTATTGATCTCTGATGATTGTATTAATGAATTTGATAGTATTGAATTGAAAGATGCGATATAAAAGTTATCAATTCCATATTTTTTTATATCAAAATCTTTTATTCTTATATTTCCACCAAATTTTTCTTTTTTATATTTTTCTATTGTGTCAGATAAATTTTTATAATTATTCTTTTTTATTGTTTCAATTCTATAATTTATTTTATATATATTACTCAAATCATTAATTTTTATATAATTGTTGAAATCTATATATTTATCTAGTTTATATTTTATAATATTTGTCTCATCAAGAAAGAAATCTATATTATATTTATTATAAAGTATTTTATAAATATACAGGCGTATCATTTTGTTAATTGTATTATCTGTATTAAGAACTTCTATTATTTTAATTGGATCATCCACTTTTGATTTATCATCACCGGACATTTTGATAAAAGTATAGCAAAATGTTTTTATATATGCTAAACAAAATATTTTACAGATTTCTTTTGCTTTTATTTTTGATTCATTTTGGTTTTTTAAATAATTGCCAATATACTTAAGACATTCTTTTAATATTTCAAGAGGTTCATCTTCTAGAAAAACTGACTTACTTTTTTTATTTAAAATACCATTAAAATAAATTAATGAATTTTTCTCAAATAAATATAATATTGTTTCCTCAAGAACGATATTATCATTTAATTTTTTTTCAATTAACTTTATAATAATATCATCTTCAATTGATATATTTTTTATAATTTTTTTGAAATTATTCTGCCTCAAATAATTCTTGAACAGCATTTGGAATATATCATTTGATTTTTTTATCATTTTATCTTGCTCTAATACTTTCTTTAATATTTTTTGTCTATAATTAATATCACTTATTTTCTGTATTTCTTTAAATAATATATATCTTAATTTATCAAAATTATCTTCATCTTTATTAAATAAATCTTCTTCAGATATTAATAATTCGTACATTAATTCAAAATTATTAATAAGTTCATCACTCATATAATTCCGATCATTATCATTTGAATATCTTTGAATAATTTGAGCATTTTCTCTAATATATTTTTTAATTTTATTTATCTTATCACACCCACAATTTTTCTTTAATAATTCAATTACTTTTATTAATTCGTCAATAATATACATTTCATTTAAAAAAATATATAAGTCATCATTTAATATTTGAAGAATTTTATTTATTTCTATTAATTTTTTACAATAATAATTAATTTCAATTTGTATTCCATTATTATATTCTATGTCATTATATTTTAATTGAATTTCATCTGATGTAATAAAATAGCAAATAATTGCTAATAATATATAATAACATTGACTCACTTCTTTTGTAATTTCTGGGTTTCTTTCTTTATTTGTAATGTACTTAATATTATTTCTTGAATAAATATTTTCAATCTTCTGATATAATTCATTTTCATTTTGATTAAAGTTGCACATTATTCTTATTTCGTTGATTATTTTTAGTATATTTAAAATATAATTAACATTTGATTCAATCCATATTATTTTTAATAAAAAAATACTTATATTATTTTGACTTTTTATTATTTTATTTTCACTTGTAAATCTGATTTGTAATAATAATTCTATAATTTTATGGTATATATCATCTTTATAATAATCTTTATAATAAATATCAATATTATTTCTATATCTTTGTAAATAATAAGTAATATAATCTTGGAAAATCAAATTATTTGGAATAAAACACATTATTTCAAAAATAAATTTATGATTATTTGCAATTTCATTATATAAATTGTTTACTAAAGATTCTTCGGCATCATGAAAATCATTTAATTTTTTATTATCTTCATTTAGCATTGTTCTTATTGTATTTTCATGAGCTATATAATATAAAACAATATTTTTATTTATATAATTAGAAATAAATTCAAAAAAATTATAAAAGCCAGGAACATTGTAATTGAATAAAAATTTACAATTACATATATAATTATTGTCAATAGTCATTTCGTTAAAATATTTTATTAATATTTTTTCAACTATATTTTGGCTAATAGATTGATTTTTTTCTATTTCTATTAAAGTTGTTAGTATATTATTGTCTTCTAAAATCTCAAAAATTTTTTTGAAATTTGTAAATAAAATTTCTTTTTTAATATATTCAATAACGCAAGATACAATATCAATAGTAAATGGATTAATTAGTTTATCTTCATATATTTTTTCAATTAAATATGAACAATTTTCTTTGTTATCATCATCTTCTATTGATTTATATATAAGATCAAATAACTTTTCTTTTATTAATTTTTGTTCATCTAAAAACATTTTAATTTCTTTAATATATTCCTTTTTATCATCATTATCAAAACTTTTTTCTTCTAATTTTTCGTTCAGAAAAATTTCCAATATTTTATCAAATTCACTAATTAGATTTAAATCTTCTTTATGGTCATTAATTATAGTTTTAATACCTTTTTTGAATAATTCTTTTAGCGTTATTTTATTATCACCATCTAAATTATCAATAAATATTTGGTGTATATCAGGGTTAATATCTGGCAACAAATATATTCTTTCATTCCTTTTATTATTAAAATTTCTATTAATATGTATAATAATTATATAATTATATTTATCATCCTTAAAATTATTTAATATAAAATTACTTATAAATTTAATATTTTTGGAATTTGATTGATTAAATTGAATACATATACAATTATCCTTTTCAATTTCTAATTTATTATTATCATTATTCTTTTTTTTTTCCTCTATTAAATTTTTAAAATCGTTTTCACTTCTTACCTCTGTTATCATAAAACTCATATCTTTATTATATTTTTTAAATGTATTAGATAAACTTGTAAAAGTGTATATTATAGATAATTTATATTTCCTATTTTCTTCTTTCTTTAAATAGTCAACATAATCTTTGAAATTATAAATATCCTTCGAATATTCATATTTTTTTTTAATAATATTATTACTTGGTAAAACCGCTATAATATCCTGCGGCAAAATCTTATAAATTTTATCAATCACATTTTCTTTTAATTTATTTAAATCTAATTTTTCTTTTTTTTCTTCTTCTTCGTCAAATTCATTCATATATTTTTTTGATACCTTACTAAAATAATAAATTAATCCCTGAATTTCTTGATCACCACAATTAATTAATAAATTCTTAAGTGAATAATTTGTCTCTTTATATTCCTTAATAATGTTCTTTAAATCAATATCTTTAATTATTTCATTTGATATATATTTTAATTCACTATCTAATAATTTATCAAAAGATACAATCATTTTTTCAAGCCTATTTAAAAAAGCTAAATCACATTGATTTACAAAATTTTTATCAACAATTATGATAATTCTAAATTTATCATTAACTAAAGTTTTTAGCTCTTTAAAACTATCTAGACATATTTTAGCATATTTTTCATCATCTATTAATTCATAATTCATATTATATAAATCAAATAAAAAAGGATGAATTTGATTTAAATTTTCAATAATAATCAATTTATCATCCTTTGCATCTTCTTGAATGTCATTAATTTTTTTAAATCTATATTCATTATTATTATCGTCAGGAAATGGACTTCCATCATATAATTTTGTTTTTTCTTTAAATGGATTCTGTAATTTAATATTCTCATATATTAAAGATGCTAAGGATTGCTTTATTTCCATTAATAAAAATCTACTATTATTGTCTTTTATATTATCATTTATACATTTATTTAAATTATAGTCATTAAGCTTTGATTCTTCGATTTTTAAATTGGTTTCTTTCATTGCATCACATTTTAAATTATATAATTTTTTGAATAAATAAACTGAATTTAACTTTATTGCTTTATCTTGATTTTCTAATGAATAACCTTCGATAATTCCTTTGATTAAATCCATTTCTTCCCTAATATCATCTAATATTAAATTAAAATCTATATCAATTTCATATTCTATTCCTCCAAAATTTCTTTCAATATATTTTGTTATTCTCTCGACTTTTTCATTGTCATTAAATTCCGCAGATTTTCCAAGGTCAAATGCTGTTCCTTTTATTAAATTATAAAAATCGCGATTTCCGTGAAAATCTTTTCTGATTTTGCTATATTTTTTCATTAATGTTTTAAATTCTTTTTTCCTTACTATTGATTCAAATGTTTCTTTATTCATTTTTTTTATTTTATTTTGTCCACCTATATTCTCATTATATTGTGGTATATTATTTTCTGAATTTGTAGAATTAGATTCATCTTGGATATCAAAATTATTATTTTCATCCATTTGATTTACATTAGAACATATGTATATTTTATAATAATCTTTATATACTATTAATTTATTAATAAAATCTAATTTTTTTTTATATTCATAGTAGGTATGAGAGAGAATTTCAAATACTTTGTCATTTTTTATTTTAGGGGAAATACTTTCAACAATATTCTGAGCAGTATTGATTAACTCATCTACTTTTTGGTCTAAATCTGGAACTGATGAGACTAAAGCCCTATTTAATTTTGCTGCATCTAATGAATAATTACTAAGGCCGATAAAACTTATCCCTTCATTTTTTCCTGCATAATCTAGCTCTGAATGCATTGCTTTAAGTGGTTTAAATTTAGATCTTTCAGCTAATCCTAATTCGTCAAATAAAGCTTCAGATATTGGTAAATCTAGGTTTTTTTCTTTTATCTTTTTATATTTTTTTTTTGCTTTATCAAATAAAATTTCAACGTCCTCAGGTTTGGTTGAATCTGAACCTTGAAAATATGTTTGAACTACTTTAGGGAATAGTTTAAAAAATCCTTTGTCAGAATATTTTCCCTTCATACATCTGTTTATTAGTTGTACACTTAAACTTTTTCCTGTTCCAGGTTTACCAATTATTATAAGTGGTATATTGGTTATTAAAGAAACAAACAATAAAAATAAATTTTCTTTTAATAGAGAATTTTTTCCTATTCCTTTTTCTGGTTTTACTTGTTCGAATAAATAATCCTCCTCTATCTTAATAAAATCTCCAAATTTTTTTATATCTTCACTTCTAATTCTAATTTCGTTTCTGAATTGTTCATTTTTAATTTGATCAATTAAGTTTCCATTTTTTTCTTCTGTTTTTTCATTATTAATTAATTCGAAAAATATAGGTCTTAATTCAACTTCAAAATTTCTTCTAATCATATCACTTGTTAATCTAATATAATAACATAGATAAATAGAGCATATAATACTCCTTATCTTATCATTATTTTTATTTGCATTTTTATTTTCGAATTTATTTTTCTTTTCAAAATAATCTTGGAAAAATCTAACTAATTTTGGAAATCTTGCAATTTCCCTTAATGAAACAACAGAATAATCAAAAGTTTTCCTTAAATATATATGACATTTTGATATGGCTTTTGTGGTCATCTTATGTAAGCTTTTTTCTTCTTTTTCATCAAATAAATTTGCTATAATGTTATAAATATATTTTTCTTCGTCCTTTTCATCCAAAGCTCCAAAGCTAAAAACATAATACAAAAGAGATTGAGGTAGAGGATTTACTAAATATACTAGATCATTTTCATCATCATCAGGAAAGCTTAATCCACATTTTTCTTTATTTCCCTTTATTCTTCTATATGGATTGCAAGCCCCTATTAATCGTATATTATCGCTAATTTTATTTCCATTATATGTCCTTTTAATAAATATTTCTGTTATTAATGACAAAGATGGGCAAGTATTTATTTCGTCAAAAAATAGCCATAATTCTTGATTTTCTTGAATTTTAGCTTTTTCATCTTTTTTTTCCATTATTTCACATAATTTTTCATCATTAATCCCTGGATGGATGTTGATTGTTTCTATTTTCTTGTGCCCATTATTCAATATTTGATTTAATTTAGTGATCAAAGCAGTCTTACCACATCCCGTCTCTCCCATTATAATTACTGGAACATTTGCCTTTATTCTATATAATAATAAAGCCATTTTTCTAAAATTATCATTGGTTATTACGTAATTATTTTCTTTTTCCTCTATTATAGATATTAAAGAGTATTGAACTTCTCCATTAATTTTTATATCATTTTCTACCTGATTTGGGAGATCTAATATTTCTTTTAACCTATTTAAATATTCTTTTGAACTTTTATATTCTTGAGAATCATAGGTTGGAATTATAAATTTTTCATATGTCATTTTTTCTCTAATTGTAAAAATCAAAGGATAAAGAAATTTTTTATTATTTAAATCATTATCATATATATCAGTTAAATTATCTATATAATTAGTTTTTTCTTTTTTAATTTCTCCAGTTAATAATTTTGCAAATCCTCCATTTGTAAAATACTGTGTGCATTTAGCAAATTCTTCTATACATTCATTTGTTACATTTTCTTTTCCATGCCAAAATTCTAATTGACCTTCGAATTTATTATATTGAGATATAAAAAGTTTAATAAATATATCTATTTGATGATATGAACAATTCTTAATACCAATATGTTTTCTCACATAATTTTCTATTGCTTCGTTAGAATTAATTCTCAACATTCTATTAAAAATATTAATAATTTTTGTAGAAAGATTAAATTCTGGCATATTTTTAATTGAAATATTTTCTCGTTTAAATTTTTTTAATATACTAAATTTTTCTAAGTAGCTATCAAAGCAATTTGGTATTTCTATATAGATAGAAATTTCTTTTGGAATATAAATAATACTTTCATTATTTGAATAAAATTTTGTAATAAGAAAAGAAAATAAAAATTCATTAATTACTGATTTTTCTTCTGATTCAGATAAATCTAAATGAATAGCGGCGGCTTTATAATTATAATTTTCTTTTTTTATTTTATTTAATAAATTCTTTAATTTATCAAAAATAATTGTCTTAGTTAATATACCTCCTAAAGTAAAATGGTAATATATTTTATTATTATCCTCTATATCTTTTCTGATTTTTCCAGATTTGCCTAAACCACAAATTTCGGAAGTTATAACTTTGATATTATCTAATTCTGTTATAAATTTTTTTTCATTGTCATTTTTGATTTTCCCAGATTTGCCTAAACCACAAATTTCGGAAGTTATAACTTTGATATTATCTAATTCTGGTATAAATTTTTTTTCATTGTCATTTTTGATTTTCCCAAGTTTTGATAATTTTGATGTTTCAAAATTAGTATCATTTAAACATTTATTTTTCTTAATATTCATTTTTTTGAATGCATCATTTTGAAAGACTTTTGTATCAAATTTATCCATCTCTTTTAAAAATGAAGTAATTTTATTACTATTAATTTTACTCTTTTCTTCATCTTCATATACAAAAACTAAGCATGAATCCAAATATTCTTGTATTTTCCTTTTATCAACATTAATCATATTTTCCTCATTATATTTTTTATTTTTAAATGATAATAGTTGATCTATATAGGCATTCATTATACTATATTGACTCTCAGAAAATGAATCATTTAATTCTACAACAAATAAAGTATTATAATTGCATAAAATTGCTCTATAAAAAAAAGATTGTATTTCTTCAGAAGATGTTTCTGTATTTGTAATTAACATATTTTGAGCAACTGGTAATTCTTTGATTTTATCCGAGAAAATATCTATGATAAATTCTTCCATTGAAATATTTTCGCATTTATGCAAATAAATACCTTTATATGTATAAGATGATTTTATTCTCATATTATCATAATGTTCTACTAAACTTGTTTCATTATTTTCAAATAAAGAGGTAATATACATTGAAATACTTTCAAGAGAATTTTTATTATATAATTCATATTGATTAATAAAATCTTGTGCATCTCTTTTAATTGTTTTGTAACCTTCTTTTATAATATTGTCTTTTTTATTTAAAATATATCTTAAAAATGAATCAATATTGAAACTTGTTTCTAAATGCTCTATAACACTTCGAATTTGTTTTCCATATAAAAATCTCAAATTAACTTTTTCTTTATAAATGGATTCTAACTGAGAAATATAATTATTTTTTACATTTGTTAAAAAATTTTTAATAGATTTAAAACTAACTTCTTCTTCACCTAACTCATATTTTATTTTACTCATTTTTTCAACTTTTATACGTATTTTTATAGGTAAACTACTTCCTTTAGATCTTAAAATTATCATATCTTTTATAATTATTTCTAAATTATTTATTATATTTTTAAAAAATATTAAAGTTTCATGTTTTGTTCTTATGATATTATTATCTTGGAGATCAAATTCATCATTATCAGTTTTGGGCTGTAAAGGTGGTATTTTATTCTTTAAATAAATTAATTCTTCCAATGTTATTGTTTTGCATTTATCTTCTTCATAGTATAAAAAGTCTTCTTTATCTTGATAAATATTTAATATTAATACATCCTTGATTTTAGATTTTACTAGCTCATAAATATTTTCAGAATTATCATAATATAGATCTAATTCAATAATTGCTAAATATTTTTTAGAATAATTTATAAATTGAGAAATAACTTGAGGTTCCATATTTTTTATGTAATCAAATCTATCCTTTTCACTCATTGTCTTCATTCTATTTATGTGAGATACACAAACTTTGGTATCTTTTATATCCTTAATTTTTATTGTTCTATTTGTAGGTTCTATTCTATTTTCTAAATTATCAATATCTTGTTCTTTTTTGGAAAATAAAAAATCAATTGCTTCTTTTTTTTCATTAAGGCAAGTAAATAATTTATTATAATTTTTTATATTTTGATAATCATATATATTATTCTGTTTTAATTCTTTTAATATATTTTTAATTTGTATTAAATTATTTTCTTTTTTTGATAAATTCTTATATTTTTCAGACAACACAAAATTTGAATCTTTTTTATTTTTTTCAAAACATTCAAAAAAGAAAATCATACTGTTTATATCTAATTCATATTTTTTACTTTTGAATAATATAGTTAAATCTTTAACTAATTCTTCATTTACAATACCATAAAACTCTATAAAACAAGAAATAAATTCCTTTGCTTTTTCTTCATTATTACTCAATTTTTCCTTTATCACTCTAATGATATCCTTATAATTTTCATCATCAGCAAAAGTGTTAATACCATTATCTTTCTTTAATAATTCACCTATTTTTTCCAGTTCTTCTTTCGCTTTTTTAAAAATTTGAGTTTCATCATTATTTGTATTATATTTATCATATAAAACTTTAAATAACAAAAAATTTTCAACACTTTTAATATCATTAATTGTTCCTTCCAAAGAATCACATTTTTGAATTAGTTCTTTGATTGTTTCACCTTTATATTGTTTAATTTGTTTATTTTGACTATCTTTAATAACTTCTATTAATTGTTTTATTAAATCCTTATATAAATCTTTATAATAAATTATAATATTATCTTTGACATTTTTTAATTTTTCTATATCTTCATTTATCTTATTAATTTTACTTTTAAGATTTTCAAATTCTTCAATTGGCCTATAATCATCATATAATAATTTAATCAAACCCATTCTTTGTAATATAAAATTTTCATCATTATTTAGAAATTCTTCAAGTTTTTTCTTCTTTATATTCCCATCAATATCATCCTTTATATCTTTCAGCAAATTTTCTATTTTCTCATAAAATTCTTCATCATTTTCCTTGATTTTTCCTTTTTCTATTAATCTACATAATAACAATATTTTTATATTATATTTATCGACAAAAAATTCTTCTTTTGTAAAAGTGTTTTTTTCCATTAATTTTTTTATAAATTCATTTAGAATTAACTCTCTTTCTTCTTTCTTTTTTTCATTATGTTCAATTATTCTATCACCTTCCCCTTCGTCCAAATTTTTTTTATTATCTAAACTTTCAATTAATTTTATTATATTATTTATATCTTCTTCGTTTTCTACTTTATTTACAAATTCTCCAAAAATAAAATCTTTTATATCTGTAAGATCAACATATTCTTCTTCTATTTCATTTTCCCTCCCTTTTTGTTTCAGATTTTCTTTATCAATATATATTTTTATAATATCAATATAAATTAAGCAAATATTATTTTTAGATAATTTTTTAATTATATTTTTAATAAAATTTAATTTTTTTTTTTTTTCTTCATAAGTAAAATTTAATATAGCTAATTCAACTATAACTTTTCTTGCTTTTTCTAAATCTTTACCACTTAATGTCTCTATTTCTTTTTTAATGATATCATATCTTTTTTTCAAAGAATCTAAAAATATCTTTTTATCCTCTATTTTTTTTATATTTTTAATATTAACTAATTTAATTACATCATCAAAATTAGAAATTGTTTTTATTTTAGAAGTAATTTTTGTAATATATCCATGTAAATTATCTTTAAAAACGGATTCAAAATTCTGTTTCCTGAAATCTTCAATAAAATATTCATCAACATTATCTAATTTAAATTGATCAAAAATATCCGAGTCAACTTTATTAGAATATTTATTCTCTCTATAGTAAGGATTATATTGAGTTATAAATCGAAGTTTATCAATATCTGATAGATCATCATTATTTTTAATATATCTATTTATAATTTGATTCAATAGAAAAGTAAATTCATCAATCTCATAATATTTATTTGCATCTTTTTTGATTGTGGATTTGGCTTTATTTGAAAAAATTAGATTTACTAATTCATGATAGTTTAAGAAAGCATTTCTTAATTCGAAACAAATTTTTATATTATCTTGTTTTGGCTTTTTATGACAATTTAATACATATTTCCAAAAATCAACCGTAAAATTAACAAAAAAAATATTTTTTGACTTTGAAAAATTTATTATTGATTCAATATTCTTTATTATTTTAAGTATGTTTTTGCTTTCATTTATTTGCTCATCATCGGAATAATTATTTAAATCATTATTTTTAATGGGTTCTGGTGCATTATAATTAACTTCCTGTTTTCCTTTATCATCAAAGTTTGAAATATTACAAAAATATTTTTTTGATTCATCTTCAGGATTAGGTGTCAAATCTCCCTTATTTTCATCAATATTATTTGCTTTTTTAAATTTTAAATTTTTATATAATTTTACAATAAATTTTTCCTTTTCTTTTGTATTGTCAGATTTAAAAAATCCTTTAAAAATATTATCTTTGTTTTTCTCTAAAATATTTATAAATGTCTCAATATCTTTTATATAGTTTAATCCAATTTGAAAAATTTGAAATTCTTTTTTATCTATGGAATGAACTACAAATTTATTCAAAAACTCAAAGTTTTGACTAATTGGATTTATGAAATGAGTATGATAAATAAGTAGTATTTCATATAATACTTCAGGGTTATTAGTAAATAATTCATCTATAACTAAAGAAAAATTTGCTTCATCATAATAATTTAGGTAACAAAGAATAATTCCATAAAATTCTATTAAATTATATTTATTTTCTTTTATTAATTGCTCTGCTTCATTTTTAATAATATTTTGGAATTTTGATTTATAATTTTTCAAATTCGATTTTCTATCCATATTATTTTCATTTTGTTTTTGTTCTTCATTCATTTTCCTAAATATTTCCAATAATACAGAACAAATATCTTTCTTTTTATAAATTTTATAAAAATAATGAAATCAAGAAATAGAACCCTTTTTTCTCTGAATATAATTTAATAGCTTCTTTATATAAATCATCGATTTTTTCTTCTTCTCCTTCTTCTTTTAAGGCTTCTATAAAAATATCAATTTTTTCACTGTATTCAATTATATTTTGAGGAATTTTTCTTTGAATATCTATAATTCTTTTCCCTACTTCTAAAGTAACATCATATATAAAAGTAGTTTCTTTATCTTCAAATGTTATGATATATTTATTCTCTCCTATTTCAAATTCAAAATAATATTTATTTGATTTCTTTTTTTTTTCCTTTGGAGTTGGTTTTATTATTTTAAATATTTTTTTATAATAAAATTTTTTATTTACATATGGATCTTCAATCGAATAAATACATTCAGGTTTATCATTATTATTTTCAGGTACTATAAAATTAACATCTTTAGATTTTTCTTTTTGGTTACTCCAATAATATGCAAAAAAGTACAAGAAGTCCATTTAAAAATAAAATTTTTTGAGTAACTATATATGTAATTAAAAAGTGGAAAATAGTTAAAAGTAATTTATATTATATGCTTAACTAATTTTGATTTTATTAATATTTATTTAAAAATTATTTTAAAAGAATAAACACAAATCTTAAGTTAATTTTAATTTAAATGGGGATTGGGGATTGGGGATTGGGGATTGGGGATTGGGGATTGGGGATTGGGGAT
>Ga0247609_10003776_pt1 | contig 15260 bp, 16 predicted proteins | sample 172DNAGHGlowgp2_FD_193487 | JGI IMG/M metagenome (GOLD analysis project Ga0247609, IMG submission 193487) | Sheep rumen microbial communities from Palmerston North, Manawatu-Wanganui, New Zealand - 1728 DNA GHGlow gp2 | ecosystem: Host-associated > Mammals > Digestive system > Stomach > Rumen ...
AGTTATCCTGTTTAGCCTTTATTTCCCATCCAAAGGATAGTCCAGCATCACCCTCTACGACAAAGTAACTAGCTGTTCTTTCCGATACATAGCAATCACCATCTCCGTACTTTTGCAGAAATACTTGATAGCCATAGTTGTAAATGGTCTGTTCAAACATAGCATCTAGCCATACATAGCACTTGCCGTCTTCAGCTATCGTTCCCTCGCCTACATCTCCGAACAATGGTGTTGGTGTTTCGTAACAGTACAAATGTCTTTCACCATAATCTTTTGTTTGAACCACTCTTGACTTATGCCCGGTAACATCAAGATTTGAAAATCGTGCATACATCCCCGAACCAGTAACATCAAAACCTATAACAGCGCCAGATGACGGACCATTCAAAACAAAACTACACGCACCAGCACTATCAATCTCTATTCCGTCAGCATCAAGTACCGCTTTATTACTAGAATTACGTTTTAATGTAATTCTGGCATTTGTAGAACTAATTATTGCTTCTTTTGTGATTGAACCACTTGTTACTGAACTACTTATACTTCCGCTATTTATAGTCCAACCAGCAATAGTTCCACTTGTTGAAGTTAATGCACCAGTTGATGATACCTCAAATTTTGTGCCTAGTTTTATACTACCACCAGTAACTTTGAGATTAGAACATTCAACCGCACCAGCATTAGATACCTTAAATACACCACTACCCATGTTGATACTACCGCCTGTAAGAGTAAGTGAACTTGCTGTTACCGCACCAGCTTTTGTGACGCTGAAATCAGTTGATGATATGGCTATATTTTTTGATGTCAAGTTAAGTGTTCCACCTGACATGATTGTAAACACATCATTTGCAGATAAGTTAAGGTTATCAGCCTTGACCTTAAAATCTGTAGCACTTTGGTCATCTGCATCTAGTCCTAACTTGACTTGTGCTATACGTCCGTTTGTATTGACCTTTAACACGATTTTGTCTGAAGTCTGTGTTAACTCAGTTGATAGATTGCCTATATCTGTAGTATGTTCGCTAACTGTACTTGATAACCCATCAACAGTATTTTCCAAAATATGACTCTTTCCACTTAGCTTTGATATCTCGTTTTTAAAGTCATTTACAGGACTAGGTTGTACTTCTTCACCAACAGCTGATATCGTATCAACTAAACTCTGAATACCTCTCATTGTTCTGTTCATTACAAAACTACTAACAACTCGATCTCTTGTGTTCAGTATGACATTTGAACCTAGTTCCAACATAGGATTTCCGTATGTATCAACCTTAAATGGTCTATAAGTTATGTCCTTAATCTTGTTCAATAACCTTGTAAGGGCATCTGTTAAGTCCTGTGTACCCTCTAAACCAAATACAAGTGGATTTCCCTGTATGATGTACTGATTCGTGCTTGTTCCAACTACAGTTCCTGAATCTTGGTCTTCACTCTTAGCCACGATTCCTGTAATCTTCTCAGTTGTATATTGTTCATATGAACCAGAACCATCTATGTACCAGTAATATTCAATTGTTTCATTACTAGGCAAGCTAACATATTCAAACTTGCCATCTCTGTTTATGTGTCCAAAAACACCGTTTATCTCGCATATACTTTCGATAATGTATTTGCCGGATAATGTACCCTCGACTAAAAATCCTTTTTGAACCGACAGGGTATCATTTATAAGAGTCACGTTTTCCTGTGTTACATTTAAGTAATTGAAAAAGCTATCTCTCAGCTGCTTAACTGTTAATGGGAATGTAAGACCATCATACCAACTTGCTACATCTGCATTTAGTATGTAATACATTTCGTCATAACAGATAAGATTCCTGTATGACCTATCGTTTGTTGGTCTGTCAGATTCTACCCTGTACTTTCCTATAGGGAAAATCACTTTATCATTTTGATTCGCATAAACAATGTTGTTTCCAGCATCATCAACAAGAAACTCTCTGTTTTCTGTCCATAACTTACCAGATAGTCCGTTGACATCCCTTAATTCCATCTCAGCATCTAACAGATTATCCTTAAATGAATGATTACTTGATATCTGAATGCTAAAACAACTAGCTTCACACGCTCCAAATCTAAGGTTTTCTTCACTACACAGGCTTTCTTCTAATGTCATACTCTCAGCACAGATATTTGCATTTTCTAACACTACTTGATTGTTGTTTTCATCAGTAAATGTCAGTTTTAAGTATTTAGGGAATGTATCTGAAAATATTTTATTATAATCCAAATCAACACCCCCTAATACTCAATAAATGCTAGTCTTACTTGATCGTATGTGTTTTTGTCCAGCCTTGTAAACTCTATTGTACCTGGCAAATAAAAATCACCTGTATAATATCCGTCTGCTTCATCATCGTAATAATAGCAACTTACTTTACGTTCTACCCAGCTAGTGTAGTTTGACCTAATACCATCTATTACCTCTCTCAACTGAGAATCCCTTAGTGTGATTAACTCAAACTCTATCTTGCATCTAGTATGGGGCATCGGATTCCTATGCAGATACCCGTCAGCGTCCACATAGGAATCGTTATCTTGCCTTTGTGCTGGTGAACATTTGTAAGTTCCTCTTCTGATATAAGATAAAGGTATTTCGTAACTACCTACTTTGATTAGGTAACTTCCGTTATGCATTTTTCTTACCTCCTTACATCAAAAAAGGACTGTTACCAGTCCGTTTATAGTAATTATTTGCTTCACTTCTTGTTGCTGAGAATACATCTCTACTGTCAATTGTTAGGTTCTTTTCACTTATTGTTCTAAGTAAACTGTTCTGTTCCCTTAGTAGTGCATTCTGCTCCGATAACAAGTAATCGTTGTTTCCGTTGTTGTTAGAATCATATCCGTTATAAACACTCTTTCTCATTTCAAGTGTCTTAGGTGATGTTAACAGCCTTGAACCAAATCTTGACATTGCAGAAACAAACGAATTGTTCATTATGGATGCCATCTGTGACCTATTAAGAATCTCAGTTTTACCGTTAATATGTCCCATTACTTCAGGTCCAGCTTCACCAGCAATGAATACAGAACCAGCATCCAAAGTACCACCGGCAAACTGTGGGATACGATATAAAGTACCATTAGGACCTACCGCACCACCTGTAGCCGCAGCAACCGAATCAGTATTAGTTGTTTGGAAATCAGCCGTAAATGTAACCGTTCTTGTTCCTGTCCACCAATTCCACAAATCCATCAGCTTGTTTTTACGATCCTTGACATAAGGGTTTGCATCCGATGCATCAGCTATATCAAGTCCAAAGGTTACATTTGTCTGTCCTGTCCACCAGTTCCATAATGACATCAACTTATTCTTTCTGTCAGCAACATATGGATTATTGTCTGTAGCATCTGAAATATCTAATCCAAATGTAGCATTTGAACCTAACCAAATAGAGTTTTTAAACTTGTTAAGCGTCTTAGCCCATGTTGAATTAGCTGTTAAGCCCTCTATGCTGTTAAGCTGTCCACCGATGTATGCACCAAATGCAATGTCTTTACCTATCCATGTATTGTTCTTGAACTCATTAAGTTTCTTTTTCCAAGATTCAAACTTAGATAAGTTACCATCACTGTTGCCCTGTGTTGTGGTGTTGGCATTCATGTCAACTGATTTGCCTGTCCATGTATTGTAAAGGTTTTTAAACTTACCTCTCCAAGTATCTAGGTCATCAATCTTCTTAAGGTGTCCACCTGGCGTTGCACTTAATGTTGATTCCTTATCAACCCATGACTTAGTCAGTGCTTCATACTTAGTTCTGATATTATCCAAGTCTTTCTGTGATGTAGCTTCACCTTTCATGTTGGTCTTAAGGTTCGATTGCATATTTGTGTACTTAGTCTTTATGTTGTTAAGTACAGTATTTATCGACTCAAAACCTTTCTTGGATGTAACAGCACCTTTCAGCTTGGTATTTATCGTTATTGTCTGTTCCTGATTGCCCTGTACTAAATTAAAAGTATCTAAACCGATACCAGTAACTGTACTAGCCGAACCACTAAACAAATCTTTTAGGCTGAACTTACTCTTTAGTTTCTGTATTAAGTCATCAAAGTTGTAACTGTTCAGCGCTTTTATGAATCCCTTTATGATTCCCATAAAGATATTCTCACCATCTTCATACATAGCTTTTGCTGGTGAATGCATCTCAAATTTATCTGCAATAGCATTCTTTATAGCTGTGTATATTGCTACAACAGGCGCTGTGAACGGATTTGATTGTAAGGATAGCTTTATACCCTGTGCAATTCCCTTAACAATGTTTTCACCTATGTTATTCCATTGTTTAGCGCTGTTCTGTTCATCTAGCATCGATGCAACTTCACTAGGCGCACCATTATATCCGTGTGACGTACTATCTGTTCCGTTTAATAGGTTTGTAATAGACTCTTTAATGCTCTTAATAGTCTTGCCTATTCCTGTGTTTGAAATAAACTCCGTAACATTAGGTAATTCCACTTTTATTAAATCAGCTATGTTAAAGAGTATTTTTCCGTATTGTGCTATAAACCATGCTGGTGAAAATACAGTTACAAGAGCATCTTTTATTGTAGCCTGTAATGGTGAAATGCTTTTAATTACACTCTGTTCGCTGGTACTAAAGCTATTCCACTTAAACTCGATAACATCTTTTAATCCAAATACTATCTTTCCATAGTTTGCCGTAAACCATGCTGGACCAAACGATGTTGATATAAGTGTTGCTAATGAGTATTGTGCTGGTGATAAGCTAGGATTATTCTTTCCTGACAAATCACTTATTACAAACTCAACAGCTTCAGCTACATCAAATGATAGTGGTCTATCTTCAAATACACCCGTCCATATATCTTGTAATTCATCTATGAACGATTGATCCACCTTGTTACCAGATGCCCATTCATAGTATTTCTCACCTAAGTATGCACCACCTATAGTAACAGCAAATGCTATTGTTAATGGTATATTTTTGGTAAGTGCCAAATTAGTTAATATAGCACCTAAACCAGCAATAATTTTTGTCTTTTCACTTGTATTATTCTTGAATCCTGTTAATGTATTTCCTATTGCTGTGATAAGTCTTGAACAAAGTGTTTTTACTTTGCCTAACAAATCATCTACTTGTACATTTTCTAAGAACTCACCTAACTTTTGACCTATTAATTTAAAGTCAGTATCTTCTAGCAATGTAATTCCGGCATCAAGGATTCCACTAACCCATGTATGAACGGTATCACCCCATTCTTTAAAGTCAGCTGTTCTAAAGAACTCATTGATTCCTGTAGCAATAGAATTACCAAAGTTAGTCCAATCAAAAGTCTTTCCAAAACTGTTAAGGAAATAAAATGCTGTGTTGATTGCACTTGCTATAGTCTTTCCTAAATCACCAAATAATCTAGGGGTTATAAGTCCATTAAGGAACTCAGCTAATCCTTTACCAAAGTTCTTAGCCTTTTGATAAATAGAATCCCATGGAATAGACTCCATAACCTCTGATAACTTGTCAGATATGGTTCTTCCTAGTCCGTACCAATCACCAGCTTCAATCTTTTCTGCTAACTCTTTAGCAAAATCGCCTAAAGCATCATCTACATTCGCGGTTTCATATAGGGCGCTGTCACCACTACCGCCACCGCCACCGCCTCCACCACCAGAACTATTGTTGTCCAGTGATAGATTATTCAGTTCATCAAAACTCTGTAATTGCTTATTAAGATCTTTTACAGAATCCGATGCACCACCAGCACTACTTCCTACATTGTTTAGGACAGCTGATACTTTTGAATAAGTAGACCTACCAGATAATCTTGCTATCAATGCAGAAATAGTGTTAATTGCACTAACAAGATAGTTTATAAATGATTGCAATGCTGGCGCAACTAAGTTGAATATAGGTTCAAAAGCTGCTCCAAACTGAAATTTCAGCGTAGACAGGCTGTTCTTAAGAGAATCTATATTACTTCTAGTGGTTTCAAACATTGCACCACTTGATTTTAGTGCAGAAAAACTATCTGTTATGGCTGTTCTTAGTCTTCTAAACAGCACATACAATGACCTTATTCCTAATCCATATTTTAGGATTTTCATAAAGCCTGTGCTTGCTAGTGATTGCGCTTTGGTATTAACCTTTGATATGGTATCTCCAATTTTACTGATTCCAGATTTTAACCCTGTAAATCCACTCTTGATACCACTAGCTGTCATTTTTAATAATGACGATGCAGCGCTTAATGCTTTATCCTTGATTTCTGACAACCTACTAGACAAGTCACCTGTATCTACATCCGGCTTTGCACTATTCATAGTCGATACAGTATTCTGTACTTGATTTTGAGTGTCAGTTAACGTATTTTGAATATCTACTAGTTCACTTCTATAAGTCTGAAAAGCGTCTGTATCAATGTTAATTCCTGTTCTGTTGTCATCTAATTGCCTTAGTTTTTCACTAAGTCTATCTATATCACCTTGTATAGCTGTTACACGTCTATTGAATGAGGTTAGTGAAGAAGAATCTCCACCTAGCGCAGCATCTTTTAATGATTTTAAACCAGCAAGTTGTTCTTTTATGCCATTAACACGATCACTTACTTCTTTCTCAGCTTTTGTCATACCACTCGTGTCGATTCCGAGTGATTTTGACGCTTTTGATATGGCTTTGAGTTTAGATGTGTCTAAAGCACCTAAAGCTGTTTTTAGAGTGCTTAATTGGCTTTCCAACTGTCCAAAGACCGCACTAGTACCTTTGGCTGTGGCTGTGACTTCAACTTGCACCTGGTCTATTGTTTCTGCCATCTACTTAACCTCCTTCCCTTTTTTAATATTATTCTTTGTAGCTTTCGCCCATCCCATGAAACGGGCAATAGCATTTTCCTTTTCAAGTTCCTTTTCCTTATCGGTCATCTCGAATAATTTAATGGGTTCATCAATATACTTTGCTTTAGCTTTCTTTCCGTTTAGCACATTATCTATAGCTGTGAACAATGCACTTAAGCCATAGTTTCCCCAAAACAGATACATCATTTCATTTTGATATTCCTGTTCATCTTTCCAAGCCTTTTCATAAACATTCAGTTTTCTAGGGTTGGTGTGCCAAAACTCTTCTTCGGTCATTCCATACTTTCTACAAGTTGGAAACCATGTTTCAAACAGTTTTATTCGGTAACTGACTTCTTCGTTGTTCTCTTCTTTGGAGTCTCTTCTGTATTCTCTTCCTCTGTCTCCTGTCCTGTCTGGTTTGTCCTGTCGAGAATCGCGCGAAAAAAACCGCTTTCTGCCAAAGTCTTCTGATAAACATTAATTAAATCCTGTGGAAACTCACCTTTGTTGTTGATAACGTGCTGTGATATTTCATCTGATGCCTCTTTCTCACTCATTCCTGAACAGTAAGACAGAAAACATCCTATAGCTGCCATACTTGTTATGTTGCTTTCCTGTACTCCACACTTGTTAAGGTATGCAAGGAAATAAAAATCTAAATCTACCGCACGATACTCTTTTCCATTTACTTCAAATTTGTCCATTAATTTATCCATTTTTTTGTCCTCCGTTTTGAATAAAAATTTTTATAAAAAAAAGGGGCAACAATCCTATAGTAGAACTATTGCACCCTTTTAGTTGGTTATTCCGTTTTTATATTAGGTGTTAACCTCAACACCTTAAGCACTTACTGCATCTGTAGGATTAACAGCTGTGTAGAAGTCTGGCTCTCCAATTGGAGTAAAGTGTACTGTAGTTTCAAGAACGCTGTCTACTTCTGCCGCTGGATTACCTCTCTTAACGATGTCAACTGGCATAAAGAAAGCATCTGATATTCCTGGAATATAGAATGTAATCCATGCTCTCTTTCCAGTTGCCTTGTTTGTTTCGTTTGTTTCGTAGATATCATCCCACATATCACACCATGCCTGTGTATAGTTGAATGTGATTGCGATATCACCACCGCCAAGATCACGAAGACCTGGTATATACTTGTGATAGAACTCTTCATTAAGAGAAGTTGTATCTATCATTGATGGAGCGTCATCGAGTCCTGGAATACTCTTAGGACCTGGAATATTTGTATATCCTGTAGTTGGTCTAGTTCCACTTGTTGACTCAAAGGCGATTCCCAGCCTAATTCCGGCTGTGCTTAAATCAATACTTGCGCCCATTTTTCAATTTCCTCCTTGTGAATAAATAAAAAAACACCCAAAAGGTGCTTTTAAAAATCATCACCACTAGCGATTATTCTTCGCGTTCTGATGAAATATTTATGTACATTGTTGTCTAAGATATAATGTGGCCCTGTTACCAAACTAAACCTTAGACCTTTCATAGCATTAACACAGGCATTTGCTACCGCTTTAGCCTCTGACTTGCTAACATTTGTTGAAACGATTATTTGAATCGTATCTCTAAAAGCGTGAATAGAATCATTCGCTATCGTTCTACCAACTTCACTAGGTTCTAATTCTTGAATAAAGACGTTTGGGAAACTTGGAGTGTTATCATTTATCTCATTTGTAAATGAGATGTTAGGATATCTATTATTAAGAATTTTTGGTACTCTAACCTTAAGTTGTGTTGTTACTATACTTTCTATCTGTAATAAATCCATAATTTAACTCCTAAATACTTCGACAGCCCTCATAATGGCATTGTTTCTTATTGTTTCTGATGCATTGTATATAGGCATCGATGCACTTGTACCTATTGAACGTACAAGTTCCCCATTTTCTCTATAGTACCAATAACCAGGGTTTATACCACGATTAGGCGGATGTTTACTTGGATAAGTACCTGGACCATAACCTAACTCAGCTGCTTTTGGATGTCCGGCGCCTGTATTATAGGCTATACCAGCACCAAACTCGATAAACAGTGCATCTTTACCACTTAAATAAATAGTTGCTGATACAATGTCACCTGATCCATTTATTCCAAATCCAATAGACCCCTGTGTACTGTCACCTACTGTAGATGACAGGCTGGCATTTGCTACAGTAACACCATCTTGAATCAATAACTCTGTCATTTGTCTTAGCTTATCATTAATACTATCTAAGTATTTCTCTATTTCCTTAATTGCTTTATCCAAAGAGGCTATACTTAGTTCACATTTGATAGTTTTACTCATTCATCATCAACTCGCTTTTTGAGTATAAATCGTTCCTCGTTAAGTGATGTCTTAATTGCCACCACTCTATAATCTGCACTTTCAGGAAGTACATATCCCTCTTTGTCATACTGAGGTTCGGATTTATGCCAGATAAGAGTCCTTTCATTGAACGGTAACTTACCTTTTGTAGCCTGTATGATAGCATTGTACTTACTAGGATCAAGGCCAAACTCAGCAAGTGTTGTTTCTCCACTATTAAAGCTAATATTCACCTTTGTTTCCACAACTTCGCCATAACAGCTGATAGTTGACTCAACAACAGGAACTTCTTCACCATCTACATTTGTATAAAGGATGTTTCCGTTATCATCTGTAGCATATACAGGTTCGTCTTCTTCATAATTAGCATAATATATAGTTTGACCGTTCTTCTTTAATGTTCTCATTATTCTACCTCTGGCAATCCTGTTACAATTGAAGTTAGAACAGATAAGATTCCAGCTAATAAACTTGCACTAAGAACTACTAGCCAGTTAACTTCAGTAATAAGACTAGCTGTGCCTATTGTAGCAATAGCCGTCTGACAGATTGTTTTAACCGCCCTAATAACTGTTGCTTTCCAAAAGGCTTTATTCTTTACATCGTCTAGCATCTGTAAACCCTCCTTGTTCCATAATTCCATCTAACCGATGATGCATTGATTTAGAAGACTCTTCAACTTTAACAACTCGCCTGTCCAGCTCGTCATATTGCTTTTTGGATAAAGACATTTCTTCTTTAATATCCTTTACATCTCCGGCAATTCCCTCTAACTTGACATCGATTTTTGTTTCTCGTTTAACTCGTTCTGCTAAATCTTTTGAATCGTTTCTACGATTGCTTTTAAGCCCAAAATAAACAGCAAAAGCAACCGATACGATACCGACTAACAAAGATATTTCGATTGTCATATTGATTGCTCCTTAATTTTAAGTGTGCCGCCCACCACCAATTATCTTACACACACCCTTGCATCAAGGATGTCACGAAGGCACAACACCCTCAACACGCACATCTTCTAAAACTGTCTGCAAAATGGCACAACGCCATTAAAGCATCTTCTACGATCAGTGTAGTTTCTGCTAACTCCATTCTCACTATGAGATGTTTGAAGTTCTGCCCCTACTTGGTTGTAATCGTATTTTGTCAGTTTCTTTATATTAGAGATGTATCTTAGCATATCCTCTTCAATATCGGATGAAGACATATCATCTGGATAATGCCTTGCATCCTTTATCTCCGAGATTGCATCGTTGAGGATTTCCGTTAATATGGCTATATCTGATTCCTCCGTAACGCCCAATGTAGTTTCTAGTGATTCTAAAATTTCATTGATTGTTTCTGCATCCATATTACATCCTCACTATTTATAAATTTATGCTGATGGTGTATCACCAATTGTAGCAACTACTACACCATAAAGGTTTTCAGCAAAGAACTTAACACCTGATACAACTGAATCATCAACTGTATCTCTCTCATAGTTAGGTCCCTCGTGAATACCGATAAGTCCTGTTTCGTCTGTTGTGAATGAGAATGCATTTGAAATATCTGCTGCACCAGCATTTACATAGTAACAAACGATGTTTTCTTTAGCTGTTGCATAAATCTTGCCCTTTGGTACTGAAGAATTAAGGAATACATCACCAAGTCCAAGAAAATCCTTTAAATATGTCATACCAAATACTGTCTGAAGTGATACAGATGCACTTCCAAGATAACCAGCAAGGTCAAGTGGGTTCATAAAGTAAACTGATTCGATATCATTATCTTCAAAGATTACCTGTAACTGACCCCATGCATTAGCAAGAGTGTCCTGGAATCCATCACCAGTTGCTGTTCTTGTTCCTGTAGCAAGCATTGTAAAGAAATCACTTCTGATAGATGCCTGAATCTGCTTAAGCATCTTGTCTGTAGTCTTTGCAACAGCCTGTATATAACCCTTATCGTTAATAGCCTCGATAGATGTTGACTTTCTCCACTTCTTAAGAGTGATTTCGCCAACAGCTTCCCATGTGGTCTGATATTCAGAAAGAGGTATGATTGCACCCTCCTCTACTGAACCATTTTCAAGAGTACCACTAACTGTAAGCACCTTAAGTGCAGCTCCTGACTCCTTTGGAATCATTCTTGTAACACCAAGGGCTTCAACAAGTTTCTTGATATTACCATTAAATAACTTAACAAACTCTATTTCACGAACTCTCGCAAAATTAGCGTTCTTAGACAGATTGCTTTCTGCCGTTGTAGTAACATTAGCCATTTTTTATTTCCTCCTGTAAAAAATCATTGAAATAGATGGATATTCTCTTGCATTGCTTTGTATCTTTCTTCTCTATCAGGAATCGCCAGTATCTGATCCGCCGTCATAGATGCATAGACACCCGTTCTTGCTCTTGGAATATCCTTTATAAGTTCCTGTTCTTTGGCTAAAACCTTTTCATCAATTACTTTCTTCTGTAGCTTGAAAAGGGTATCAACATCGCCGTCAACTTGTGCTGTCGCGGCATTGATTGCTGATTCTTTGTCATAACCTAAGTCCAGGTACTGTTCTGTAAACTTATGGATCGAGTTTTCTCGCTCCAACTCTGCTAGGCGTTCATCACGTCTTGCCTGTTCCTCTGCTTTCTCTAGGTCAGCCTGTTCTTTCTCAGAAAGAGTCGCATTGTACTTTTTCTTGTAATCAGCTGCTTCACTAGATGATTTGTCGACAGCCCTTTTTAACTTTGCGTTTTCAACCATCAACTGTTGAATCTGTTCCTCAACTGACTTAGTGGGCTTGTCATCAGCCTTTGGTGTTGTTTCAACTTTTGTTTCCGGCTGAAGTGTGCTGTCATTAGTTTCTGTTGGTGTTACGTTTGTGTTCTCGTCCATAATGTTTTACCTATGTCCTTTCCGCGAAATTTGTAATTAAAAAGGCGCTTTCTCTAGCACCATCGTTTGTGCGTTTGGTATAGCGGTTCTCTCCGCATTATTTGTTTTGATGCGTGATATTAAGGTGCTTTCTCTAGCACCATATAAAAAGGACGGATTTCTCCGTCCGTTGTTTTTAAATGTAGCGTACTACACATCTACAATTGACAATCTCTTCTGGATGATCCGTGCCTGTACTTAACTCGCTAGTCACATCCTTTGGGTATAGCATCATTGCTTCACCTACATAGAAGTATGAATCAATAGGTATCTTTGCTCCGTTTACATCTATGTGTGTTGGTCTAACCCTGTCATCTGGATAAACCATCCAAATTTTGTGAGTTTTGCCATCTTCCTTTGCTTCAACAAACTCTTTACTGTTCAGTAAGGTGTTTGACTCATTCTCAGCTATAAACATTGCCCTGTCATTTGATGTCCAGTAAGGTTCAATTGTGTCATTCTCTATATCATACTCAGAAACATCATTAGGATGATTCTGTAGGTTATCAACTGTACTTTGATAAGTGTTATTCACTAAATCCGATATATACTTATCTGTCTGTGCTTCAGTTTCAAAATAGCCCTTGTCATCGATTATTTTGTACATTTCGTAAGTCATTTCCTGTCGTACAGTTATCTCATTGACTCCGTTATTGATAAGGTCAAAGAAAAGCATTATATAATCCTCTAATATCAAGGCTAACTCTTCTCTAGCTTTTCTCTGTTTTGGAGTTAATTCCATATCACCAAAATACTTGCTATATGGCATCGACCTACGTTCAACAATATTCAGTTTATCGAAATCCTGTATTGCCATTCATTACCTCTAATCGATGTTTGGACTATTCTCTATTTGGTCTGTTACCCTATCACTTGATAACTCATTATCAACTTCTATCTGTTCCTGTACTGGTTCTTCACCAAAGGTCTTTTCTTGGTACTTCTCAATAGTGTCCTTACTTCTTTCCCAAACTTCACTAGGATCATCAAAGAAGTTGATACTCTGTATAGCATCAAGTCCATTGATACCATGTGCTACCATTGTTGCAAATGCATTTGTCTTAACTGTCATTTCATATGACTTCTGACGCTTAATGTAAGGTTTTACATCTGCAAGACTCAGCTGTTTGATAGGATCATCAGCACTTATCTTTGTGCATTTCTGTATAGTTCTAAAAACCACCCTTAATTCCTGGCACTTGCACAAATCTTGAATATTTTCTTTCTTGCTGGCACTTGCTTCAGCTGCACTCCAACCTGATGCATCTGACATAGCAATTCCTGTAGAACCACCTGAGTTATCATTTCTCTGTGGCACATCACATTTCTGCAATATGGTCTGTCTTTTGTTAACTATATTGTTAAGTACACCACTATAGTTATAGTTTACTGTTAATGGTGTAATTGATGGTTTGCTACCGTTACTATTAGTAAATGTCTGTAACCACTGTCCATTCTCAGGACGCTTAATCTTAGTTATTACATTTCCCTCATCATCTGTGTATTCTTCTTTAGCAAACTCAACATCGTTAACGTGCCATATAGCCTGTGTGTTTTGGTCTACATCATTAAGAAAATCAGAATTAAGTAGGTTAAGAGCATCCATCTCAGGAATCTGTCTCTCAAAGCAACCCATCCTGTCATATGCTCTAATCCATTCAACTATAGGGATGATTCCTAGATAATTAGCAAACTCTGTAATCTTATTTTCCTTGTCAACTACAAATCTGCTACTAGGTGTAAAACAAGTGTATGTTGTGTCACCCTCTTCATCTGTAGAACCATAAGTAACACCCATAACAATTCGCTTGTCAGGATAATACAGACTCTTAACTACAAATGTGAACTCAGGATCAAGTACATCTAGAGTAAATGGGCTTTCACCCTCAACATAGTCATTATTAAGGTCTATGTAGGTGTAACCTATACCACATATTTCTACGAATCTTGCCAGTTCCTGTTGTTTTCCACGACTTCCAGCTAACTCATAAAAGTCATTCAATTTTGCTATGGAGTCAGAATTGTTCTTGTCATTTTGTCCACGCTGAATAAGTGATATTGGATAGCCCCAATCGTAACCTAACTTAAACTCAGTAATCTGATTTGCTATGTTATCGATGTCCTGTATGTCAATATCAGGACGTACTTTCTTAACTCTTGGTAAGCCCTGATCGCCTTTTTCATATCTAAGTAGGTTCTTGATATCAACAACATTTAACATATGAGTTGATTTTGCTTTCGATAAAACATCTATTAAATTATCTTTTGTGATATAAGGTTCATTTGTATATATTTCTACACGTCCTAATCGTGTATTATATATAGGGTTTGTATAACCAATATCCTGTACCATTCTTTCACTCCTTAATTGAACATGACTCCGCTGCTTGTTGTCCTTTGTGGTTTCTCTACCCATTTAGCCGTCAACTTTCTAGGATCACATTCAAAATATCTGCCACATTCACATCTCTTAATGCTGTTGATTGTCTGTCTGTCCTGTACTTTTAGAAGAAATCTTCCACATTTAGGACAATATATTTCTTTTTTCAATTTTTTCTCCAAACAAAAACCCCCAACATAACCAGTTGGGGGGATTCATCATTTCTATCCAATTTTAATAAATCATATGATTTATTAAAATGCAAAGTCTTATTTGTCTATAATGTCCATTTTGTCTTGACTTTTTACAAAAGTTCATAAAAACCTCCGTAAAACTTGTCAAATTCCTGTAATGCCTTGCCGTGAACTATGTTTGCCTGTGACCTTGACAGATTTAAACTCTTGCATACAAACTTCCAATCTTTATACAGGATGTACCTAAGAACTAGAATCATGCAATAGTCCTTATCAATCTCTTCTAAACCGGAAATCTGTCTACGAATAGTCAGCATCTGACTCTTGTATTTCACTATACGGATTCCAAGTCTTGCTTTCTGCTTTTCCAGGTTAATGACTATCTCTCCAATAGGATCATTTTGGGGTGAACCATGAGGTTTATCATCAAAACTTGGACTTTTGAGTGTAATCATGTCATTTTCAACATTCTTGTACTCTTCCAATGTGGTGTTATACTGACCCTCTAACATCCTGTAGTGTTGCAAATACTGTTTTGCTGTCATATTTCCTCCTAAAATGGACAATCCATAATCACTGTTCTTCTCTGCATAGTGTCAAAAACTCTCTCAGCTATCTGTGAAATTGAATCAATCGCATCATCATGCA